>JGI24698J34947_10000178_pt1 | contig 25026 bp, 15 predicted proteins | sample TergutMp193P3_FD_34947 | JGI IMG/M metagenome (IMG submission 34947) | reverse complement strand
ACAATAAAAGATTCATGTAACCGTTTTGTCAACCCTTGGCTTGTAATACCCTCGTTCAGAATTACATGGGTATTAAAAAGAAGCAGCAAAAGCGATAGGTTTGACGTATCGCCGATTTCGCAATTTGTTTATAGCCGTGCTAATTGCAAAACCTCTGGCTTTGCCGGAAACGCGGACTCCAGATCCGTATTTTTCAGGAATTGCGCACTGGCGTGCAAACATTTCCAGGAGGTTTTGCAATTACCTTTAAAGAACATGAGGCTTTGGCTTAAAGCAATAGCTTCTGTAAGTTCTTTATGCCCTTTTTCTAACCAGAGCCATGCCAAGCGCCAATCACTATTCACGGAGCCTGGCCTGAACCCAAACCATTGAACAGGAGGACTAATGTTCAACCTTCAAGGCAAACTCAAAATACTCGCTTTGTGCATTTGCGCATTGTCTTGCAGCGCTCTTGGCGCTCAGAAAGTGTGGAAAGCTTGCGTTGCTATTGAGACGTTACCAGGACATCTGAAAGAATACAAGGATTTAGTCGGTATTACCATTACTGACGCGTTATCAAAATCAGATATATGTACCGTAATTGACTATAAATACTGTGCAGATATAATTGGGGCCTATAAAAAAGGGCAAGAAATGATTGATAATGGATTAATGGCAGAAACTGAGCGAAATGCTCTAGGATCTCTACTTGGAAATAATTTGATTATAATTGCTGAAATTACAGATAATTTTGGTTTTCTAATTAATTGTAAGGTAATCAATATGGATTGGGAATTAACAACCAGATTAATTAAACAGTTACGGAATGAGCCGCCGCCCCAGATTTATATCAACGAGATCAATAAAGAGGAACTTACAATAAAACGTAATATAAAACGTGATATTGAGCAAGTCATTATGGATGATGATGGCGTCCCGGAATGGAATAGAATTAAGGCTAAAGAAAAACTGGATGTTGTTGTTGTGGTTGGAACGGATGATCTTAACATGAAAGGAACCAGTTATGGGGGAGTTTGGCAGATTAGCGGACGTATACGCATAGAGCTACAAAAAGGCAAAGACGGCAAAGACGGCAAAGCAGTGACATATTATCAGTTAGACCGAATCATAGCTAACAAGGATGATATTCGGAGAATTATCGAAGGCAGAATACAATTAAAATCAAATACTATTGTACGTGAATTATTGTCCAGGTTAAAGCGCTAAAGGAAAATAAGTCATGTACCACCAGAAACGCGGTCATCACAAAGGAGAGTATCAATGTTGAGTTTTCAAATCAAACTAAAAACGCTGTTAATATGCTTCAGCGCATTATTTTGCGTCATGCTTGCAGCGAAAAACCCGCCTAAACGGGCGCCCGAAAAGCCAGCCGAGTTTGTGGCTATTTTCTACCCTGTCAGCAATAGAGAATTGTCTGATATAATTAAGTCAATAGTCAGCAGTACCATAGAGGCGGAAGTTAAAAGGAAATATAGAATTGTTGACAGGATGCGCACTGATGAACTGCTAAAATCAAAACGTTGGGGCGCTGACGGACTGGTTGACAGACAAAAGGCGGTTGAACTCGGAGGAATGCTTGAGGCAGATATTGTATGTTCATCAAGTCTGATATGGGGAGACAGCGGCGATATTCACTTTTCTTGTGCGCTTATAGATAATGCGGGCGAAGTGCTGGGTTCTGGCAATGAGTTGATAGAAAGTCATTCAAACGCGGCAATTAAATCCGGCGTTGAACACGCAGCTTTGGAGATGTTGGGAAAAGTGGTGAAAATAACGTCGCCGCCATCCCCGAATCCACCTCCTGTTATAATAAGTTCAGGTGATCCATATCCATACGCAGAACAAGATGTCAAAGACGCCAGAGAAACGATACTCAAGCTGAAGTCTAAATTTAACATTAAAACAGACAACAAGCGGGGTGTTAGTGCCGAAAGCAAGTATTTGTCGGGTCACGAAAAATCTCAAAAAGATATAAATGGGTGGTACTCGTTGTTTGTTCATATAGATGACAATAGACTAAAAGCCTGCTCAAGATGGACATATAAAACACCCGCAACTAAAAAAACTCCCACTTGGCCTTGGGAAGCTCAGTCGGGTAAGGGAGACAATCAGTTTGCAATCAACCATAACGTATTATCAGTTACTGTTGATGGCGAAACTATTACCGTGCCGTTGGCTCTTAAAATTAAAAAACCTGTCAGAGTAGACACGGATATATTAATAGGTACAGCTAGAACTACTATAGGTGACACTATTCTTAGTAAAGGCAACAATAAAAACACTTCGCAGCCATCAGGGTTTGGCCTTCAAGAAATCACTATCGAAGAAGGCTCTAACGAAGATGATTTTGAATATCTTTTACGGGCTATTGCTAAAAGTCGTCGTCGCGAAGGACTGATCAAAGGATTTATTAGGGGAGCAGAGCGTCAAAAAGAGATTGTCCTAAATGAAAGCATTCAGGAGGGTATAACCCAAACGTTGAATTTATACGACGCAATGTGCGTTCTTAGGGAAGCGGGTATGAATACAAAAGAGATTAACGCGCTGTTTAAATGAACAGCGCCGATCCTGGAGACTAGAGTCAAAAACTGCCTTTTAGCAAAACAGCAATTTAACAGGAGGAAAAAATATGTTAAGCCTTCAACACAAACTCAAACTGCGATGGGGGCGCAACTGAAGACGGCGAAATTACTTTTGACAACGAAATATCTATCTATATGAGGACAAAATGGATTGGTGCTTAGATATATTAAAGGCCATTAAGTTCAACCCGGCCAAAGCCTATCGCGCCAGGGGCGACGTCTACTATTTAAAAGGAGACCGCGACAGCGCCATAGCTGATTATACCCAAGTATGTGGATGAATTTATGAACGCGCTGGTTAGAGACTTGAAAAAATAACGAGGCTAAAATGTCTGTTGCAAAAAACCAAATCCCAAAACTGCTCGCGTTGCTTTTGCTTTTCTGCTTAAAGCCCCTCGCGGGTCAGCAGTATGAAAAAGGGGCGATATTTGACCCTGTCAGATATGAACAAACCAATGCCAAACCTACGCTGCATTCGCGCAGTTATAGAAACATTGCCCGCTCGGTATCCCTCAAGCGCTACGGCCCTGTTCCGGGAAGCCAGATAGGCGAAAGCTGCGGGGGATGGGCAATTGCATACGCGGCCAGAACTATTTCTGAATCCGTGGCCCTTAATCGGATAAATCGTGAACAAATTTTAAGCAATGTCTTTTCGCCTATGTATTTGTATGTAAATGTTACAAAAGAACCAATCGGTAAAAATGGCGTGATTTTAGACGATGCGTTGAGCTTTATGAAAAAGCCTGAAAGAGGCGATCCGCCGGCATTTAAGGGAAAATACAGAGGAATTGTTAAACGGCTACCGTCAGAAGAAAAAATGGAGATCAAGGATTTTAATCCTTCCATATATAGAAACGCTAAGCGTTTCTATATATCAAGTTACACACGACTTTTCCAACACAGCAATGGGCCTGGAGCGATAAGTGAAATGATTCCGCCGATAAAAATGAGTTTGGCTAACAGCAAACCGGTTATTATATGTATGAATACACCCGAATCATTTGGAAAAACTAAAGGAGATATATGGCAGCCCAAAGAAAGTCCGAATAAAGACCATGGCTATCACGCCCTATGCGTGGTTAGCTATGACGATGATAAGTACGGCGGTGCTTTTGAGGTTCAGAATAGCTGGGGAACTGAGTGGGGAAACGGCGGCTATATCTGGATAAGCTATAGGGATTTTGCCGCTTATGTCCGTGGGGCTTGGGCTTATGACATTGATGATCCTGGCGGGCGTGAAGGCGCTGCTGAATATTCCGCCTCAATACAAATTGAGGTTGACAGAGACAAAAGGGGTATGCCTGTGGTCTTTGACAGACAGGGCTATTATAAAACCATTGAATCCTATAGTTCGGGCGCCGAGTTTCGTTTTTTGATGACCAACCGCCATCCGGCTTACGTATACGCCTTTTCCGCAGACAGCAATACTCCTGGCACGGAGAGGATTTTTCCCCTTCGGGGCGTTTCAGCGGCGCTGGATTATCCTGACAGCACTATAGCCTGGCCGGGTGAACACGACTGGATAAGGTTGGATAGCGTTAAAGGGACGGATTATCTGATAGTGTTATTTTCCAGGGAACCCTTAGATGATATAAGCGCAATAGAGCGGCGCTTTGCCATCGAAAGAGGCGGCTTTCCAGAGAGGGTTGCCCGAGCCGTTGGCGCCAATTTTATTCCTTACAACCAAGTTGAATATGACGCTAACGGGATGAAATTTTCAGTCGCGTCAACCAACCCAAGGGCTGTTTTTGGCCTATTGCTGGCTATAGACCATCGTTAATGGAGTTATCCCATGAAGAAGCTGTTGGCTGTTTTGTTTATTTTTGCTTCCGCCTTTGCTTTCGGACAGCAAAAGCGCGCGCTGGTTATAGGCAATTCAAACTATGTAGGCATCTCAAGCCTCAAAAACCCTGTGAACGATGCCAGTGATATTGAAGCCGCGCTCAAGCGTCTGGGCTTTACTGTGAAAACAGTGCTGGACGGCAGCTATACAGAGATGGAAAACGCCATCATGAATTTCGAGAAAAGCCTGAGGGCATCAAAAAATACGTACGGATTCTTTTTTTATGCGGGTCATGGCGTACAGGCCGATGGGAGCAACTACCTCATCCCCGTCAGGGCCGATTCTATAAGGAGCGAGTCCCACCTGCGGGAACAAGCGGTTTCGCTCAATACCATTTTGGACAATCTGGATAAGGCGGGTAATGAACTCAATATAATCGTTCTGGACGCCTGCAGGGATAATCCCTTTGGGTGGAGCAGAAGCGCTGGCAGGGGGCTTTCCGTGGTCAGCCATCAGCCGTCAGGCTCCATCATAATGTACGCCACAGCAGCAAACACAAAGGCCGACGACGGCCAGGGAAGAAACAGCCCTTTTACGGCCCATCTCTTAAACAACCTTCGGGCCAATGGTTTAAGCGTATATGAAGTGTTTGAAAAAACCATGGGAGATGTAATCAGGGCCAGCGGCGGCAAGCAGCATCCTGAAATACGCTCAAGTTACTCAAGGGCAAGCAAGGCATACCTGGGCCAGTCTCCCCCGCCCGAGCCTGTGCCACACCCCCGGCCAGCGCCAGAACCCGGACCTGTACCGCCTCCCAGACCAAACCCTGAACCTTCTCCTTTTCCCAGCGCAAAAGATTACTTTGATAAGGGTTGTCTGTTTACGCAGAGAAGGGATTGGGATTTAGCCATAGCGGAATACAATCAGGCCCTAAAGCTAGACGCCAGCTATGCAGAAGCCTATTACGGCCGGGGCATGGCCTACACTTATAAACGAAGGTTTGATCAGGCGATAATTGATTTCAACAAGGCCATAACGCTATATCCCAACTATGCAGAAGCCTATTACGGCCGGGGCATGGCCTACACTTATAAACGAAGGTTTGATCAGGCGATAATTGATTTCAACAAGGCCATAACGCTACATCCCAACTATGCGGAAGCCTATTACGGCCGGGGCATGGCCTACAATAACAAGCGGGATTTTGACCGAGCCATCAGAGATTTCAACCAAGCCATAAGGATTAACCCCGATTACGCCGAGGCATGTTACAATCGGGGCATGGCCTATGAACGAAAGGGCAACAGGGATCAAGCCAACGCCGACTACGCCAGAGCCAGAGAGTTGGGACATGGAGGTTACAGGCTGCGATAAATGTGTATTTGTCCACAGCGGCGAGCATTTGGACTTAATCTGTAGGAGGACAAAATGAATTGGGACTTGAACTTAGATATATTAGGTATATTAAAGGGTAGCGAGGCCATTATGCTCAACCCTGACGACGCCAAGGCCTATTTTAGCCGGGGCTTAGCCTACTTTTTTAAAGGGGACTACGACAGCGCCATAGCCGATTACACCCAAGCCATAGCGCTAGACCCAGGCGATGCCAAAGCCTATTGCGTCAGAGGCGATACATACCGTTTTAAGGGGGACTACGACAGCGCCATAGCCGATATCACCCAAGCCATAGCGCTAGACCCAGGCGATGCCAAAGCCTATCGCGCCCGAGGCAACGCCTGCCGTTTTAAGGGGGACTACGACAGCGCCATAGCTGATTACACCCAAGCCATAAAGCTCAACCCTGACTACGACAGCGCCTATTACAATAGGGGCGAAGTTTACCATTTAAAGGGAGATTTTGATAGCGCCATAGCCGATTACACCCAGGTCATAGCGCTAGACCACCCTGTCAAAACCCATGATTCTGTCAGAGTCTTTAAAAGGCGGGGCAGCGCCTATTTCCGAAAAGGGAGTATGCTCAAGGCCATGGGCGACTATGTAATGTTTACGGTCCGAATGGCGACAAGAGCTTTGAAAAACATATGGCCATTAGCAAACAAAATAAATACAAGATTAAAAAAAATACTATTAATCAAATATATTAAGAATGTCGTTATCAAACTGGAATATGTTAATTTAAATAGACAATCAATTGCGTCCCTGAACGCAATTGCGTCCCTGAACGACAACCTTGGCAGCTTTATCAGCGATGGAAAGATATTGGATTTTGAAAAAATGTTGTACGGAGCGGGATATGGTAAAAAATATACACTTTTTGGAAAAATAAATACAACATATGTCACCGTCTTGATTCATCACGGTGGTAATATAGATTTAAAATACGGAATAGAATCCAAGGGCTTCAAGGATATATACGCAAAGGCAACATCAGAAAAGAATCTTGGCGCTGCGTACCACGACATGAGAGATCAAAAAGATACGTCAGCGATAATTCAGGACGTGCCCTTCAGGCGCTATCAGTTTACAGGTAAAAACAAGTTTGCGAAGAAAGAAGAAGCGTCAACTTTGTTTATGGCGGTTTATAATGGAGCATTGCTTAAAGTCAGGATCAATTACCCCTTGGAAAACAGAGAAGAAGCGAGGTATGTGGATGAATTTATGAGCGCGCTGGTTAGTGATTTAAAAGGCGCGGGGGCGTGAGCTTGGACGTTATCATTAGCGCTGGGCATTGAGACTTAATTCTGATGGGGGAACGAAATGAATAGTGACTTAACTATTTTAGAATACAGTAAAGCCATAGCGCTAGACCCGGGCGATGCCAAAGTCTATCATCGCGCCCGAGGCGACGCCTGCTATTTCAAAGATGACTACGACAGCGCCATAGCCAATTACACCCAAGCCATAGCGATAGACCCAAACGATGCCAGAGTCTATCGCGCCCGAGGCGACGCCTGCTATTTCAAAGATGACTACGACAGCGCCATAGCCGATTACACCCAAGTCATAGCGATAGACCCAGGCGATGCCGAAGCCTATCGCGCCCGAGGCGACGCCTGCTATTTCAAAGATGACTACGACAGCGCCATAGCCGATTACACCCAAGTCATAGCGATAGACCCGGACTATGCCGAAGCCTATTACGCCAGAGGCAACGCCTGCCGTTTTAAAAGGGACTACAATAGCGCCATAGCCGATCATACCCAAGCCATAGCGCTAGACCCGGACTATGCCGAAGCCTATCGCGCCCGAGGCGACGTCTGCTATTTAAAAGGTGACTACGACAGCGCCATATCTGATTTCACCCAAGCCATAGCGCTAGACCCGGACGATGCCGAAGCCTATCGCGCCCGAGGCAACGCCTGCTATTTAAAAGGTGACTGCGACAGCGCCATATCTGATTTCACCCAAGCCATAGCGATAGACCCGGACTATGCCAAAGCCTATTGCAACAGAGGCAACGCTTACGATTCAAAAGGGGACTATGACAGTGCCATTGCCGATTACACACAAGCCATAGCGCTAGACATAGACGATGCCGACGAAGTCTATCGCGCCCGAGGCGACGCCTGCTTATTCAAACGTGACTACGACAGCGCCATAGCCGATTACACACAAGCCATAGCGCTAGACATAGACGATGCCGACGAAGTCTATCGCGCCCGAGGCGACGCCTGCTTATTCAAACGTGACTACGACAGCGCGATAGCCGATTATACACAAGCCATAGCGCTAAATCCGTACTTTGCCGACGAAATATATCGCGCCCGAGGCGACGCCTGCCGTTTTAAAGGGGACTACGACAGCGCAATAGCTGATTACACCCAAGCCATAGCGCTAGACCCGTACAATGCCATAACCTATTGTAATCGGGGCATTGCCTGCAAACAAAAAAAGGACTACGACAGCGCCATCGCTGATTACACTCAAGCCATAAAGCTCAAACCTTACTACGCCAGAGCCTTTTTCAAACGAGGCGCGGCCTACAGTTCAAAAGATGGTTTTGACAGCGCCATCGCTGATTACGCTCAAGCCATAAAGCTCAACCCTGACTATGCCATATCCAGCAGCATTCGGAGCATTGCCTGCGGGCAAAAATATGAATATGGCTACGACAACGTCATAGCCGATTGCGCCCAGGCCATAGAACTCAACCCAGACGATGTCGAAACATGGAAAAAGAGGGGTTGCGCATACTATTTTAAGGATGACTATGACAACGCCACCGCTGATTTTACTCAAGCCATAAATCTTAACGCTGATTATGCCGGGGCTTGGAAAATGAGGGGCGCCGCCTATCTTGAAAAAGGGGACTACTACAGCGCCATAGCCGATTACACCCAAGCCATAAAGCTAGACCCATACGATGCCATAACCTATTGTAATCGGGGCATTGCCTGCAAACAAAAAAAGGACTACGACAGCGCCATCGCTGATTACACTCAAGCCGCAAAGCTCAAACCTGACTGCGCCAGAGCCTATTACTATAGGGGCGAAGTTTACAGTTTAAAAGGAAATGTTGACAGCGCCATAGCCGATTACACACAAGCCATAGCGCTGGACCCGGACTATGCCGAAGTCTATCGCGCCCGAGGCGAGGCCTGCTTATTCAAATGTGTCCACGACAGCAGCCTATATCTGCCAGGAAGTATTTTCTGGTGGGGCGGGGCCTGCTTATTAAAAGATGTCTACGACAGCGCAATAGCCGATTACACCCAAGTCATAGCGCTAGACCCGAACGATGCCAAAGCCTATTACAACAGAGGCTTTGCCTGCTATTCAAAAGGGGACTGTGACAGCGCCATAGCTGATTACACCCAAGTCATAGCGCTAGACCCGGACGCTGCCGAAGCCTATCGCGCCCGAGGCGGGGCCTACGAACGAAAACGTGACTACGACAGCGCCATAGCTGATTACACCCAGGCCATAAATCTCGACCCATACGATGCCAGAACCTATTGTGCTCGGGGCATTCTTTACGAACGAAAAGGCAGCATGGCCCAAGCCAACGCTGACTACAACAGACTCAGGGAGTGGGGCACGCTTGAAATAAACAGAAATAAGCAAACAGGAAAGCTGGTTGGCTTCTCTTTTGAACCATACTCACAATCAGTTGAAAGGCGAAATGCGCGATTCAAACAACCTCGCCCCTCAACCAGTGCGGGCTGGCGTCTGTGACTTTTGCTTTTACCAGGCGGCCAAAGGGCATGGGACGGTTATTTGGATTTTCTAAGTGAACATTGCGCCAATGGGCTGTGCGGGCCAGCCAATACCTTCCGCCATCAGCGCCCTCTTTATCTTCTGTTTTATCCTCTGTCGGGCATTGATTCTCTATGCGCACAGGTATTATTTTTCCCACCTCCCGGCGGTGACTCATTAGCGTTAGTTCTGTCTGGCGGGCTTGCAGCCTTGTTAACCTCTCGCGTTTCACGCTGTCCGGCACATCATCGGCTAATCTGAGGGCTGGCGTGTCCGGCCTTGGGCTGTAAATAAAACTGAACGAAGCGTCAAATTTTATTTTTTCTAAAATCGCCATCGTGTCTTCAAAATCTTCGTCTGTTTCTCCGGGAAAACCTATGATGAAATCTGTGGAGAGGCATATATCATTACGCCATTCCCCCAAGTACCCAATGCGCTCTGTGTAATCCAGGGATGTATAGCCCCGCCTCATGCGGCGCAGTATTTTATCCGACCCGCTTTGAATGGGCAGGTGCAAAAATGGCGCTACTTTTGGAATAGTAATCATGGCCTGGGCTAAGTCCCGGGTAAAATTCATCGGGTGGCTGGTTGTGAAGCGAATCCACTCCAGACCGTCAATTCCGGCAACCTGATACAGCAACTCTGCAAAGGTACATCCGCCCCGGTAGCTGTTCACGTTTTGGCCCAGTAATTCAACTTCACGAAAACCGCTCTCCGCCAAACCCCTGACTTCAGCCAATATGTCCGCCGCCGGGCGATGGCGCTCCTTACCCCTGGTTGTGGGAACAACGCAATAGGCGCAGGCGTGGTTGCAGCCTTCGATGATGGTTACAAGAGCTTTAGCTGTAGCGCCTCGCTGGATGGAATCCAGCGGAAACAAGTGATTGTCAGGGTAAAAATTTGTATCTATGACCCGGCCCGCCCCGGAAAGGGCGTCGGCAACCAGTTTGGGCAGTTGTTTTATGGCCATGGTTCCCAAAACCAGGTCAACATATGGCGCGCGCCTGAAGATTTTTTCCTTTTCCTGCTGGGCCAGACAGCCCGCGACGCCTATCAGCATTGGGTTGTAAGGGCTATCAGGGTTATTGGCGCGATTGGCTTTTGCGTCCTTTAATCTGCCCAATTCTGAAAATACTTTGTGGGCGGCCTTTTCACGCACAGAACAGGTGTTGAGCAAGACAATATCCGCATCGTCAATACTTTTGGCAGGCAAATAGCCATTTTTGACCAGTAACCCCGACATCTTTTCGGAATCATGGTCATTCATCTGGCAACCCCAGGTTGTTATGTGAAATTTCATTACATTCCGTTTTTAAATCAAAATCGCGTCCAACTATCTGGAAATACAAAACTCGCGCTCCTGCTCCAAAGAGCCAGCATCACATCAAAGTCTCCATGTATGGCGCTCTCCATCTTCAAGTCAATTCAAAATAAACCCAACGCCTTGCCAGACTTTTAAACGGACGCTGCCATCCAGAGTGGTAGCCGGCGCAAAGGCCAGGCGCTTTGCCGCCTCCAGACAGGCTGTGTGCGCTTTTGTAACCCACTCCGTTTCATCCCCGGGCAGGCCCTGTATTAAGTGCACGTCTATCGGCTCGCCTAATTCATTAATCAGACAATTTACAACGACGACGCCGGACACTCTTTTTACGCTCGGCGTCATGCGCCGCAGGTTGAGACACCTTGCCGGAATGATATCTGGCCCAAGCTGAACAAAGGCGCCGTCTTTAGGGTTTGCAGCTTCGTTCACACTTACTTTTAACGCGGCTATTTCTCTTTCGAGGGATTCAATCTTGCTGTTGCTATTTTTCAAATCACTCTTGGCCTGCTGTAATTCTCTCAATATGGACTGACCCCCTGACTGGTTTTCTCTCAATGTGGCCTCTAATTGCTCTCTCTCTGCTATAGCCTGCTCCCTTTGAGCGGTGGCTTCGTCAAGCTGGCGGGATAACTCGGCGTATTCCTGCCTTAGCTCTTCCAGTTGAAGTTTCAGGGAGTCCCGCTCCTGGGTAAGCACCCTGGCTGACGCCTGCTGGGCCATGGCAGGGGGGGGCGTCAAAGAAGCAAGGGCAAAAATCGCCAGAGGCGCAAGGCGCGTCAAGGGGAATGAAAACATGGCAACTCCAAAAAACTCAAATATTACAGAAGCTATCCAACGGGGTTTGGTTTATTGACACCTGTGATGAAAGACAGGATAAATCCCGCATCATTATTTATGATGTCTGACGTGAGCCAGCAGGGCAAGGATAAGCTGAATGGTTATGAAATACCTTACGCCATCCTCACTTGAGGTAATTGCAAAACCTCCTGGAAACATCGCACGCCAGTGCGCAATTCCTGAAAAATGCGGGTCTGGCGTCCGCGTTTCCGGCAAAGCTGGAGGTTTTGCAATTAGCTCGCATAGATAGATTTTGTGATGACTGATGTGATTAATCACGCCTCCGGCAAAAAAATCTCCGTCTTTGGCCTGCTGCCCGAAGACTTTCAAAGAATGGGATGTCCCGGCAGGCCCGAGCACGTTTTTGGCCGCATTCAAAGGCTTGGGGGCTGGCGCGACGCTCAGCCCTGTTTGAGCAGGGAAATACGCCGATGGATGAATGACAATGTTGACCTGCGCTTGCCCGACGCGCTGGAAACCAGTTCGTCCTCAGACGGCGCAGCCAGAGTAGTGCTCGAGCTGGCCGATGGCGCGCGTATTGAGGCCGTACACATGCCCAGGGAAGTGCATAACCCCAGGGTCACGCTTTGTATTTCCAGCCAGGTTGGCTGCGCCATGGGCTGCGCCTTTTGCGCCACAGGCTCTATGGGGCTTATCCGCGATTTGACGGCAGGTGAAATAGTCGGTCAGGTTCATATATTGCTAAAGGCCCTTGGGCCGCAGCATCCGCATCAGGTGACGCTGGTTTTCATGGGCATGGGCGAGCCGTTGCACAACCTGGAAAATGTCCACCGCGCCATCAAGGTGTTTAACCACGCCTCCGGCCTGAATATCAGCGCGCGCCGCATCACGGTGAGTACCGCCGGGCTTGTGCCGGGCATTGACCGCCTCGCCGCGCTGCGTCCACGGCCCTGGCTGGCTATCTCGCTAAATGGCGGCAATGACTATCAGCGCCAAAAGATTATGCCAATCGGAAAAACATTCAATATGGCTGAGTTGCGCCTGGCCCTTGACAGATGGGGGCTGATGGACGGTGAAAAACTGCTGATTGAGTATGTGCTGCTGGATGGCGTCAACGATGGGCCAGAAGACGCGGAAGCTGTAGCTAATTGGCTTGGCGACCTGAGGCGTGTGTCCAACGTGAATCTGATTTCCTTTAACGAATTTGAAGGATGCGGCTTCAGCGCGCCTTCAATAGAAGTTCAAACGGCGTTTGCCTCGGCTCTCAAAGATAATGGCTGCTTTGTAACCCTTCGCAAGAGCCGCGGAGGCGACATTAATGGCGCGTGCGGCCAGTTGGCGGGAGGGGCAAGAGCGGTTCAACTTTGATTCCAATTCTAAATAGAATGCGTTATTAAATTTGGGAATTGGAAGTGCGCCGCGCATGGAACCTATTGGTGTGATCCCCCCAACGCGCCAAGGACAACATTCAACCTGGCCTCTTTTTCAGAGGCGAGCTGTTGTTGAGACTCAATGGCCTTTTGGGCGGCTTTGCTCAAAAAATCCGGATTGTTTAGCCTGGCTTTCAGAGATTGAAGTTCCTGCGTTAGTTTATCCCGCTCTTTTTCCAGCTTTGCCTTTTCAAGGGCGGGGTCTTTGACGCCCGCCAACTCAAGGGCCACTAGGCCGCCTTCTATCACGGCTATGGCCCTGGTTTTTGAAGACAGGTCGCCGGTTTGAAAGTTCATGGATTCAAGTTTTGCCAGGGACTTAAAGGCTTCGCTAAAAGGGGCCAGTTCCGGCAAGTTGCACAGCGCCGGAACGCGTCTGGCGGGGTCTATGGAATTTTCCGCCTTGAGGCGCAATATGTTCGAGAGGGCCTCCTGAAATTTTGGTATCAGGGCGCTGTTTCCGCCCTTGATTTTTAGTATAGGGTCATTCTCAGGCCAGCTTCTCTCGGCCAGCAGGGCGGGTTCCCCGCTGGGGCGCCGCCCGTTCATTACCGCTTCGTGGATTTCTTCCGTAACAAAGGGTACAAAGGGGTGGAGCGCGCGCAACAGAATATCCAAAAAGCGCAGGATGGCCGCCTTTTGTTCTGTCGAGCCATTTTGCAGATTCACCTTTGCCAGTTCGATATAAGTCGAGCAAAAGTCGTCCCAAACCAGGTGGTACAGTGTTTCCGCCGCTTCGTGGAAGCGGAATTGCTCTATGGCCCTCGCAGCGTCAGCCAGGCTTTCGCGTATGCGCCCTGTCATCCAGTATTCGGCCTCGCCAAATTCGGGCGCTATATCCAGCGTGACGTTTTCTGTGAGGTTCATTTGCACAAAACGCGCGGCGTTCCAGAGTTTATTACAGAAGTTGCGGCTGGCCTCAAGCCTGCTCTTTGAAATTGAAATATCTGTACCGGGCGCGGCCATTATGGCTAAAGAAAAGCGCAGCGCGTCTGTTCCAAAGTCGTCCATGCTCTGTATGGGGTCAACCACGTTGCCCTTTGTTTTAGACATCTTTTGGCCGTGTTCGTCCCTGACCAGGCTGTTGAAATAGACAGCCCGGAATGGAACTTCATCCATCCAGGTCAAACCGGCCATGACCATGCGGGCCACCCAGAAAAACAATATGTCATAGCTTGTTATGAGGACATCCGTTGGATAATAGCGTTTTAAGTCCCCGGTTTTTTCAGGCCAGCCAAATACGCTGAAGGGCCATAATGCCGAACTGAACCAGGTATCCAGCGTGTCAGGGTCCTGGGTTAAGGCTGTATGGCCGCAGGCGGCGCACTTTGACGGCGCTTCCATTTCCACGTGCAGTTTTTCGCAGGAGTCGCAAGTCCAGGCCGGGATGCGGTGTCCCCACACCAATTGGCGCGATACGCACCAGTCCTGGATATTGTTAAGCCAGTGTTCCCAGACGTTTTCCCAGTGCTGGGGCGTGAACTTAATCCTTCCGCTATTTACGGCCTCAAGGCTGGCTCTGGCGGCTTCTTTTACATCCATGAACCACTGGGTCGAGACCAGAGGCTCTAAGGGGGCGCCGCTGCGCTGGGATACGGAAACCTGATGGGTGTAATCTTCTATTTTTTCTATGAGGCCAAGGCTCTCCAGGTCTTCTATTACCCTCTTGCGGGCTTCAAAGCGATCCAGGCCCTTATATTTTGCTCCCGCGTCGGCTGTCATTTTGGCGTCAAAACCTATGACGGTGATGCTTTCAAGATTTAGTCTTTTGGCGGCGGCGAGGTCGTTGGGGTCGTGGGCGGGTGTGAGTTTTACGCAGCCCGTCCCAAACTGGGGATCAACAAAGTCGTCGGCCACCACGGGTATAAGGCGGTCCGTCAGGGGCAGGCGCAGTTTTTTACCCAGCAAGTCTTTATAGCGTTCATCATCGGGGTGAACAGCCACGCCCGTATCCCCAAGCATGGTCTCGGGCCTGGTTGTGGCCACTACCACATGCCCTGCGCCGTCTGAGAGGGGATAGCGAATGTACCAGAGCTTGCCCTGTTTTTCTACATAGTTGACCTCTAAATCTGAAAGGGCCGTCTGGCTCACCGGGTCCCACTGAATCATGCGGGGGCCTTTGTAAATGCGCCCTTTAGTATAAGATTCCACAAATACCCTGCGGACGGCGCGGTTTAAATCCGGGTCCATAGTAAATCGCTTGCGGCTCCAGTCAACGCTTGCCCCCATGCGGCGCAGTTGGTTTTCTATGTCGTCTTGCTTTTGGGCTTTCCAGTTCCAGATTTTTTCTAAAAATTGTTCCCTGGTCAAATCGTGCCTGGTTTTGCCTTCTTCCGCCTTTAGCTGACGCTCCACAACCACTTGCGTGGCTATGCCGGCGTGGTCAACGCCGGGAACCCAAAGGGCGTCAAAGCCGCTGGCCCTTTTAAAGCGCGTCAGGATATCGTGCAGCGTGTACACAAGGGCGTGTCCCATGTGCAAGCTGCCCGTGATATTTGGCGGGGGTATTACTATTGACCAGGGCTGTTTTCCGCTACCAGGCTTTGCCTCAAACACCTTTGCCTGCTCCCAGCGCTCGTACCAGCGCGCCTGAGCCGTCTTGAAATCAAATGCCTTGTCCATTTCCCGCATCTGCGCCTCTTCCTGAATCCAATATAAATAATGCCAGAGCTAATTGCAAAACCTCCGGCTTTGCGTGGAACGCGGGCGTCAGACGCGCATTTTTCATGAATTGCCACGCTGGCGCACAATGTTCTCAGGAGGTTTTGCAATTAGCTCTGGTGTCAGCAGACCCTATATATTTTTTTTCAAGGGGGCAGGTTTTAGCGCTCCGCACGATTCAATTTTTTTCAGACGCGCCTATTCCATGATGAATGCCCTGGTGTCCAAAGGCTTCCCAAGCTAACTGGCGGAAGCGCTGGGTATGGCCCCAGTCGGAATCGCCATCCTTCCAAAGTTTGTAGTGAACCAATTCGTGCTCAAGAATTCTGGTCAGCAGAGCTTCTGTATCCCGGCAAAAACATCCGCAGGCTTCAACCGGCCAGGGGCGGTCCAGGCGGCGGATCAGGGGGATGGACAGCCTTATTTCAGGGCGCCAAATTCCCTTTATGTCTTTTTCAAGCACGAACAAACCGGCGCAACGCGTCAAGCGCGGCGACCACACCACAGGAGGCGCGGGTATGTCCCACCCCGCCCGGGTAATAGAGTCAAGCGCTTTTTGGCGAAGTAGTGACATTTACAATGGGGAGCGGAGAGTTTTGAGCAGTGTGAAGTATAGAGTTTGGAGTGCGAGGTTACTGCCGCATGATTTCTCCTAACCCCTTATTTTGAGCGCAACTTGGTGTGATGAGGCTGGCTTCCGGCGCGGCTGACGACTGGAGGCTAGTTCATGGACTGCGGACGCATTAGGGGGAACAGGATTACGTCCCGGATACTTGGGTTGTCCGTCATCAGCATCACCAGCCTGTCAATCCCTACTCCAAGCCCGCCGGTGGGCGGGAAGCCGTGCTCAAGGCTCGCTATAAAATCCATGTCTAACTGCATTGCCTCAAGGTTGCCCGCCTCGCGCTCCAGCAACTGATCCTGAAAGCGCTTTAACTGAACCACCGGGTCATTTAGTTCAGAATATGCGTTAGCCAGTTCCATTCCGGCGACAAATAGCTCAAAGCGGTCAACAAAACCAGGTTGGTTTGGCAATTCCTTGGTCAGGGGGGAAAGCTCGATGGGATAGTCAATAATAAAGGTGGGCTGAATTAAACGCTCTTCGGCGCAGTGCTCAAAGAGATCTCCCAGCAACGCGCCCGGCGTTTTTTTGTCAATGTCCTGAATATGGCGTTCTCGCGCCAGCTTTACTACTTCATCGGGGTTTTCAAGCCTCTCCCTTTCAATGCCGCCGTGTATTGAAACGGCGTCTTTCAGCGTCATTCTGCCAAATGGTATTGAATAGCTGATTTCATGCCCGGCGTAGGGCAATAGTTCAGAACCCATCACGCTAAAGGCGCATGCGTGGAAGATACGCTCCACCACTTCCATCATGTCTCTCAGGTCTTGCCCGGCGGCGTAGCACTCCAGCATGGTGAATTCGGGATTATGCCTCTGGCTCAAACCCTCGTTTCTGAAATTTCTGTTGACTTCATAAACCTTTTCAAAGCCGCCCACGATAAGCCGCTTGAGGTACAGCTCCGGCGCTATCCTCATGTACAGGTCAATGTTAAGAGCATTGTGATGGGTGATGAAAGGCCGCGCCGTCGCGCCTCCTGGTATGGGGTGCATCATGGGCGTTTCTACTTCTAAATAGCCCATTGCTTCCATTTCGCGCCTCACCGTGGCAAGGACGCGGCTTCGCTTTTGAAACGTATCCATGACGTTGGGGTTAGTGGCCAAGTCCAGGTAGCGCTGGCGGTAGCGCAGCTCCTTGTCCTGCAACCCGCGCCACTTTTCAGGCATCGGCAGAAGAGCCTTGCTCAAAAACTGCATCTCCCGGACGCGGACGCTCAGCTCGCCTGTCTTTGTACGCATCAAAACGCCCGCGACGCTGATGAAGTCGCCCAAATCAAGCAGCTTTAGCAGCTCCCAGGTTTTTGTGTCAATTTCATCCAGGTCGTTCTTGCGAAAAAACACCTGGAGCCTTTGGCCGTTTTCGCTCAAGTGCCCAAAGACGCTTTTGCCCATTTCCCTGAATGAAATCAGGCGGCCCATCACGGAAACGGCTATTTTGCTCTGCTCCAGCCGTTCTGCCGTCCAGCATCCGGCATCGCCGTAGTCGGCCGCTATGTTGGTTATCCCGCGGGTTCGCCGCGCCTTTGCGGGCCAGACCTCAATGCCCAGCTCCTTGATTTTTTCGAGCTTATTCAAACGCGCTTCACGATATTGATTGGATTGAAATTGACTATTCATATACCTCAATCTGTTGCTTTTCAACGATGCATGGCGCTCATCGCCTTTCATCCGGGCGCAGTCGGGATTGGCTGCAAGAAAACTATATCAGCGCAGAGCGGGGAGTCAAATAGCCTAAAAAAAGACAAATGGGTATAAACTAAAGCGCATGAATGATTTTTTGCTTGCAGAGCGCCGTCATTTTAAGGCCAGTCATTATCACTCGCTGCCCGGCTTTTTTGAACCGCGCCATGGTCATAACTGGGAGCTTGAAGTCTCCGTTATTTCTAACGCGTCAGTCGCGCTGGGGTCTGCCCTTGACGCCTGGGTTGCGGGCGTGAATTGTTCATTGCTCAACGAGCATAAGTCTATTGCCGGACGCAATCCAACCGCTGAGGTTCTCGCGGAATGGTTGTTTCATTATTTAGAAGAGGCAAATCTTTGTCCCAGGATGGTTAAAATAAGAGAAAAATCGCAATATTGGGCGGCGTGTATAGGATATAGCCATCAAACTTAAATTTTAATAAGTAAATCTAATCACTGTTCATGATATTTACGCTATGGTGGGTAAAATTTGCCCAACAAGCGTTTCGTTGCCCTAATTTGTGTGCAAATTACAAGTTATGCCGGAAACAGGTTTGATTTATGCGCCATTAAAAATATTTTTTTGATAACAAGTAAGTTTTTGCAAAAAAAGATGTATCATTTTTTGTGAGCAGATTACAAAACTGATTTTTTTCAAGTTAAAGGGGAGGCCGGATGAAACCTACAGATGATGGCGCGACAGGATCAAACCCCATTGCTCTGTCAACACTGGGCGAGCGGATTAAGGCCGTGCGCATAGCCTGGGATTGGCCCCAGGAAGAAATGGCCGAAATTCTGCGCGTAGATCAGGCCTCCATCTCTTTCTGGGAGCGGGACAAAATCAAGCCCTCCGGCTCGGCTATGGTAGCCCTGGCCGCCCTTTTCCGCACAACGATTGAAGCGTTGGAAAAAGGTGAAAACTTTGTGACGCCCGCAGCCCCAGGCCGGGGCGAGGGTATCAGAAGATCCCGCGCGTTGCCAAGGGGCGTATGCCTGCCTGTCGCGGAACCCGACAGCGTGACGATAGTTGACTTAAATAGCGGCGAATTAGCCGCGCCCCAATTAAGCGAAGCCATGATCAGCCTGGGCCAGTACGCAAAAGAGAATCGCAAGGTCTGGATTGTCGTGGAGTGAATGCGGCTGAGCGCTGTTTCTTGGATTCGGCGCTTTGTGAAATACAGCAGTAGCGCATTGTTTCAAGTTACACTTAAACCCGGTTGAACGCAACTTGGTATAAAGACTTCCACTCATTTTGGCCTGACAGCGGCTATTTGCGGCAGAAGCCCCGCAAGCGCGGGCGTTGCGGGCTTTTATCCCAATCCAGCCCCCTTATCAGGGGAATGGATTCAGGGTTTATACTCCTTTGCTTCTTCCTTGCCCGACAGCACCCTGAAGGCGCCTTTTGCCAGGGCGGACATTTCGTTTTCGCCGGGATATATAGTTATGCCGCATCCAAAGCTCTGTAACAGGCGGCGAATTTCAAGCACCAGGAATTCAGCCCTCGCCATGCCTCCCGTCAGGAGTATCTGGTCAACCCTTTCGCCGTCAAAGGCCGGGAGCATGGAGCTTATCCACTTGGCTATCTGATAGGCCTGGGCGTCCAGTATGGACTGAACGTGCGCATCGCCATCTTCGTAGCGCTTACCAAGTTCTATCAGGTTTGACGTGCCTAAGAGGTCAATCAGGCCGCCCTTGCCCTTTATAAGCTGTCTTAACTCCGCTTGCGTGTATTTGCCGCTGAGGACTAAATTCATGAACGCGCCAACGGGCAGGCTGCCGCTTCGCTGGGGCGAAAAGGGGCCTTCGCCGTCCAAACCATCGTTGGCGTCAATGTACCGGCCTCTCTTGTGAGCGCCGATTGAGATTCCGCCGCCCATGTGGCATACGATGAGGTTTAGCCGCTCATAAAAAGTTTCATGCTCCTCGGCGTATCTGTGGGCCGTGGCTATTTGGTTTAAGGCGTGGCTTATCACCTTGCGCCTTATATCCTTGATGCCGGTGACTTTAACCCTGTCGGGCGTTTCGTCAACCACCACCGGGTCAACGATGAAGGCCGGAATGCCCGAATCGCCAACTAAGTCCCTGGCTATCAGGCCGCCCAAATTAGAAGCGTGTTCCCCAAGGGCGCCAGACTTGAGGTCGGCTATCATCCTGTCGTTTACGATAAAGGTTCCGTGGGGTATTGGATGCAGCAGCCCCCCCCGCCCCGAAACGGCGTCCAGGTCTGCGACTGATATTTCGTTAGAAGCTAAAAAGCGCTCAATGGCGTTTTTGCGGAACTGAAACTGGGTGGTTATGGGCTGGCCCTCAAAGGGCGCCAGCTCTTCCTGGGTATGTTGTATCTCCTGGGTGAATCTTTCAACATCGCCTTCAAAAACGGCAATTTTTGTTGAGGTTGAGCCTGGGTTGATGGAAAGAATGCTGTAGCGCTTAAAAAACGCGTCAACGGGCGTGCGCTGCCAGCCGCCGCGTTTGTACCTGCGAATAGCGTTTGCTTTTACCGTCAGGCGAATATCTTCGGCCGTGCAGTCCTGGGCCAGACTCATCCCCCTGAAGCTCACGCCGGAAATTGAGCCAAAGGTTTTGGCTTCGGGAAATTGGGCCGCATAGAGGTGGAACAGCAGGTTCCCCGTATCAAGGTTGGGGCAAATCAGCACATTCGGCCTGCCCCCAAAATCGGGGTCGTGGTAGTACATGGCGGAGCGCTCGCTCAGCGCCGCGCTTACTTTTACCTCCCCCTGCAACTTGATGGTGGAATAGCGTTCCCCCTTTTGAATACGTCTGGCCAGAATCTCGGGCAACAGCTTCAGCGCCTGGCGAGCAAGCTCCGCCCCCTGTCCTTCGTCCGATCCATGGTGGGAATAGCTGACTATCGTGCCGTAAATGGTTGGCAGCACCGTTTCCGGGAATAAATCACGGGCTATGGCGCAGGTGCCTACAGCTACTTCCGCCAATGTGCGGGCGTCCATGACGGCGTTTACGCCCGCGTCGCCCAGTACCAGGATGTTTTCGGGAAACAGCGCGTGCTTGTGGTCGTCCGGCAAGATGACTATTCCGGCCTCTGTAGCCACATAGCGGCCTTTCAGGAGTTTTATCATCGGCCTGAAATAATCCTTAGGGCCATATACAGCGCCGCCTACAACGGAATCGGCGTGGCCGGCCAAGACCGCCAGGATGGCAAACCATACTGGTTGCGCGGCCCGTCTGAGGGCCTCGTCTCTGTCTATAGTCTCACCTATTTCGCCAAGGCGCTTGATTAGCAAATCGGCGTAATTCTCAATTAAATCATTGCGCTCTCTGATATTGATAAAAGCGCACTCGGAAAAGGCGTACGCCAAGCGATCACTATCAATGGCTGAATCCCCGGCGGCTATAGCGGCGACTTCGCTTTGCGGCGCAAGCAGTACCGGGCGCACAAACCTGGTTAGGCGGCAGATAGCCTCAATTACGCGCGTATCCAGGCTTTCAGGAAACACAACGGTGGGCCTTTCCCTCCTGGCTTCTAGTATCTGCTGGTCGAAACAGGCTTCAATATTGAACATGTCTGCTCCAATGGGTTTGGCGGTAAATAAGCAGGCTTAATTATAGCCTGTTTTGCTTATGCTCGCCCCCATAGGATTTGCTTGCAAATCATTCCGTTTCCGCTTAAAAATTGCATCGTGCAATTTTTAAGCGGAAACGGAATCAGAATTACTTGTCCGTTGCAAATATAGACCATAAAGCAAAGCCGCCGGGGATATTTATGTCATCGCGGGGGGGCGGGGATGGTTTTGGGGACGAAGTTTTTCCATACCGTTATGTGTGCAGCCCCCGCAATGTGATCCACCAATGACCCGCCCACATAGACCTTGTCATTGTACACAATAGATGGAATGGGCTAACGACTCCTCTATATCATACCAAGAGGTTTTGCAACTACCTCACTAGGCAAATATTTCCCATTTTCAAAAAAAAAAAAAATGACATTGTGGATAAGGGGTGTTCGTGCCGTCTCTTCGCTCAATGTAAGTTGCGTTAGCGCGTGTTCTAAGGAAGGCTGTAGTCTTTTTCCAAACGCCCCCTCTATTTTCCCATTGCGCCCGCAAGGCGTCCTTCCGTGCTGAAAGCGCTCAACTCTCCAAAGAAAGGAGCATACATGCCAAACATGAGAATCATACCCAAATGGCTTGCGTTCTTGATCCCAATCACCCTTTCCCTTGCCCTGCCGGGCGCCCTTGGGTGTTCAAGCAACGACAAGACAGAAGCCGTCAGACCGCCTGATTACAGTTCAGAAGTGGGAATAGCAAACATCACTGTGAACAGGGGCGTTTTAGACCCCCCTTACTCAGACAGAGTAAGGAGCTACAGCTTGGGCGCTCTTTACACAACAGCGCCTGATTTCACGCTGACGGTAACGCTGAATGACCTCAATTCCAAGCTCGCCGTCAACGACAAGCCAGCCGCCAGCGACGCGCCCTTCCACATCGCCCTGAGCAGTGGCAAAAACACTATCTGTCTAACCGTAACCTCTGAGGACGGCAAAAACTCCAATATCGTAACCATACTCGCAAACCAGATGGAGATTAATACAAGGGTCTATGTGTACGACAGCATAGCCGGCAACCTCCTCGACGGCGACGTCAAACTCTCTCTGCGCGACGCCCAAACCAACGAGCTGCTGGCTTCTGACATAGCCTTCCCCGCCGAAGCCCAGGGCGCTATGTTCCTTGGGCTGGATAAAAACAGGAGATACAACATCTACGCCAGGCGTCATGATACAGCCGAGGCGTGCTTCGCCAACTTTGACCCTTCAAGGGAAGACACGGTAACGCTATATTCCCGAAAAGACTATAGCAAGGCGTTTCCAGCCACGGCGCCCATAATCACGGATATAGCCTTTTCTGTATATCCGGACTCAGGTCAGCTTGCCGACCTGGACTTAAAGTCGGTACCCCCCGGCAGCAACTACGTCGCCGAAACAGCCGCTAACCTGAATATCCTCATGGTTACGGCCATGGCCGAGAGTTCCATGGCATATACCCAGGGGGGCGCTGATTGCGTCTCTGTCAATGTTGATGATACGCCCACGTCCGCGCAGGAGCGCATAGCCCCCTTTAACTATCTCGGAACACCCAACACCCGCGTCATCGTAGACGGCAAGTGGTACATGACGACGTCATTCCTCTTTGCAATCGGGGAAGCGCTGGCGCCCGGCGAGCATTTTCTTGACATAGTCGCCTACGACTGGGCTAACAACAGGACGGAACAAAGAGTTTATCTAAAAATAACAAACGCGTCCGCCATGACCGACTTTGACCTTAGCGGCGTCAAGCCGGTATGGTACAGGCAACGGGCCAACACTTACGGCATCAGCATGAGTCCGTACTCCAAAGAGCCTGTTGGGCTTTGCACCACTCCCATGCCCATGTCTATCCCGCCGGACCCGGTTGGTCCCTACGGCGACTCAATACAAATATTATGCGACCTTAGCTTCACCACACCCGGCGTCAATTTAATCCCCAGCAGAGGCTGGGAGCTGGAGCGCTCCACGAGCAACGACCCTGCCACATTCAAAGTGGTGCGCCGCGCGTCCTACATAAACCCGGTGTCTTATCTGGCTACCTGGGATTCCAGCGCCGAATTGGCGGGGGGCGTCACCTACTACTACAGAATGAGAGCCTATAACAACAACGGCTATTCCCAGTACTCTGATATAAGCGCCATCACGGTATTGCCCTCTTTCAACGTAAACCTCGTCTCGCCTGCTCACCAGGGTGTGAGCAATACGCTGTATCCGGCATTTAAGTTCAAGATAACTAACGATGCGTTGCTCAATAAAGACATGTCCGATTACGCCATATTCACCTTATTCGTCAGGAACAAAATCGGTTTTGATACCATCAAGACCATCTTCGTTATTGACTATGAGCGGCTTGACGCGGAAGGCAATCCTGTTATATGGCTCGAATACCCATTCCTGAGCAATGACTGGCACTTAGTCGGCATACCCGAATACGATGAAGAAACAGGCTATCTCATAGCCGCTAAAGACGCCTTTGTCTGGCTCGATGCCGACGGCTCGATAGTGGTTGACACAAAGCTCGCCAACAAGACCCTCATATCGGGCGAAGCCTTTGATATCGGGAGCCTTGAGCCTGGCGCGGCTTATGAATGGAATATCTTTGGCGATTACGCCAGCGCTAACGGAAATTGGAGTTCCGCCGCAACCGATTCCATGTATTTCACAAGAATCAGGGACGGCTACAACACAGACGGAACGCCGAAGAAACAGTCCCGCTCCTTCGCCTCGACGGCAGATCAGGGTTCGGGGGCGACAAACGGCTACTTCACGTTAATCATGCACCCCGCGGCGGAATAGAGGAGGCGCGACATGTTTATATCCAAAATTAATTACTGCTCCTTAACGCTGGCCGCGCTTCTGGCTCTTGGCCTTGCCTGCGGCAGTAATCCGCAGGGCGGGCCAAGCGTCCAGCCCGTCAAGGACATACCCGTGGTCGCCGAGCCGGTTGTCAAATACAACTTTTATGAGCCAAGGTCGGAAGAGGGCCTCAGGAATAACACCAACTATGGCTATCTGATTGCCAAGGCAAGACCCGGCTTCAAGACGGCCCACTTTGAAAGGCTGGGCCTGAAAGTAATTGGCAGCCTGGCCGCCGATGGAGCGATTTACTACCGCCTGCACAAAGACGGCGATGTAATGAACGCCTTTATCGAAGCCAAAAAATATGCAGGCCTGGTTTATATCGAGCCGGAAATCAAACACAAACTCCACGACGTGGAAACCAACCCGGTAACTCTCAACAACCTGGATCGGCTACTGGCCGAAAAAAGCGCTTATTCCCCATATACAATCCAGGCCATTGACGCCTGGGTGAAGTACGGTTTCGGCAACCCCAGCAACAAGCCCATCGTCGCCTCCGTTGACTCCGGCGTCCGGTGGCGACATGAAGATTTATTAGCCCAGGTCAAACACGCCTTCTCCTGGTACACACCCAG
>JGI24698J34947_10000177_pt1 | contig 25041 bp, 24 predicted proteins | sample TergutMp193P3_FD_34947 | JGI IMG/M metagenome (IMG submission 34947) | reverse complement strand
ATATGCCCTTGTTTAACATCATAAAGCATATTACATAAATATTGATTTAAAAAAGATGAATTGTACGGCAGAAGCTGGCGCAATTCGTTAAGAGGGCGCAATGGCTGTACATTATTATTTTTTTCTTGATCAATTACCTTCAATACATTACTTGTTTGCAATTTGGGTAATAATATATTATATATATTACTAATAAGATTTTGATCATGAGAAATACCATTTCCATTGGTCTGAATGTTGGACAACACTTGTACATTCTTTTCTGATTTGTGTATCGTTTTTATATAAATCAGCTCTAGATTAGTTTTTTTTATTTGTTCACGATCATTTTCGTTGTCCAGAATGGAACAAATATTTTCTTTTTCTATATTGCTCATCTGAAACGAGCCTTCTATACGAACTTGAACTTTTTGTTCATTTCTTTTATTATACGGTATTATTTCTTCTGCCGGTATGTTGGCATTATTGTTGCTTAGCAAAAAATCAATAGCTTCTAATATCGTTGATTTCCCTGTACTATTTTTCCCAATTAAGACGTTCATTCCATACTGAAATGAGATGTCAACATCGGGAAACATGCGATAATTTCTTAATTTTAAACGGCTAAGATACATATTGCTATAATTTTCGGCAATATTTCCGCAAATCCTTAACGCTTATTTAGGAGTTTTGAAGGGTTTTGAGGATTAACGGAACATAACTAAATAGTATTTTTCTTGTTTTAGGTATTTTCGTTCTGGTATTTGGCGCAACTATATGGTATAATCATTCAATATGAAAAAGCACGGATTTAACCCATTCCTCCCTTCGTGGGAGTACATTCCAGACGGGGAACCGCATATATTCGACGGCAGGGTCTATGTGTACGGTTCGCATGACAGGTTTAACGGCTATGTTTACTGCATGAACGACTATGTCTGCTGGTCGGCAAGCGAGGATGACCTAAGCGACTGGCGTTATGAGGGCGTTATCTACAAAAAGACGGACGATCCATTTAATCCAGACGGGAGCATGGTTCTTTACGCGCCGGATGTTACACGCGGGCCGGACGGGCGTTATTATCTGTACTATGTGCTGGATAAGGTGGATGTCGTGTCCGTGGCGGTCTGCGGTTCGCCTGCGGGAAAGTATGAATTCCTGGGTTATGTGCATTATGCTGACGGAACCATGCTTGGCAGGCGGGATGGCGATTTCCCCCAGTTTGACCCCGGCGTAATGACCGAGGACGATAAGACGTACCTTTACACCGGGTTTTGCGGGCTTGACGATAAGTCAAAAAAAGGCTCAATGGCGGTCGTCCTTGATAAGGATATGCTGACAATACAGCAGGGGCCGTACCTTATAGTGCCGGGTAGGTATAACAGCGAGGGCACGACTTTCCGTGGGCATGAGTTTTTTGAGGCTTCGTCCATCAGAAAAAAAGGCGATACGTATTATTTTGTCTATTCGTCGGTTGCCGGAAACGAGCTTTGTTACGCGACAAGCAAGAGCCCCTTAAAGGATTTTGTTTACGGCGGCGTTATCGTAAGCAATGTCGATTATAATATTGATACATACAAGCCCGCCTTAAAACCGATGAACTATTGGAACAACAACCACGGGAGCATAGCGGAAATAAAGGGCAAATGGTACATTTTCTATCACAGGCACACAAACGGAAGGGAGTTCAGCAGGCAGGCGTGCCTTGAACCGATAGAGATTGATAAGGACGGTAAAATCAATCAGGTTGAAATTACATCCTGCGGTCCAAACGGAGGCCCGCTTGAAGGGCGCGGTGAGTATCCTGCCTACATAGCGTGCAACCTCTTTTGCATGGATCATAAGGAAAGGACCGACGAACTGCACTGGCCTCCGCGTGATGTGAGCCTCCCCCTTATAACGCAAGATGGAAGGGACACAGATGAAGAGGACGGCTTTGTTACCAATATAAATGACAACTACGGCATAGGGTTTAAGTACTTTGACTGCCGGGGGATAACCAAAGTAAAAGTAAAGACACGCGGATACAACCGGGGCTTTTTAGAGGTAAAGACAAAATGGGACGGGGAACCGCAGGGACGCATTGACATTGTATCCAGCAATATATGGAAAGAATTTTCCGCCGACATTTCAATCCCGGACGGGATACAGGCGTTGTACTTTGTTTACAGGGGCAAGGGGGGCGCTACCATCGGGTCGTTTACTTTGGAGTAGTTTACAGGGAGGTTTTTCGGTAAAAACTGCCGATACTAAATAGTAAACATGAAAAAGACGGCAAAGGAAACCGGAAGGCGCAGTCCACGGAAAAAAAGTACGCAAAGTGTGAGGAAAAGTACGGCTAAACCCGCAAAATCGTCCAGAAAACGCAAGAAAAACGGGTATTCTGACGGCGTAAAGGCTTTTTTATTGGCGGGCGTGCTGGTCGTTTTTTCGGCGTGCATCTCACTGGCCGTCATCATGGTTCGTTCAACATTGAACGATATGCGGGTTTCAGGCGGTACGGAATTGCCTCCCTCCGTTGCAATTGAATCTGAGCCTCCGCAAACCCTCAGCCCTGAACAGAGTCCTGCTCCAGCCAAACCCGCAGTTTCTTCCCAAGCCAAACCTGACACTGCTGTTTCGACGACTCCTCAGAGCCGGCCTGCTTCAACTCAGACGGTAAATGTACCTGCTCCCGCGCCCGCTTCAACTCAGGCGGTAAACGTACCCACGCCCGCCTCAACTGCGCCGTCTGCAAACACCGTCCAAACGACAAACACCGCTCCGGCCCGCACAAATTCAGCTCCCTCCGCTGTGAACACCATTCCGGTTTCTTCAACGCAAAGCCCGCCTGAAAGACCTGTCGGAAATTCGGGAACCATCGTTTTTGTGATAGACGACGCGGGCAACAACCTGTGGGAACTGGAACCGTTCCTGCGTCTTTCAGGCCCATTGACGATTGCGGTGCTTCCCGGCCTTCCCCATTCTGCCGAAGCCGCCCGCCGGATCAGGGCTGCCGGAAAGGAAGTGTTCCTCCACCAGCCGATGGAAGCCATTGGAGCGCAGTACCCGGGTCCCGGCGCGATCTATTCCGGCATGAGCGCCGATGAAATCCGCTCAATACTGAGGCGCAATATAGAGGAAATTGGTCCTGTGGCGGGCATTAACAACCATCAAGGCTCGAAGATTACAATGGACAGGGAGGCGGTGCAAACAATACTCCTCTTTTGCGCCGAGAACGGACTGCGTTTCCTTGATTCGCGGACAACCGCCGATACCGTAGTTCCCGTTGTTGCAAACCGTCTTGGAATTAAAATCGGAGAGAGGGATGTGTTTTTGGATAACGAGCAGGACAGGGAGTCGATGTTACGCTACATCACGAACGGTCTCTCAAGGGCGCAGAGAAACGGCAGTGCGGTGATGATTGGCCACACCTGGTCTCCCGAACTTGCCCCCCTGTTAGCTGAACAGCTCCCGCTTCTTGTCAAACAGGGTTACACTCTCAAGACCGCTTCGGATATAATTGGAAAATGAATCTATTCCACTTCTGTGCCTCTGCGCCTCTGTGAGAGGTTCTTAATGAGAGTTTTAGGGATTGAAACTTCCTGCGATGAGTGTTCGGTCTCTGTTGTGCAGGACGGGGAAAAAATTCTTTCCAATGTTATCGCCACTCAGATACCGTATCATGCGCCGTGGAACGGGGTGGTTCCCGAGATTGCAAGCCGTAAACATACTGAATGGATCTACGCGGTAACAAAAGAGGCGCTTGATAAAGCGGGATTGAAGGCGGAAGATATTGACGCAGTTGCCGTAACAAACCGCCCCGGTCTTTTGGGCTCATTATTGGTCGGCCTTTCCTTTGCCAAGGCGTTCGCGTGGGCGCGTAACATTCCCTTTATCGCCGTCGATCATATGCTGGCCCATCTGTATGCCCCGCGCCTTATTGCAGATAACAAGCCGGAATATCCGTTTTTGGGGCTCTTGGTTTCGGGGGGGCATACGATCATCTGCCGTGCCGATAATTTTAACGATATTACAGTGATGGGAACCACTATTGACGATGCCGTGGGAGAGGCGTTTGACAAAACGGCAAAGTTTTACAATTTCGGCTATCCGGGAGGGGCGGTAATTGATAAAATGTCACGTAACGGAGACAGCGGAGCGTTTCGTTTTCCCATGCCGTCTCTTCACAAGGGAGAGCACCGTTATGACGTGTCGTATTCAGGGCTTAAAACTGCCGTAATCAACCAGCTTGAAATGTTCAAAGTAAAGGAAGGACAGATCAAGGACGAAGACATTGCCGCCTCTTTCCAGAAAACCGCTGTGGAAATCCTGTTACGCGCACTTTTAAACGCGGCGGAAGATTCCGGCCTTAGTACAATCGTGGCGGGGGGAGGCGTTGCGGCTAACAGTTACCTCCGCTCCCGCCTCGGAGAATACCCTCACCTTCGATGTATCTTCCCGCCCCTTGAACTGTGCGGAGACAACGCCGCCATGATAGCCGGTATCGGCTTTCACTACCTTGCAAGGGGAGAGCGTTCTCCTCTTAACGTTACCGCCAGTGCGCGGGTTATGGGTTTCAAGAAAAAGTATCCGTGAAGAGCGCAGGATGTGTTATACGAAATGAAATGTTTTCTTACTTTTTAATTGCTTTAATTCCGGTTTTCATTACTATTCCCCTTAAAATTCTGTTGTACATAAACGGCATTTTAAATATTTTTACAAATAACTTTATTCTTATTTTCAAAGTTCTGATGAAATATTTGTACCCGATATTATTTATATCCTCGTTTATTATTTCAGATAATATTTTTGCGCTTTCCATTGAATAACTAATCCCCTCCAGAGAACTTGGACTAATCATGCCTGCCGCCTCTCCTGTTAAATATGCCCCGTTTTTTCCCGTGCATGTACTTAAAATCCCCTTGTTCAAATATACAAAACAACCTTCCCTTTTTACCGGCTTTTCAAAAGAAAAACCCATATTTTTAATTTTTTCCTTCAGCATTTCAAATTTCGCGTTACTGCCTGACGATGGAAACGCTCCGCCTATTATAAAATAATTATCTTTTGATATTGTCCAGCTATATGAATTTGTTATTGCCTTGTCAAAAATGCAGGAATAAAACGGTGAATTTTTTTTATCTTCATACCATTCCTGAATGGCCGTATATCTTTTTATTTTATTTTTTTTATAAAATGTATTTCTTACAATTGAATTTGCGCCGTCCGCGCCGATTACTATTTTGGAGCTTACCGTTCTCTTTGTACCGTTTGTTTTCAGTTCCAGAGTATACGTGTTTTTTTCCCGTTCTATTTTTGTACAAACGCTGTTACTGCATATCTCAATATTTTCAGGGATCAACGAAACCAGAAAATTATCAAACTTTGCCCTGTTCATGTTTACATAGAATCTTTGATAAAATCTTTCGATGTTGTTGTCCAAATCTATGGTTTTTACGGAAAATATTTGGGGATCGGCCAAAATATCCTTTGGTAAGCAGATGTCAAATTGAGCGAGTATTTTTTGCGCATCAGGCGACAGCAGTCCTCCGCAGCATTTGCCGGTCTTATTGTTTTTTCTGTCTATTACAATTACTTTGTATTTTTTGTTTAATAGCCGCGCCAATGTTGCTCCGGCTGGTCCAAGGCCGATAATGGAAATATCATACATTATTTTATACCCTTTATGTATTCCCTGGAGTTAAATTTTTTTTTAAAAGTTACGCGCTCTTTACTGCGGATTCCATGTACTTTGTGATGTACTCTTCCTTTACGCGCAGAAGTTCGTCTTTTGGAAGTTCGCCGAGTACTTTCCAGCCGAGGTCGAGCGTGCGGGCGATGTCGCGGTTTTCATATTCGTTCTGCGTAAGGAAGACCTGCTCGAATTTTTCGCCGAATCTCAGATAACGTTTGTCGCTGACGGAAAGCTCTTCCTCTCCGATGATCGACGCGAGGTTTCGTATCTGTTTTACCCTTGCGTAGGCTGCGAAAAGCTGGCTTGATACGTCCTTGTGATCTTCCCGTGTCATGCCCGGTCCTATTCCGTCTTTCATAAGACGCGAAAGGCTTGGAAGACCGGCGACAGGCGGGTAGATTCCGCGCTGGAAAAGTTCCCTCTCAAGAACGATTTGCCCCTCCGTGATGTAACCTGAAAGGTCGGGAATTGGATGGCTTATATCGTCGTTGGGCATGGAAAGAATCGGTATCTGCGTGATGGAGCCTGAAGAGTTTTTTATTTTACCCGCCCTTTCGTAGAGCGAGGCGAGGTCTGAGTATAGGTAGCCGGGATAACCCTTTCTGCTTGGAACTTCTCCGCGTATTGATGAAACCTCACGCATTGCCTCGCAGTAGTTGGTCATGTCGGTCATCACGACAAGGACGTGCATATTTTTTTCGTACGCGAGATATTCGGCGGCTGTAAGGGCGCATCTGGGAGCTACAAGCCTTTCAAGAGAGGGAGCGTCCGCAAGCGAAAGGAAAACCACCACGTTGGAAAGTACGCCCGATTGTTCAAAATCTTCGAGGAAGAAGCGGGCAACGTCGTTTTTTACGCCCATCGCGCAGAAAACAACGACGAACTGTTCGGCGGCGGAGGATTCGCTTTCGAGATTTAAAATTTTCGCCTGACGGACAATCTGCGCGGCAAGGCGGTTGTGCGGAAGTCCGTTACCTGAAAATATTGGAAGTTTCTGTCCCCGGATTAGCGTGTTCATTCCGTCTATCGAAGAAACTCCTGTCTGGATAAAATCACGCGGGTAGGTGCGGGCGTAAGGGTTGATGGGGAGTCCGTTAATGTCCAGAGTTTTTGACGAGAAGATATTTCCGTGCCCGTCAATCGGCTCTCCAAGACCGTTAAAGATGCGCCCCAAAAGGCCGGAGCCGACTCTCAGTTCCATCGGCCTGTCCAAAAACTCGACTCGGGACTCATCGGCGGAAAGCCCCGTGCTGTTTCCGAAAATCTGAATGGCGGCCCAGTCCTCGCTTAGATCAAGCACGCGCCCAAGCCTCTTGCCGTTGCCTCTGTCGTAGACTGCCACCATCTCATTAAAGCCGATGTTACGGCTTCGGGCGGTAATTACAACCGGCCCCTCTATTCGGGAAAGCCCCCTGTATTCAATGCCTCTCATAAAACATTCCTTTTTCGGTAGGCCCGTTCCAGTTCGTCAAGCGCTAAACGCATCCTTCCCTCGAACGCGTTAAAATCGCCGAGAGCGTCATTTTTTACAGTGTTTTTAAGGCGGGACATTCCTTCCTTTAAACCTGTATCGGTTATCTTGGTCATGGGCGCTCCAAGCTGAATGCATGTATGCGCGTGTTCGTAAAACTCCATCATGATTTCCAAAAGCCGAACCTGTTTTTCGGGAACGCAGTACATATCAACTTCGTCAAATGAATTTTGCTGAAGGAAACCGTCCTTGATGATCTGCGCGGTAAGGAGGATCAATTTTTGTTCGTCGGGAAGCGCGTCGGGGCCGATGAGCCTTACAATTTCAGATAACCGCTGTTCCTGTTTGAGAAGATCCATGCACTTTCTTCGCACAATAGGCCACGCGGGATTCAACTGTTCCCACCAGTGCTGGACTTCTTCGGCGTATTCCGAATAGCTGTCGATCCAGCTTATCGCGGGGTAATGCCGGGCGTTGGCGAGGTCTCTGTCCAATGCCCAGAAACAGCGGATAAAACGTTTTGTGTGCTGGGTGACAGGCTCTGAAAAGTCGCCGCCCGGAGGAGAGACCGCCCCGATTATTGAGACCGAGCTTTCCTCTCCGCTTAGGGTACGCACGCGCCCCGCTCTTTCATAAAATTCGGCGAGCCTTGTGGGAAGGTAAGCGGGAAATCCCTCTTCGGCGGGCATCTCTTCCATGCGCCCGGAAAGTTCGCGTAACGCCTCCGCCCACCTGCTTGTTGAGTCCGCCATGATTGCGACATGGTATCCCATGTCGCGGTAAAATTCCGCAAGCGTTACTCCTGTGTAGATTGACACTTCCCTCGCCGCTACGGGCATATTTGACGTGTTGGCGATCAGCAGGGTTCTTTCCATCAAACTGCGCCCCGTGCGCGGGTCTTGAAGCTCGGGGAACTCTGTCAGTACGTCCGTCATTTCATTACCGCGCTCTCCGCACCCTATGTAGATGATAACGTCCGCATCGCACCATTTGGCGACCGCGTGCTGTGTCATAGTTTTGCCCGTGCCGAAACCGCCGGGTATTGCCGCCGTTCCGCCCTTGGACAACGGAAAAAATATGTCGATTACGCGCTCCCCTGTAATCAACGGCTGGTCGGGGGACAGGCGGGAAGCGATGGGGCGCGGAAGACGGACAGGCCACCACTGGGCAATAGAGATTTCCTCGCCGAGGCTGGTTTTTGCAGCAACTTCGGAAATTGTGTAATCGCCTTCGCCTATCAAATTGATAATTTCACCGCCTTTGACATTCGGCGGAACCATGATTTTGCATGTGATACTTTCGGTTTCTTTTATTGAGCCAATCACCGTCCCGGCAACGGCGGGGACTTTTTCACCGGCTGAGAGTTTTCCGGCCAATGCCGGATCGGGGATAAAGCGCCACTTTTTTTCCGGGTCAAGGGGATTTCCCCTGTCGCCCGGTTTCATAAAAGCGCCGTCATGTTCGTAAAGCACGTCAAGCGGTCTCTGGATACCGTCGTAAATCGTTCCCATAAGACCCGGGCCTAGCAGGGCGGAAAGGGGACGGCCTGTAGAATAGGCGGGACTGCCTACTTTTAGGCCGGTGTTATCTTCATAAACCTGAACTACAGCTTCGTCGCCTTCCAGGCGGACAATCTCGCCGATGATCCTGTTTTCCCCGACTTCCACAAGGTCAAAAAGACCCGCTTCCCCCAAACCGGATGCCCTGATAATAGGGCCTGAAATTCGGCGAACCCGCCCCTGTTTCATGCTTCCTCCATATATGCGCTGCCTACCAGGGCTTCGACCAGTTCAATACGTTTTTCCTGAAGGAGAAAATCCACAAGTTTCTGTATAGAAGCGATAATGCGTACATGCCCTGTTTCCAGGGTTATTGCCGGATAGCGGTCGGTAGTGTTTTTTTCTTCGATAATACAGTTTCCGCCCATGATTTTAAGCGCTTTTTCGGCTTCCGAGCGTTCAAGCCCGCTAAAATACGCGCGTTTTTCCGAGGAAGACGAAAATTCTTCGCACAGGGCAAGGCGTTTTGCCAGTTCTTTGGAGAGCAGTTCCAGAATTTGATCCCGGCTCAGGCTGTTGTACCAGCTTTCCACGGCGGATTGGAGCAAACTTTCTATTTTTTCGACTTTTGCCCGGCGTTTATCGATGGGGAGCCTTGCCATCACCTTTTCGGCGTTAAATTCCTTCTGTTCGTTGAACTTTTCTTCAAGCGCGTCAAGGCTCTCGGCGGTTCTTTTTTCCCATTCCCTCGTATGGGCGCGGACCGTGTCGTCGGCGGTTTTTAGAATACGGGCCGCCTTTTTCCTTGCGTCCTCAAGTATCTCGCGATCGAGTATTTCTGTAGATTGCAGTTCTTCCATAAAATAAACCAGCGTGTCAATTCATTATCAAAAAAAATTGAAATTTATTCAAGTGGCAAAACAGGACTTTTTAACCCTAAACTGCCGTCTTGAATTTGAGCCGGAAAACGGGTTAGCATTGAACAATGCGGTTTCTGTTTTTTGCTCCGGCGGTTTTCCTGTTTTATGCCGGAATTTGTTTTTTCCTGGGGATAAGACTCCTCGCTTTTCTCCGCTGTTTTTTGCCTTCCGTGAAGGCGGCGGTGTTCTGGCCCCCCTTCGCGTTTCTGTGCTGTGCCATTGTTGCCGTCAACCTGTTCCGCCACAATTCTCACCTTTTACGGCAGGCGGGTTTGATATGGATGGCGGTCCTCCTTTACCTGTTGATGCCTCTGGTTCTGTCTGAGGTTGTCAGGCTTGTGTTGTTTCTGTCAGGGAAAAAGATACCGAACTTCGATCTTTACGCGGTTGGAGCGTCCCTTTTGTTATGCGTCATTCTTGTTGTTTTCGGCGTGTTGAATGCGCGTTCGATAAAAACTGTCAATTACAACATCACCCTTGAGGGGAACGGAAACGGCATTCGCGCCGTCCTGATTTCCGATTTGCACATCGGCGCTTCAATAGGAAAGCCCCGGATAGAGAAGATTGTAGATACGATTAACGGGACGCAGAGCGACATCGTTTTTATCGCGGGCGATATATTTGACGGCAATCTGGACGTTGTTCAGGATTTGGCGGGCATTGCTTCGCAGTTAAAGAGAATTAACGCTCCTTTGGGAGTTTACGCGGTTCTTGGAAACCACGATGTTGACAGGACGAGGGGAGATACGCAGAGGATTGAGGAATTTTTGAAAACGGCGGGTGTTACGCTCTTGCAGGATGAAGCGCGTACAGTGCGGGAAAATCTGCATATCGCCGGGCGCAGGGATGCGCGTCCAATCGGCATGAACGCAGGCAGGAAAACGCCGGAAGAAATTTGCGCCGGTTTGGAAGGGACCGTCATCATGCTGGATCATCAGCCCACCCAGTTTGCCCAGATTGAAAAAGCCGGCGCGGCTCTTGTCCTCTGCGGGCACACGCACTCAGGGCAGGTATTCCCAGGGAACTTGCTTACGCGGGTCATTTTTAAAATGGCGGGCGGGACAAGTTACGGTTACTGGCGAGGCGAAACCATGCAGGCTGTCGTTACATCCGGCGCGGGTTACTGGGGGCCTCCTCTTCGAGTCGGAACCAACAGCGAGACGGCTGTTATTAACATAAATTTTGTGAGATAATAGAATAAAATACTAACAATAACGGAAAAAACAGGAGGAAATTATGAAGTTTATTAATTTTGACAAAACTGATGTTTACAAACGGCTTGCCGAACAGGCGAAGAAACCCTTTGATTTCAGGGGCAAACTCGACGCGAAAAGGGTGGGGGAGTGCGTTGTCCCAATGGCGGCGGGCCTTAATTATTCATGGGCAGCGAAAGCAGTAGACGAGCAGACTTTGAAGCTGTTGAAGGAACTTGCCGTTGAGCAGGAACTTATCGCCAAGTACAAAGCCGTCCTGAACGGGGAGATGATGAACACGGGCGAAAAGCGGAAGGTTCTGCACCAACTCCTGCGCGGAGAGCAGGGACAGCCCGTTATTGAAGACGGAAAAAACATCGGCGAATTTTACCGCAAGGAACTTGCCCGTTTCTGCGATTTCGCTTCCGCGGTTCATGACGGCAAGTACAAGGGTTCTACAGGCAAACCGTTCAGCACGGTAATACAGATAGGGATCGGCGGTTCCGACCTCGGTCCCCGCGCCCTGTACCTCGCCCTTGATAACTGGGCGCAGATCGAAGGCAAAAAGAAACTAAGCGCGAAATTTATTTCCAACGTTGACCCCGATGACGCATCGCAGGTCATTGCCTCTTCCCAGCTTGATCAGTGCCTGTTCATCCTTGTTTCAAAGAGCGGCACAACACAGGAAACTTTGTCAAACGAGCTCTTTGTCAAGGACAAGCTCTCAAAGGCGGGTCTTGATTCTAGCAAACACATGATCGCCGTAACGAGCGAGACGAGCCCTCTTGCACGTAACAGCGCGTACCTTGACTCCTTCTACATTGACGACTACATCGGCGGGCGTTATTCGTCATCGTCGGCGGTTGGCGGCTGTGTTCTTTCCCTCGCTTTCGGCGCTGATGTTTTCAAAGAGTTTCTCTCTGGAGCCGCCGATGCGGATAAATTGGCATTAAATGAAGATGTACTTAAAAACGCCTCTCTTCTTGACGCGCTCATCGGCGTTTGGGAGCGTAATTTTTTAAACCTTCCATATACGGCGGTCCTTCCGTACAGTCAGGCGCTCTCCCGCTTTCCCGCCCACTTACAGCAGATGGACATGGAATCAAACGGAAAGCGCGTGAACCGTAACGGCGAGCCTGTCGATTACAGTACCGGCCCCGTGATCTTTGGGGAGCCCGGAACAAACGGACAGCATTCGTTCTATCAGCTTCTGCATCAGGGAACGGGAATTACCCCGCTTCAATTTATCGGCTTTACAGAAAGCCAGAGGCATGATGACGTAACGGTTGACAATTCTGTGAGCCAGACAAAACTTGCCGCCAACCTTGCAGCCCAGATTGTCGCGTTTGCGAAGGGGCAGGACAGCGGGGATCGCAACAAAGAGTTTCCCGGAGGACGGCCCTCAAGCCTGATTTACGGAAAGCGTCTAACGCCTGCCGTGCTGGGGAGCCTGCTTGCCCACTTTGAGAACAAGGTGATGTTCCAGGGCTTTGTGTGGAACGTCAACAGTTTTGATCAGGAGGGAGTTCAGCTTGGAAAAATCCTCACGAAGAAAGTTCTCTCCGGCAATTTCGGCGACAGCGCTCTTGAGGCGTACAGCAAAATACTGGGGGTATAGGGCCTATTCCTGAATTAATTAACCACGGAGGGTATTCATATCAAAAATTCTAAGCTATCCGCAGGATGGCAGTCCTCCGTGGTAAAATAAGGAGATGTTATGAAAACTAAAATAATCATTGCGGTATTATTTTTATTTACAATAGTATCATTGAATTCACAAACAAATGATACTTACGGCAATCCCATTTATGAGTTTTCCCTGGGAGACCAACATTATGTTAATTCAACTGCTAACGTTCTTTCCCAGCCCGGCTTAACGGGTTCTGTGGTAGGCGTAATAGAACTAAATTCAGAACTGGAAATAATTGAAAGAACAGATTATTCAGAAACAATAGAAGGAACAACACATTACTGGTATAAAATAAAATTTAGAAAATGGACACGGGAAGGTTGGAGCAGTAATTATCAAGATATTACAGGCTATATATGGGGCGGATATATTGCTTTAGAGACAGGTACATTTGTTCTTGATAATAATATAGAAGTTTACTGTTATTATAGAGTTTCAATCGTGTCAAGGAGATCATCCGGTAAATTCAGTTACCATTATTATCATTTAGTTTCACCGAGCGATATATTTATTTACATAAATCGTAGACGTATTAGCAATGCTTCTATACAAGTAGATGATTTTTTTCAACAATATTGGCGATATTGTTATTTTTATGAAGAAAATGGTAACATACTTTTACAAATATCTGATCGTGCTACTTATATAGGTGAATATCTTATAGATAGATATGGAAATAGACAATGAACCGGAAAAAATTGTTTCTTTCATCTTTGTTTTTATTGATATGTTGGCTAATAACGGGCATATTAACTCTTTGTTTTTCTGTTAATAAATTTATTATGACAAATTATTTATCAAAACAGGAAGGAAATATTTCCGCAAGAATAATAAATATTACAAGAGACAAGGCGTATATAGATTTTATTATTGAAGAAACCGATAAAATTTATAAAGGGGGAGTTAATATTAAATGGTATAATATTGATATTAATGATGAAATACATGTAATTTTTGATAAAAACATGGAAAATTATATAATTCTGGAATTTATTAAAAAATACAATTTTGACAATATTTTTGGCATAGTCTTAGGCTCGATAGTGATTATCAGTTTTTTCCCGGGAATTATATTTTTATTTCGGACCCAGTAATATAAATAGTAAAATAAGATTACTAATTTTATACAATAATCAATTTACAAAAAACAATAAAAATGTTACACATTATAATAGAAAAAGGGGATAAAGATGTATTGTAATTTGTTTGCCGAATACGGCTATGATGAAAGAGAAATTGAAAAAAGACTGCAAAAGATTTGGCAGGATATTTTTGGAAATGGTGAAACCGGTGTTTATCATGAGGTAGGCGGAGATATGGGTTTTGTGACGGATACGGGGAACAATGATGTCAGAACCGAAGGGCAGTCTTATGCAATGATGATGGCAGTTCAATTTGATAAAAAAGAAGTTTTTGATCGCGTGTGGAAGTGGACGAAAACTTATATGTATTTGGAGAGCGGCATACATGCAGGTTATTTTGCGTGGTCAGCCGGATTGGACGGCACGAAAAATGCCGATGGTCCGGCTCCTGATGGAGAAGAATTTTTTGCCGCAGCTTTATTCTTTGCGGCTGACAGATGGGGTAACGGTGAGGGGATTTTCAATTATGAACGGCAGGCAAGGGAAATTCTTCATTGTTGTCTGCACAATCCGCAGCCCATGTGGAATAAGGATAATAAACTTGTAAAGTTTGTGCCGGGCTGCGATTTCTCCGATCCTTCGTATCATGTTCCGTTTTTTTATAATTGTTTTGCAAAGCAGGCGGATGAAGAAGATCGTGAGTTTTGGAAGGAAGCGGCGGCGGCAAGCCGTGCGTATTTGAAAATTGCCTGCCATCCTGTAACGGGATTAAGCGCGGAGTATGCTCATTATGACGGGTCTCCTGAATTGACACGCGGGCATTCCAACTTTTACAGCGATGCTTACCGCACAGCATTGAATATCGGTTTGGACAGCCAATGGCACGGCTATGATGCGGAATTGACATCCTGTGTAGATCGACAGCAAAAGTTTTTTTGCGAAACGGTTAAGGATGAGTGGGATTACATTTATAAAGTTGACGGCACAAAAATTGACGAGAAGGTTTTGCATCCTGTCGGCTTGATTGCCACGAACGCGGCGGCTTCTCTTGCGGCAACGGACGGGCCGAATGCCCGCCGCTGTGTGGAATTATTTTGGAATACGCCAATCCGTACAGGAGTGCGGCGTTATTATGATAATTTTTTGTATGCGTTTGCGTTTATGGCATTGAGCGGGAATTATCGTAAATATGAATCTAATGGATAATAAAAACTATTGACAAAGAATAGATTCCGATATAGTCTTTTTATTGAGGCGGTTATGAAAAACCCGATTTATATGCTTATTATTTTAATGGTATTTATATCGAATTGTACCGGAAAGACCGATGTTGAATTTAAAGATGAGATATATTTTGAAGAAGAAATCCCTGATGATGTGGAAATTTTTGATAATGTACATGAAATAAAAACGTTCTTATTTGTAAATGCTCCTGAAGGGCTTCGCGTCAGGAATTCTCCAGGTTTAGGCGGGGACAGGATAGCTCTTTTGGATAATTTAACAGAAGTCCTCGTAATAGAAGAAGATGAAGATAACGTGAATATTGACGGGATTAACGGCAAATGGACTTTCATTGAAGCCGGTAATATTCGAGGATGGGTTTTTGGCGGTTATTTGAGTACAGGATTTATTGAAAATCATAGCATGAATGGACTTGAAGATGATGTCAATAGTTTCCCCATACCAGCCGCATACGAAGAAGCTGTGGAATTAATGAACAGACTTAAAATTGAAAATGTTATTTTGGAAAAAATTATAATCAATAATGAAATTCATACTGTTGTGGAGGTTAAAGAAATTGTTTTAACTGTCGCTGGAGATGGAATAGTAGAGGCTTATGATATTCCTGATACATCGGGAAATGTTATTTTTATGGTAGCGAACCCTCCTCCAAAACTAGACGTATATGTTAGGAGTATTGCCATAGTTGAAGAGCCATATATTAATAGATTTGGTAATAATGATCATTGGTTAAAAATCAGGATGGATGACGGCAGAGTTGGCTGGATTAAAGGCGAATATGCAGGCTTAGATAGAGGCGGCATAAAATATCAAACACAAAAAAATATTTGGCTGGAAGAAAATTATTTTAGACACCTTAGATAAAAAAATAATATCATTTTAAGGGACAGGTATGAATTCTTTTCAGGCTGACGATCACATTTTTCTGCGCTTTGCGGAAGAAAAGGACATTTCCGTGATTTTGGAATTTATTAGAGGCTTGGCGGAATATGAGCGTCTGTTGGATACGGTGGAAATAAAAGAAGCGGATTTGAAAGAATACATTTTTGAAAAAAAACTGATCGAGGTTGTCATCGGCGAATACGATGGAACTCCGGCGGGGTTTACCCTGTTTTTTCATACTTTTTCAACTTTTTTGGGAAAGCCGGGTATTTTTATTGAGGATATTTTTGTCAAGCCGGAATTTCGGAGCAGGGGCCTGGGAAAAATATTTTTCAGTTTCCTTGCCAAAGTTGCAGTTGAGCGTAACTGCGGACGGCTGGAATGGAACTGCCTTGACTGGAACAAACCTTCAATTGAGTTTTATAAAAATCAGGGGGCGAATCCGTTGGACGAATGGACTACATATCGCATAACGGACGGCGGAATTAAGGAACTGGCGGAAAGATATTCTTTTAAGTGAAACTGCAAGCTGTCTGTCAGGACGGCAATTCTCTGCGGTAAAAAAATCCGGATCTTCACTCACCTGCAAAGTTCAACGGCGAAGCGGACTACCTGATCAAAGAACTGAGGCGTTAGGCGCGAATGAGTGTCCGACGCGTTGTTGAGCATCCGCCATGTTTCGGGGAGGCGGCGGCGCTCCGACGGGTCTTTGATACCGCTTATGAGTATTTTGGCGAATTCGGGGCGGCTGCGCAGAAGCGTTTCGTATTGGGCGGCTTCTTCGGCGGGAAGTACAGTGATGGTTTGTGCGGCGAGACCGGCGCGCAGAAAGCCTGCGTCATCGGAGAATGGAATGGGTGCAAGCAGAAATTTATTCAGATTCATTTTACTTGCCGTTTGAAGGGCGTGAGCGCGCAGATGGGACAGGGTTTCCCTCAATTTGCCGATATTCGGGCGTTCGCTCTCCTTTAAAATGTGATCCGTTGTCGTGGAAAAAAGAAAAACGTTTCCCGCACCGCAAACGTCAAAGTTGTAAATCTTCGCCCTTTCCAGCCTCCATGTTTTTAATTTTTCCGCCAGGGTATAGGAGCCCTGCTCTTCAAAACTTTGCCCTGATTTTAATTCTTCCTTGTCGGTAAAAACAATCATCCAGCGGTCGATACCCTGTTGGGCGAGAATGACGGCGGCGCTTAAAAGCTGAAAAACCGCGATGCTGTTGTCGTTCGCGCCGGGACTTCCTGCGACGCGGTCGTAATGAGCGCAAAGGATAAACGGCTCGCCGCCGCTGAACGGAAAAACTCCTCCTGTTGAACGTAAGGGTTTCTGTCCGGGCGGAAAAATAAAAATGTGCCTGTTTCCCGCAATGTCAATTACAGCCGAGTTAAGTTTGAGCGTTTCGATGCGTTCCAAAAGTATCGCATAACGGTTGGACTTTGAAGCGATAAACGCGAAAAAACGATCGTAGGGGCTTACGCTTGCCCAACCGCTGTCTTTAATCGGTTTCCCCCAGTTTTACCGCCTTAAAAAGTTTATCGGGCGCGACAAGCTGTTTTTGCGCGTCAATTAATTTTAGTTCAAGCGGCATGTTCTTTTCAGGCGAAGACGCGGCGTTGAAACTCGCCTGCAAAACGCCGAAAACAGATGCGGTGCAAAGTTCCAGTGTTTTTTCAAGGTTCCCCGTTTCAAGGTAGCGCGATAAAAATACGGCGGATGTCATATCCCCGGTTCCGGCAACTCCGTTTCCAAGCGGAAGTTCGGGGGTGGTGATTTTATACAGGCTCTTTCTATCGGAGGCAAGCATACTCAGTTCCCCGTCCCTCTCCTTAAAACTTGTAACAAGCACAATGGGAGGCCCCATATCGTGCAGGATGTTTATAGCGTCTCTTGCTTTTTCAACTGCCGCCGTGTCGATTCCTGTCAGGGCTTCCAGTTCAAACTGGTTCGGGCACACGATGTCAGCTAACGGAACAAGTTCTTTTCTGAACATATCGGGAATATCGGGCTTTACATAAAAACCGCGCCCTACGTCTCCCATAACCGGGTCACAGCAATACAGGGCATTTTTCGATTCCTTTCGCACTTTTTTTACCGCGTCAATGATCGCCCTGCCGACAGCCGCGTCCCCCAAATAGCCTGAGAGTACCGCCTCTGCGCGGTGCAGTACGCCCCTTTCCTCAAGACCGGTAACAAGTTCTTCGGCAAGTTCAGCGCCAAGGACTTTGCCCCTCCACGCGCCGTAGCCCGTATGATTTGAAAATTCCACAGTGTTGATTGCCCATACTTCCCTGCCGAGCCTCTGAAGAGGGAAGACCGCCGCGGTATTTCCGGCATAGCCGAATACCACATGAGACTGAATTGACAAAACAGCCATTATTTTTCCTTCAATCGAAAAATTCTTTCAACTAACATGGCAAGAGACCTCCAGAATTTACCCTGGCTCTGACCGTACTTTTTTGAAAAATCTCCCGCCGCTTTCGACAAGGAATAAGCGCCGTATTTTTTCTTCAGAAAATCCCAGTGTTTGATTATCCAAACATAAAGATCGGCCTGCGTTCTTCCGGGAAAATTCACAAGCAGCCACTGTTCCCTGATAATCGTTATTACCGGATTATACACATTGTTATACCATGAAACAAGAGCCTCGCTGAAAGGAATTTCATCTTCCCTGTCTTCATTCAGGTAGTATTTGTGGACAAGTATGTGGTTGTAAATTACATCGTATCTTCCGGGGGAACTGAAATCAAGATCCCAGTAATTTGTAAGCTCGCCGAATTCTGTCTTTTCGTAAAAGATGTTTTTTTCGTACTTGATAAGCGCGTCGCGAAGCTCGTCGTTTGTCATGGATGGTTTTAAGACGATCTCGGTGGCGAGGCTTATCACATCTGCGTCGATAAACTCAACGCCCTGCGCCTTCGCTACCGATACGCGGTGGTTTCCGTCTCGGACAAAGTACACGCCTCCGATCTCGTAAAGTGAAATGGGAGGGAGAATTATGTCCCTGATATGGGCCTCGTCAACCTTTTGCCAGCGCTGGCGTAAATAGTCGGCCTTGGGAAGAAAGTATTTGTTAAAATCATGGTAGCGGCCTTCACTGCCGGCTATCAGATTAACCGGCACTACTTGGCTTCCCCTGTACACTTCGTTTCTTGGCTTTAGAATGTCCTTGACATCATGAAATGAAAGAAGCCTGTCGCGGTCGGTATTTAAAAAATTCTGAATCTGCGAAAGGATAGCCCTGCCCCTTGCTCTGGAAAAGTCCGAGGCGGCCTGCTGACTTGCGGTGTTGATATCCATTAATTTTCATTCTCCAAATTTATTACATAGTGACTGTACGCGTTTATTACCATTGTATCCTCCCATTTGGTGCATCGCACATCGGATAAATCATACAGATGAATATGACCGTGGACAAGGTATCTTGGCTTGAAAACCTTCATGAACCAAAGGTAGGTTTTAAAGCCCCAATGGCACTTGTCGTTTTTATCATGTATGCCCTTCGGCGGGGCATGGGTAAGGAGTATATCCACAAACCTGCCGTGGAAAACGCGGTTCCACAAAAGCCGGGGGATGAGCGTTGCCGTTTCCAGAAACATTTGAAAATCCGTATATTGATTATTGCCGTTATTATAACGCATCGACCCGCCGAGGCCCGCTATTATGAAGTTTTTTTCAATTTTTACCTTTGTTCCAATATGAACCGCGCCGCAGCAAAAATTGTCCCTCTCCTGTATCTCCAGGGGGGTATTCCAGATTTTCCTGAAGTGCTTTAAGTCCTCTATGTGGTGGTTCCCGAAGACAAAGAACAGGGGCTTGTTCAGGGTGGAAATGATGAAATCAAGGTAGTCCAGAGGCAGGTCCCCGGCGGAAAGTATAAAATCGACATCGGCGAACCTTTCCTTTATATAGGGCGAATAGACCANGGGATCGATTTGATCGGAAATACAGAGGATTTTCAGGGGTTTTCCCCCATTTTTCGAATCAAAATTTGTCTCTGATGTAGAAACTTTATTTTGTCGATATTATAATGAAGGTGAAAACCGGGCATGTTTCTCCTTATTTATATTTTAACCGATTGCCGGAAATTTAGGAAGGTAGAAAATGAAAAAAATCATTTTGGTCTGTATCTGGCTGCCTGCGGTTGTCTTTTGTTACGGGCAGTCCAATTTTTCCAGGGGAGAAGAAATGCTGATGCAGAATAAGCCTGCCCAGGCGGTGATCTTCCTTGAAAACGCGGTTGGCGAGGAGCCCTCCAACGCCTCGGCCTGGCTGTACCTCGGCATTGTCTATGAACAGCTTGACAGGCTGGATGAGGCCATCGCCACGTACAGGCGGGTTTTGCCCCTGGCGGGCAGTCTTTCGGCGAATATCGCCAATAATCTGGGAAATGTATATTTTCACAAGGGAAATACGGAAATGGCGGAACAGTACTACACCCAGGCCATCGGTTTTGACTCAGTCTATTCCAGGGCTTATCTTGGGAGGGCGAATACGCGGATAAAAGCCGGTAATTTACGGAACGCCATTACCGATTATGAACAGTACCTTATGCTTGAACCGCGTTCATCCCAACGCTCCAGAATTGAACAGCTTATATCATTGCTCAGGACGGAGTTTGCCGCCGAAGAGCGAAGGAGAATCGTGGCGGAGGAAGAGGAGCGAAGGCTTGTCGAGGAAAGGCAGAGGATTTTGGAAGCGGTTTCCGCCTCCCTTTATTCGGTGGCCGACAACAGCAGGGGAATATCTTCAGGGACGGAAAGCGTTGAAAGCTATGAAGGTGAATTTGAGCTTGATTAGTGATATATTAAATTAGGGAGGGTATATGAGCGATAAACAGAAGATCATGTTGATTTCGGGCGGGGTGTTGCTCCTTTTGCTTATTACAGGGGGAGTGATTTTTTTCCTGCGCGGCAGGAATGTTTCCGATAAGACCGGCGGTATGTCCACGGTAACGAATACTTGGATCGGCGACAGCACGGATAACAGCACGGATACAAGAATCGACGCGAGAAAGCAGAACATTTTAAGGCTTGCCGCCAGTTACAGCGAAGCCGGTGAATACGACCGCGCTCTCAACCTTCTCGACGGGTTGTTAATTGACGACCCGGATGACGAGGACGCGAAGGACCTTCAACGGTTCATTTTAAGGCAGGATCGCAGCGGCGGCGCTGACTCGCTGATTGAAGCCCAGCGCAGATTCCTGGAAGAACAGCGCAGGGAAACGGCGGCCACCAATGAACGCAGAGCCGCCGCGGATGCGTCTTCGGCTGCCGAAGCGGAAGCCGCCGCCAATCGAAGGGCAGCCGCCGAAGCGGAAGAAGCCCGCAGGAGGGCGCAGGAAGAAGAACTCGCCAGAGTTTCCCGCGAATTGCAGGAAAAGATGCGCAGGGTTAACGATCTTGTAGCTGACGGCAGGGCAATGCTTGCCGCGAATAATTTGACGGGAGCGCAGCAGGTATTTGCGGAAGCCAGAAGGACGATGCCGGAGGGCGAAAGCCGTTTTGAATCTCAAAAACTTTCGGACATGGCGGACGCTTATTACGATTTTAGTTCCCGCAATCCAAATACTACAGGCGGGCGCGAAGCCCTGAGTTTGGCGCGTGATCTCGCAAACGAAGCGGTTACAAGAGATCCCACTCAGGCTCTGCCTCATCATGTGCTTGGAAGGATTGCGCGTGACTCGGATCAGAATGACAGGGCCCTTACCGAATTCAGGGAAGCCTCCCGCCTTGACGCAAACAATTACCTGTATGCGCACGATCTGGGAAGAGCCCTTTTTATCGCCCGCCGTTATCAGGAAGCAAGGGACGCGTTTCAAAACGCGACAAGGATAAATCCCAATTTTGAGCCTGCCTGGTACAATCTGGGCGGGACGCTTCGTATGATGAACAGGCAGGATGAGGCCCTTGCAGCGTACAGGCAGGCGATTGCCGTAAAAGCCGACTATGTTGCCGCTCACCGTGAAGTCGGCAGGATACTACAGGCGAGGGGAGATACAGCGGGCGCGATTGCCTCTTTTTCCAGAGTCCTTCAGTACAATTCCAACGATTACAGCGCGTTATGTGAAATAGCGGCTGCCCACAGCCAGGCGGGAAACTTTACGCAGGCGGAAAGTTTTTTCGCAAGGGCGCTTCAGATAAATCCTTCCGATGCGCAGACAAATTACAACATGGCGGTTGTAAAACTTGAATTGAAGAAAAATACCGACGCGATAACTTTTGCGAAGAACGCGGTTGACAACAATCCCACAAACGCGGTTTACCTTTATACCCTCGGGCTTGCCTGTGAAGCGGCGAACGCCAATGACCTTGCCATTACGGCGTATAAAAGCGCGGCTTCCATTGACGCAAGATACCTGCGCCCCAGGATTAACCTCGGCAGTCTGTACCTTACAGCCGGAAATTTTACCGAAGCGCTGCGTTATCTGAATGAAGCCTACGCGGTAGAGGCTTCCAACTTTGAGGTAAATAACAATCTGGGAGCCGTTTACGCAAAGCAGGAAAACTGGACATACAGCATTGTTCACTATGAACGGGCGTTAACCGCAAAGCCGAATGATACGACGGTAATATTCAACCTTGCCCGCGCCTATGCCGGAGCCAATGATCTTGAAAAGGCCCACAGCTCATATCAGGCTCTGCTGCGTCTGGCTCCCGATAACTGGGACGCGATGTTTGAACTGGGAATGACCTGCGTAACGCTCGGGAGAAACAGCGATGCCAGGCGTTATCTGAATGATCTTATAAACCGCAACCCGCAGTATTCAGGCAAGGCTGAAGCCGAAAGGATTCTGAATACCCTATGAACGCGATCATTACGGTTGTAGGAAATGATAAAGTCGGGATAATAGCGAAAGTTTCCGCTTTTTTGGCGGAGCGTGATATCAATATTGAGGATATTTCGCAGACTGTATTAAGCGGAAACTTTGTAATGATGATGATGGTAAATTTAAGTTCATGTTCAAAAGCCCTTGAAGAGGTTAAGCTGGAACTGATCTCCCTTGGAGAGGTCTTGAATGTGAGTATCAGCCTGATGCATGAAAAGGTTTTTTCCGCGATGCATAGGGTCTAAAAAATATAAATATTTTTTAGACCCTTAGGAGAAAAGCTTTGCTTTTCTCCATCACAAGGATTGGATATGCTGTTTACGCCGTTAGAGATAAAAGAAACCGTGGATATGTTTCTGCGTTACAAGCTGGACATAAGGGCCATTACGCTTGGAGTTTCCCTTTTGGACTGTATTTGTTCAACAGGAGAAGCGACGCGGAAAAAGATGCGGGAAAAGTTACTGCGCGTCGCGGGCCCCCTTGTTAAAGCCGGATGCGATATTGAAACCGAATACGGAATTCCCATCATCAACAAACGGATATCCGTAACACCAATAGCGATTGTCGCATCTTCCAGTGAAGAAAAAGATTTTACCCCGTTCGCGAAAACTCTTGATGAGACTGCAAAAGAACTTGGAATTGATTATATCGGCGGGTTTTCCGCGCTTGTTCAAAAAGGTTTTTCTTCAGGGGACGAGAGGCTCATCAATTCACTGCCGTCCGCCCTTTCGCTGACAGAACAGGTGTGCGCGTCCGTCAACGCCGCGTCAAGCAGGAGCGGGATCAACATGGATGCGGTAAGGCTGATGGGAGAGATAATTAAAAAAACAGCCGAAGCGACGGCGGACAAGGACGGTTTTGGCTGTGTAAAGCTGGTTGTCTTTTGCAACGCGCCTGAAGACAATCCATTCATGGCGGGCGCTTTTCACGGGGTGGGAGAGGCCGAAAGCGTGCTTAATGTCGGAGTTTCCGGCCCCGGTGTTATAAAAGCCGCTCTTGAAAACTGCCGGGGAATGAATTTCGACGTGTTAGCTGACACGATCAAAAAGACCGCTTTTAAAATTACCCGCATGGGCCAGCTTGTAGGCATGGAAGCCGCTCGAAGAATAGGAGTGCCTTTCGGTATTATCGACCTGTCTCTCGCGCCGACCCCGGCGGTGGGAGATTCAGTTGCGCGTATTCTGGAAGAGATGGGCCTTGAATCGGTGGGAACCCACGGGACAACGGCGGCTCTGGCGATGTTAACCGACATGGTAAAAAAAGGCGGCATAATGGCATCGACGCACGTCGGCGGTTTTTCAGGCGCGTTCATTCCCGTTTCAGAAGACGAGGGCATGGTCGCTGCGGTAAAAAACGGTTCAATCTCATTGGACAAACTTGAAGCGATGACCTGCGTCTGCTCCGTCGGGCTTGACATGATCCCCATACCGGGAGATACATCCGCACAGACAATTTCCGCCATCATCGCCGACGAGATGGCGATTGGCATGATCAACAACAAAACAACCGCCGTGCGCGTGATTCCCGTCCCCGGAAAAAAAGCAGGCCAGTGGGCGGAATTCGGCGGTCTGTTGGGAGGCTCTCCCATCATGGCGGTTAACTCAGCCTCAAGCGGCGCGTTCATCAATCGCGGAGGAAGAATCCCCGCGCCCGTTCACAGTTTCAGAAATTAGCAGATTACAACGAAATATTGGAGGGTTAATATGAAAAACGCGGCTTTTGTTCTTGCTGTGTTACTTGCGGCCTGCGCGTCTCAGCCGGCACCTTCGCCTGATGTAGACGCAACACCGTTTGACGGTTTATGGGAATTGCCAAACGGCCAACTCCAGATTTTTGAAAAGAATTCTTTTATATTGATGGATAACAAAAAAACAATAATTGACACAGGAATATTTACATATACCGATACGCAATTTTCTTTGAATCTGGAAAAAGATTTTTATGTCCTTTTTGATTATGTTTTTGAGTCGGGTAATTTAAGGGTATTTGGCGGCGGCAGTGAATGGGCGCACGGCGTTTGGAAGAAGGCAAATAATACCGACACCAGCGACAATCCATTGGTGGGGTACTGGGAATTTACATCCGAAGATGAAATCAGGATACTGCACATTCTGCCCATAGGTCTTGGAACATGGTATACCTGCGATACGGAATACAATCTCATTGATAAATCAATAATAAGGTACGAAGACGGCAACAACAGGGAGTTCAGGCATGTAATCAACAACGGGGATTTTTCCATATCTTTCCCCGTAAATTACGGCTTTGACGGAAAAACCCTTGTTGTTGATACCGGGAACAGGTATGTCAGGAGATAGGGGCAGTCTCCGTAAGGGATAAAAACCCTCAAATTTCTCATTTTTTCCGCTTGACAAAATGCAAAAAATCATGATATACTTCCTTTACTATGAATGAGGCACAAAGGACAGTTTTTCCGGCACAGCCCCCGTACAGGAACGGCATTGGCAATTTCGGCTGTTATGCAGGTTTTTCGGGAAACAGCGGGGGAAACCGGAAGCATTCTGACATCGTTTCTGGCTATTCTGCCCCCGTTTTGCCGTTTTCTTTAGCTGATTCCTTTAT
>JGI24698J34947_10000176_pt1 | contig 25045 bp, 23 predicted proteins | sample TergutMp193P3_FD_34947 | JGI IMG/M metagenome (IMG submission 34947) | reverse complement strand
GATATTTTAAAAACTGTCGCGATGTTCAGGTTTGTAAATCCAAAAACCGAAATTAAAGTCGCGGGTGGGCGGGTACATTTACGGGATTTGCAGACGATGTTGTTTTTTGCCGGGGCTAATTCACTTATTACCGGCGGACTCCTTACCACCGCTAATCGTGAAACAGACGATGACAGGAGACTGCTTGCCGATTTGGAGCTGGAAATATTTTAAGGCCAAAAGGATAAAAAGTGCGAAACAAAAAGATTCTGTCACTGGTTTTTGTCGCTTTATTCGCGGCGATAATTTCGGCGGGGGCGTTAATCGCCATTCCCGTCGGCGTAATTCCGGTTGTGCTGCAGAATTTTTTTACCCTGCTTTCCGGCCTGGTGTTGGGGCCGGCGCTTGGTATGGCGTCGGTTGGCTTGTTTCTCGCGGCGGGCGCTATCGGTATACCGGTGTTTGCCAATAACGGCTCGCCCATGGGTATCGCACGGATCATCGGCCCAACCGGCGGTTACCTTTTTGGTTATCTCCTGGGAGCGCTTGTCGCGGGGCTTATCGCGGGCTTCCCCCGGCCGGGTGAGAAGCTGCCAGCCTGGCGTTATGTGCTAGCAGTTGCCGCGGGAAGTTTGGTTGTCTATATACCGGGGCTTATCAGATTAAAATTCTATTTGAATATCACTTGGCCGCAAACCCTCATCGCGGGTTTGGTTCCCTTTCTGCCCGGCGATGCTTTCAAAGGCGCCGCCGCCGGCTTAATTGCCCCCCGCCTGCGCAAGACGGCCGCCCAACTGCTTTCATCCTGAGAATGGAGACGCTTTTTTCCGTTAGAAACATTTCAAAGAATTTTACCGGCGCGACGGGAGGGGAACCGTTTACCGCGCTTAACGGCATAAACCTTGATATTGTTGAGGGGCAATGCCTGCTGATTGCCGGTTCAAACGGATCGGGAAAAACACTATTGATGCGGATCATCGCCGGTCTTTTGGAACCCGGCGGCGGAGACGTGCTGTTCCGGGGACATTCCCTGTATGGCGCGGAAAAACACGGCGAAAGGCGTGAAACCGAAAAGCTTCTGCGTAAGGAACTGGGGCTGGTGTTTCAGGACGCCGACACGCAGATAGTGGGAGAGACCGTCGCGGAAGACGCGGCCTTCGGGCCGGAGAATCTCAGCCTTTCGGCCGCCGATGTAAGCGCCTGCGCGGACAAGGCCCTTGCCGCCATGGGGTTGATAGAAAAGCGGGACAGTTCCCCACGGCGGCTTTCCGGCGGGGAGAAGCGCCGTCTTGTCATTGCGGGCGTACTTGCCATGGGCTGCAACACGGTGATCCTGGACGAGCCGTTCGCGAACCTTGATTGGCCGGGGGTGGTTCAAACCCTCGGCATAATCCGCGATCTGAAAAACGGCGGCAAGACGGTTATCATACTTACCCATGAACTTGAAAAAGTCCTTGCCCTGGCGGACCGGCTGGTAATACTCCACCGGGGCGTTATATGCAATGACGGTCTTCCTGCTGTGGTTCTGGATAATCTCGATCCCGCCTGGGGGGTGCGCGACCCCCGGCGGAACTATGCCGCCGTGGAGGACTGCTCGTGGCTGGAAAAATAAAAAGCGGGAAACCGCAAACGCGCCAAATTCCGTTCAGTTACCGTCCTGGAAAAACAATACTCCACCGCATACCAGCGGGACTCAAACTGCTCGGCGTTATGGCGCTATCAACCGCCGCCTGCGTCTCCGTACCCGGTCTTGCGGCCGTCATTCTGCTTATAGTTGCCGCGTCCCTCGCCGCCCGCGTCCCTCCCTGGGAATTGCTAAAGGGGGCGCGGACACTGGTTTTGTTATCGTTATGCGTCATGCTGCTTAACTTCCATACACCCGTCACCGGGATAATAACCGCCCTGCGTATATTTGTGCCATTTGCCGCCTCCGCGCTGCTCTTTTCAGTTACCACCATGCGGGAGCTGCGCCTATCCCTCGCGGCGTTTGAAACAGGTATAAGAAAAATGCTGTCCGCCGGGCGGCCGCAGCCCCGGAACTTTGCGTTTTTCAGTTTGGGTATCAGCTTAATGCTGGGCTTTATCCCTCGTTTTTTTGAACTGTGGGAAACTGCTAATCTTGCGTGTGACGCCCGCGCGTGCAAGCGGGGTCTGCGCCGCCTGTTCATCCTCGTCCCCTTAGTCGCCGAGCGCATGATGGAAGCCGCCGCCGACACTGCTCTTGCCATCGAAGCGCGGGGAATAGGGGAATAGAGGAGTAAGGGAGTAAGGGAGTAAGGGAATAGGGGAATAGGGGAGTAAGGGAATAGGGGAATAGGGGAATAGGGGAAAGGATGAGACCGATAAGCATTATGATGGTAATCGACTATTTTTTATTCAGCTTGGCTGAAGAGTGAATCTTGAACAAGAAGTTGTCCATCAGGATCTGCTCGGGAAAGGAAGACGAGGAGCGCAAGCGGAGGTCGTATTCCGCGGTCAGGGCGAGGCAGGTTTCCGCGCCAGTGGAATCGTAGCGTCTTGCCGCCGCCGCGTAGTCACGCTTGGCGCCCAGCGAGGAAACGCCGATTTTCCGGTACTCCCAATCATCGTTCACGCCAGCCTCTTTGAGGCCAAGGTAGCCGATGAGTTTCCTGAAGCAGGACGCGAGGGACGCGAAAATCGCCGGCGGGGTTTCCTTTGCCGCGACGAGCATCCGCGCCGATTCAAGGCTCCGCGAAAAATCGCCGGCGGCGATGCGCGTGAAAAGGGTAAAGGCCGATTCCTCCCTGGTGTGGGAAAGCCATTTTTCAGCTTCCTCCCCGTTGATCTCCCTCGTCTTGTCAAGGAAGAGGGTGAGCCGCGAGCATTCCTGCCTGAGGGCGGCGGTGTTGTTCTCCACCAGTTCCAGGATGGTTTCTACCCCTTCATCTCCGATCCTGAAACCCTCCTGAGTGAAAAAAGTTTTAACCCAGACGGCTTTCCGGTTGTCGGTGAGTTCCCAGAAGATGCGTTTATTAGCTTGGGGGATTGCGTTCTCAAGGCCCTTCGCGATACCCGTTTCTTCCGATATCAGGACGACAAAGGTGTCGTCAGGGAGAGACGCAAGGCAGGAAGACAGGAGTTCGATATCGTCTTTCTTTTTGATTCCCTCGGCGCATTTTATCATGAAGAACCTGGAATCGGCGAAAAGGGACGCGTTTCGTATATGCGATACAATCGTGGGAACCGCCGTTTCCCCGGCGTAATAGACCGTTTCCTCAAACCCGCCGCTTCCGGAGATTTTTTTTTTGATTTCGTCTATGGCTGTTTGTTTTTCGCCGATTTCAGGACCGGGAAAAAGCCATGCGCCGCTTTTTTTACCCATAAGAGCGGAAAATGTGGGTAAGCCTCCCAAGAACCCTTACGTCGCGGCTGCAATAAATCGGAGAATATCTGGAATTTTCAGGCTGCAGTCTGATCCGGGCATTTTCCCGGTAGAATGTTTTGAGTGTAACCGCGTCGTCATCCAGCATGACAACGGCAATTTCACCGTTCCTTACCGTCTCGCTCTGCTCAATTACCGCCGTATCACCGTTCATGATGCCGGCTTCTTCCATGGAATCCCCTTTTACCCGCAGGGCGAAATACTTCCCACCGTTTCTGATAAACGATTTGTGCAGTTTGATGGAACCGTCCATGTTTTCAACGCTGAGAATAGGCCGCCCGGCCGCCACGGTTCCCAGAATCGGAATATCGGCGAATTCGTCTCCATCCTCCCCTGTCCTGACAATTTCCATTGTCCTTGACCTCTTGTCCCCCTGTCTCAGGAGGCCCTTTTTCTTCAGGGCCGCAAGGTGGTCATGCGCGCCTTTTACCGAGATCGAAAAGAAATCCGCCACTTCCCTTATTGTTGGCGGATACGTATGTGTATCGATATAGCCGGCGATGAAGTCTAATACTTTCTGCTGGCGTTCAGTAGGTTTTTTCATCTCCCATTCCCCTGTCTTTCATAGTATATAAATCTATCGGATAAAATGATACCCCCTATGCCTGAAAAGTCATTCATTCTTCCTCGAATTTTGTCTCAAAAAGGTGGACTATGGCTTCCACGGCATCCTCCTCGTCTTCCCCTTCGGTAATGACCTTGATTTCCGTACCNTACGTCGCCGCCAGCGTGAGGATNCCCATGATGGACTTCGCGTTGATCCGGTCATTNCCCTTCTCGAAATAGATATTCGACTTGAAGTCTTTTGCCAACTGCACCAGCACCGCGGCCGGCCTGGCGTGTATCCCGGCCCTGTTGATGATTTTAACTACCTGCTCGGTCATCTCTTTACCTTAAATGATATCCTCACTTCCGAAGTAAACCGCCCTGGCGGTATCACTCTCCAGCCATTTAAGAATGTTCTGGTTAAATTCTTTTGCCGCGTTATACCCCATCTTCTTGAGCCTTTCATTCATGGCTGCCGTTTTAATGATGATGGGTATATTCCGGCCCGGCTTCACAGGTATTTCAAGTTTGGGAACATTCACGCCCAGAAACTGTATATATTGTTCTTCTATGCCTATCCGATCGTAGTTCTTGCTGGAATCCCACTCTGTCAGCATAACGACCAGCTGTATCTCTTTCCTGTCCCTGATGGCCCCCACCCCAAACAGATGGGTTATATTGATGATGCCCAGGCCGCGTATTTCCATGTGGTGGGCAATGATCTTGTTTGCGCCCGTGCCCATAAGGATATTGCCGTTCACGCAGTGGATTTCCACCACGTCGTCCGCGACCAGTCGATGGCGGTCCATGATAAGCTCCAGGGCGGTCTCGCTTTTGCCCACCCCGGAATCCCCCAAAATGAGAACCCCGAGGCCGTACACTTCGACCAGGACCCCGTGGATGCTCTGCCGTGGGGCGAATATCCCCGAGAGTATCCTGGTTATCCTCATATTGAATTCGGATGTGGGGAGATCCGTCTGTAAGACTGGACACTGCGCATCTTCGGCGAGTTCGGTAAAGGTCTTCCCCGGAGAGAGATTATGGGTAAAAATGCAGCACGGGATAAAAAATTGAAACATCTGCTGTATGTTGTCATTCGCGTTATCATCTTCCAGTTTCTTGAGGTACGCGGTCTCCCCCCGTCCAAAGACTTGAAGCCGCTCATGCGCGAAATTATCAAAAAACCCCGACAGCGCAAGCCCCGGCCTGTTAATGTCCGGTGTGCCTATCTCCTTTACAAGCCCCTTCCTTCCCGCGATACATTTCAGATTGAGGGAATTGTGCTCCTTCAAATCCAGGTCGAGGAGGTCAAGCACGGTAAAGTGAATGTCACTCATGGTGTTATCATAGCGAAAATAGGGGAGTAGGGGAAGACCTCGCACAGGGATCACGGGAAGAAGAGCATAGAGGCACGGAGCGCACAGGGGGAAGAACCAAGAATTTTACCACGGAGTTTCACGGAGTTTTACACGGAGGTCACGGAGAAGAATTTTTACCACGAACATCGTATCGTCGAACCTTCGGTTCGCGATACGCCACGAACCAGAACGAATAAGTATCTGTTATCGTATACTGGTCGCAACCTTCTTGTTTTTATTTAAATTAAAGAGGGAAACGCGCGACTTTCAAACTATACGCTCCTCTTTGCGATCTTGGCGTTCTCCGCGCCTTGGCGAGAACTCTTCCTTGGCGCCCTCCGTGCAGAAAACCGGTATCAGTTACTTTTCTGACCGTCCCCTACACCCTGTGCATCACGATGTCGCCGTGGACGCCGACAAGCCCCCTGAGCGGGTTGATCGTCAAGTCCATCCCTTCAAGAACAAAAGCCCCGAGCAGGATGTCNGGGGCGTCCGGTATCACGAGGGCATCGCANNTAAAGCGGCGATTTTCCCGCCAGATTTCAAGCGGCCCCGCCATCGGGTACTCCCCTTTTGTGCCGTCGGCGAGTAACGCTTCCCCGTAGCCCGCGTCATCCAGGCCGAGCCTGGCGCGGGTCTCCTCGTTTATGACGAGAGTCCACGCGCCCGTGTCCACAATCGCCTTAACCGTCATCTGCCTGACTTCATCCGCTTTGATGAGTCCCCGTTTGGCAAGGACCACGTCCCCCCCGTTTTTAAGGGTTATGTCCGTGTCTGTTACCATATTTACCTCCTATGGTTGAGTATAGCACATACACGGCATGGGGGTGTAAATTGCCTTGCTTTTTATTACGTTTGTCATTTTTTACCACGAACCACACGAACAAAAAAACAACGGCCTTTAAAAGTCGTCGCTTGGATGGTATCAGTTACCGTTGCGTTCTCTATTTTTCCATTTTTCCCAAAAGAGTTTAATTTTGTCCATATTTGCACAGGCAATTGCAACGCCTAATCCTATTGCGACCCAAGGAAACGCTGCCATTACAAAATTATACATCTTGATCCTCCAAAAACTAACTTATCCATAATTATATCATAGATTTTCATTGATCAATAGTCTTTCGTTTTATCAAGCTTTTCTCCGTGCCCTCCGTGTCTTCACTCCGTGTTACTCCGTGGTTTTCTTCTTCCCCTGTGTGCTCCGTTCCTCCGTGTCCTCTGTGCGAAATTCTTCCGTTCGTTTGGTTCGTGCCGTTCGTGGTAAATCTTACTCCCTTATTCCCCTATTCCCTTACTCCCCTTTTTGGAGTAACATATACTCGGAGAAGTGGTGAAAGACATTATCTTTTCAGTTCTTTCCTCATGGCAGATTTGGGTGGTGACTGTCGTTTTGGTTATTTACATCTCGCTTGTCAGATTTGTGGGCAGGCTAAACAGAAACACCCGCGGTTCTTCCTTCAACCCGGCGCCAGCGAAAAAGGCCAAAAAGCAGAAGGCAAGCGCGGGAGCGGCGGCACAGCCGGCGGCGGCCCCGGCACAAACAGATGAGCTGGGACTGGAAGAAAGTGGAGGCGGAAGTGGCGCTGGTGCTGGAGGTGGAAGTGGAGGAGAAGCCGGAGGCGGAGATGATGTTGTCGTTGAAGAAGAATGAGCTGCCCGGAAGTAAGGACAGGTCATTAATGATAATAAAACGGAGGAACTGCGTATGTTGCAGGATTTGGTGAGCGCGCAAAAGGGTGCGTTCAAGGACTACACGGAGTTGCGCGCGCACGTAAACACGTCAAGGCAGGTGTCGCTTCTGGCCGGCAATATGGTCGGCAACGCACAGAGCGCGATCGGCGGCGTGTCGGCGCGTGTGTACAGGGGGGGCACTTTCGGGTTCGCTTCCAGCGCGGAGTACACAGGTGAGAGCGTGAAAAACGTGCTGAAGGCCGCCGCCGATAACGCGGCGTTTATGGACGCGCACGTGAAAAAGGGGCTGCCGCCCCTGCCCGCCGCGGCGCCGGACAAAGTTGCCCTCAAAACCGTGCCGGGGAACGTCATCCCCCAGAGTGTTTTGATAGACTTTGCCAAAGCGCTTGACGGCTTGATCGTTGAAAAATACAAGAACCTGTCCAGCCGCACGGTGGTGGCGAACTGCCTGGGTATCGAGAAGCTGCTCGCGGTGAGCGACGGCGCGGACAGCCATTTTTTCCAGCCGCGCAGCATGATCTACGTGTTCCTGACCGCCGAAACCCCGGAAGGGGTCCCGGTGGAGCTTTTTAAGCCTTTCGGCGGCTTCGGCAGATTTGACGCGCTGTTCAAAGATCCCGGCCTGTTGACGAAGGAGCTGGACGCGCTTTACGAGGCGTTGATGAAAAAGCGCGAGGGGGTCTACTCTAACGCCGGGCTGCGCAAGTGCGTGCTTCATCCCGACCTTGCCGGCATCCTGTCCCACGAGGCGGTAGGCCACACGACGGAAGCGGACCTCGTTCTGGGCGGTTCTGTGGCCGGCTACAACCTCAACAAGCAGGTGGCCAGCGAACTGGTGACCATGGTGGACTTCGCGCATACTGCCCTCGGGAAACCCTGCCCGCTGCCGGTCTATGTGGACGACGAGGGCGTGGTTGCCGAGGACGTGACGCTCATCGAAAAGGGCGTGCTGAAGGGCTTCATGCACTCCAGGGAAACCGCCCGTCATTTCGGCGTGAAACCCCAGGGCAACGCCCGGGCTTTCTCCTTCTCCGACGAGCCGCTCATCCGCATGAGGAACACCGCCATCCTGCCGGGAAAGGACAAACTCGAGGACATGATCGCGAGCATTGATGACGGGTACTACCTCGTTAAATCCGGAAACGGCCAGGCCGACACCACCGGCGAGTTTATGTTCAGCATCGATCTGGGCTATGAAATCAAGAAGGGAAAAATCGGCAAAGCTATCCGCGAAACCACCATTTCCGGCGTCGCCTTTGAGATGCTGAAAACCGTGGATATGGTGAGCGACGATATGTCCTGGACAGCCGCGGGGTTCTGCGGCAAGAAGCAGCCCATGACAGTGGGTATGGGCGGCCCGGCCATTCGCTGCGACGTGAATATAGGAGGACGATAATGAAAGACATTGCCGCTTATGCCCTCGACGCCCTTATGAAGGCGGGCGCCGATAAAGCCGTTTGCAGGGCGGCCAAGGGCCGCAAGGACGAGTTCAACGTGGAAGCCAACAAGTTCTCGCTGCTGCGCACACTGTTCAATGACCAGTTATACCTGAAGGTGATCAAAGACCACAAGAAAGCCGTGGCTATGGTCAACAAACTTGACAAGGACTCCGTTGACAAGGCCGTTGCCGACTGCATGGCCCTGACCGCTTCGGCGCAGCCCGACGAGGCCGAGGACATTGCCGGAAAGACCGAAAACAGGCATTTCGACCAGCGCGCCGGCGGGGCCGATATGGACGCCCTGTTCAAGCGGACGAAAGAGTTCCTCGAACAGGTACACGATGAGTTCCCGAAAATCACGCTTGAAGGCATGACTGCGGTATTCAACAGCGATCAATCCATCTATGTCAACAGTAACGGCGTGGAATTTACTGCTGAATCGGAACAATACTCGTATAGCACCATGTTCTCCGCCAAGGACGGGGAAAAGTCCTCTTCTTTCAACGGTTCCGGGGCCAATTTGCGCTCGCTCGCAAAGCCGTTTATGGATCTGCCGATGCAGCGGACACTCCTTGAGGAGTCTGTTCGGTCCCTGGATGCGCGCGTAGTGGATGAGAAATTCACCGGCAAGGTCATTGTGACGCCTGCCTGCGACGACATGATCTGGGGGACCATACTGGGCTGCTTCCTCTCGGACGGGCCCATGATAGAGGGCACGAGCAGGTGGAAGGACAGCCTTGGCACAAAGGTCGCCGATTCCAGGCTCACGTTCCGCGCCGCGCCGCTCCATCCCAGCGTGGTGGTCGGCGAGCGTTTCACCTCCGACGGCTTTATAAGCCAGGACACGGACTTTATCCGCGACGGCGTGCTCACGTCATTCGCGCTCTCGCTTTACGGCGCGAACAAGACCGGCAAGCCCCGCGCGGGCAACACCGCCTTCGGGAACATCGAAGTCGCCGCCGGGGACACGCCGCTGGCGGAGATGATCAAGGGCGTAGACCGCGGCATCCTCCTGAACCGCTTCTCCGGCGGCGCGCCGGGACCCAGCGGGGACATCTCGGGTGTCGCGAAGAACAGCTTCCTCATCGAAAACGGCAAGGTGACCGACGCCCTCAAGGAAACCATGGTCTCCTTCAATATTTTGGACGCGCTCGCGAAAATCACGGCCATCTCGAAGGAGCGATGCGAAAACGGCGCGACGGTGCTGCCCTGGTGCTGCTTCGACGGGATTACGATATCGGGAAAATAACATACACACAGCGAGCCGAGAAGCTCATTCGGGCAGCTAAATCACATGCTGCCCTCAGAGCTTACTCGGCCTCGCATGTGTATATTTTTTCCAATAAAGGGGAAGAGAGAAAAAAAACCACGGAGGACGCGGAGGAAGAAGAGCTCTCGCAAAGACGCCAAGCTCGCAGAGGGCGCAAAGGGCTTAGAGTAATTTGAAAACTGCTCGATTACTTCTTGTCTATCTTTATAATTAAAATTCCAAAAAAAATAAAAGAGGAAGACGCGTGATTTGGTGATTACGCGCCACTCTTTGCGTTCTTTGCGATCTCCGCGCCTTGGCGAGAACAAGCGCCTACACCCTGTGCATCACGATGTCACCGTGGACGCCGACAAGCTCTCTTTTGGGGTTGATGGTCAAGTCCATCCCTTCGAGGGGGATGGCGCCGAGCAAAAGGTCTTTGGCGTCGGGCAACACGAGGGCGTCGCAGAGGTGGCGGCGGTTTTTCCACCAGATTTCAAGCGGCCCGGCCATCGGGACTACTTCCTCTGTCCCGTCCGCAAGGTTGGCTTCCCCGAAGCCCGCGTCCAAAAGGCCGAGTCTATCGCAGGTTTCCTGGTTGATGACCATTGTCCACGCACCCGTATCGACAATCGCCTTGACCGTCATCTGCCTGACCTCGTCCGCTTTAATGCGCCCCCGTTTAGCATCGACAACATCTGCCCCGTTTTTAAGGGTTATGTCCGTACTTATTAAACTCATGTGATCCTCCTATGGTTTGATTGTATCATAGATACACGGCATGGGGGTGAGGTTTGCTTTGAAAAATATTACGTTTGTCATTTTTTACCACGAACCACACGAAAAAAAAACAACGGCCTTTGAAAGTCGTCGCTTGGATGGTATCAGTTACCGTTGCGTTCCCTGTAATTATATCAAAGATTTTCATTGATCAATAGTCTTCTTTCGTTTTATCAAGCTTTTCTCCGTGCCCTCCGTGTCCTCCAATCTGTCCGAAGGACAGCAGTCTTCACTCCGTGAAACTCCGTGGTTAATTTTCTTTCCCTGTGCCCCCGCGTGATGTCTTCTCCCCTATTCCCTTACCCCCTTACTCCCTTATTCCCTTATTCCCTTATTCCCTTATTCCCTTACTCCCCTTTTTCCTATATAATAGACCGGTTATGGCAGTTAATAACGCAAACAAAGTTTGCGACGCCAATCCCCTAATCGTGCAAAGCGATCGTACCCTTCTCCTGGATGTTCACGCGGAGCGCTGTGAGGACGCCAGGGCGGCGATTTTGCCTTTTTCCGAATTGGAAAAGTCCCCGGAGCATATACACACCTACCACATTACACCGCTTTCACTGTGGAACGCCGCGAGCGCCGGGTTTTCGCCTGAGGACGTGGCGCGGGTACTGAACGAGTACACGCGCTACCCCATCCCCGCCGGCATCACGGAGGGCTTCAGCGACACCATGAGCCGCTACGGGAAGATACGGCTCACTTCGGCTTCCGTCCCGGAAACCGGCGCGGAAGCGACGGCTGCCGCCGGGGGGGGCGCCGAGGCCACGACGCTGCTTCTGACCACTTCCGACAAGGCGGTGCTGGCCGAGATTGGCGCGGCGAAGGTTCTGGCGAAGTACCTGTCGAGGACGGCGGCGGGTTTCACGCTCGCCCTCGTGGACAGGGGGAGCGTGAAGCGGGAGCTGATTCGGCTGGGCTGGCCGGTGCAGGACGAGGCGCCTTTTGTGCGGGGCGAGGCGCTGGAACTGCGCCTTCGCGACACCTGCGCTTCGGGGCCGCCCCTTGTGATCAGGGACTACCAGCAGGAGGCCGCCGGCGCCGTGCTGGGAAACGGGGGGCCGGGCACGGGTTACGGCGTGGTGGTGTTGCCCTGCGGTTCTGGCAAGACCATCGTGGGCATGGTCATCATGTCCCTTTTAAAAACCAATACCCTCATCCTGACGACTAACGTGGCGGCGGTTCATCAGTGGATGGAGGAACTCCTCGACAAGACGCATCTGGGGAGCGAGGAAGTCGCCGAGTACACCGGCGACTCGAAATCGGTTGCGCCGGTTACCGTGGCGACCTATCAGATCATCACCTGGCGTCCCGACAAGGCCGCGGATTTCCCTCACTTTAAACTCTTCAGAGAGAGGCCGTGGGGCCTCATCATTTACGATGAGGTTCACCTGCTGCCTGCCCCGGTGTTCAGGGTGACGGCGGAGCTTCAAGCGGTCAGGCGTCTCGGGTTGACGGCCACGCTGGTCAGGGAAGACGGCGACGAGGACGCGGTTTTCAGCCTTGTGGGGCCCAAGCGTTACGATGTGCCCTGGAAGGACCTTGAGGGCAAGGGCTGGATAGCCGGGGCTTTTTGCACGGAAATCCGCATCGACCTGCCTGAGGGCCTGAAGATACCGTACGCGGTCGCGCCGCCCCGTGAGAAGTACCGCCTTGCCAGCGAGAATCCCCTCAAGAACGAGGTGGTTTCCCAGCTTGTCGAAAATCACCGGGACGATCAGATCCTTGTGATCGGGCAGTATATCAGGCAGCTTGAGGCGCTGGCGGCGCTGCTGGAAGTCCCGATAATCACCGGCAAGACTTCCAATACCGAGAGGGAGAGGATTTACGGGGCCTTTAAAAAGGGAGAGATCAGGATCATTGTGGTGAGCAGAGTAGCCAACTTCGCGATTGATCTGCCAGACGCTTCCATGGCGATTCAGGTGTCGGGCTCTTTCGGCTCGCGGCAGGAGGAGGCCCAGCGCCTGGGACGCATACTGCGCCCCAAGAAAAGGAATTCCAGCTTTTATACGCTGGTATCTCGCTACACCGTGGAGGAGGACTTTGCCGCGAACCGCCAGCAGTTTCTGGCGGAGCAGGGCTACAAGTACTCCATACAGCACTGGTCGGCCTCGGAATTGCAGCGCAATTCCGATGAACTTCGCCCCGGGCAGCTTCTGCCCGCCGGAATCACTTCTAACGAAATGGCGGTGAAAGTATGAAAGGCTTTCCCTGGTCAGGTCAGAAGATATTCAGATCAGTAGATGAATGGAAATCCGCCTTTATGACCCTGCCGGACAGCATTTTTTATGAACTCGTCAGGAGCATTCTGGGGAATATCAAAACGCCTTTCAGCAAACAGCGGCTTCTGGACGATCTTGTCAACCTTCTTTCAAAAGATGAAATCCGGAAAATCATCGCCGCCTATATTGACGAGCAAGATCATAAAATAATCACGGCGGTGGCATTTCTTGATGAACCGGTCATGGGGGATTTGGCGGCTTTCTTTACCGGGGAGTACACCCAGGCGGAACTTCATGCCCTGTTGATCAACCTTGAGGAACGACTCATTCTCTATCGCTTGCGTTCCGAAAGCGGCCCCGCCGAAGGCCCCCTGCGCCCCCTGCACCCCCTGCGGCTGGCGCTTAACCCCATTCTTGAGCCGGTGCTTGCCCCCCTCCTCGGCGATATCCAGCCTCTTTTTGCTTCGTATAAAGAAGAGGCATCTACTGAAGCAAAAGAGGCGGATGGGCCAGGAGGAACGGAGTACCGGCCGGATGACAGAACCATGGCGGCGCTTATCGCTTTTATACAGGGCGAGGAGGACTTTTTCAAAGCCGAAGCCGTCGGCGGAGCCGTTGGCGCGTTCCCACAGGAGTTTGGCGGAACCCGGTTTTCGGAACGTGGTTCCGGTGAACTCGGTTCTATCGAACCGCGCAAGAAAGTTTTGGACGAGTGGAAAAAGCTCTTCCCGCGCCTGGAGCTGGAGCTGTCAATAAGGATTCTCCTCAGGCTGGACCTTCTGCGGCAGAAGGGCCGCGGCTTGGTTCCCCGCAATGACAGGATGACCGGCTTTTGCGAATTACCCGCCGTTGAAAGACAGGAATACTGGGCCGCCGCCCTCCGCCTCTGCCTTGACGAGTCCCGGGGCGGTGCGCCTAACGATGACGCCCACGCGGCCTTGCGCTTCTCCTGGAACCGCCTGCGGAGGATAGCGTCTTACATCCACAGTTTCAGGGCTGTCATCGATCCCGAAAGGGTTTATCCTGAAACTACACTCAGGCGGCTCTGGGATCTTTTGACAAGGGAAAAGCGGCTGACGGGAAATGCCGGCGCTTCTCCTTTTTTTTATGACAGCCTGCAGCTTCCCTTTGAGGATTTGCTTGAGGTGATGGAGAAGACCGGTTTTCTGGCAAAGGCGAACGTTTCCGGAAAAAATGAAAAATGCTGGAAGGCGCTTAATACGGTCTCGCCCGGTTCGGCGGCCGGGGATCTTTCGCCTGACGGCGCAAAGCCCGTCATCGTTATGGATGCCGCGTTTTCTTTTGTCCTTTACCCGGAAATCTCGTTTGCCGATGCCGTCAGCCTTGGGGCGTTTTGTTCCATAAAGGAGAATGCAGAAAGCAAGTTTCCATCGGAAACTCCCTTTCTGCCGGAAACCGCCGTCCGCTTCGAAGTCACACGCCAGTCTGTAGTGCGCGGTTTTGATCAGGGACTTAAGGCCGATGCGATGATTGCCCTTCTTGAGCGGCTTTCGCTTAACAGGCTTGACGCCAATCTGGGCTGGACCCTCAGGGAATGGGAAACCCGCTACACGGAAGTTTCCCTCTACCAGGGCATTGTCCTTGTTCTGGAGGAAAACAGGCGTTATCTTGCCGAAGCCGGGCCGGTTTCCCACCTTATACGAAAAACCCTGGCGCCGGGGGTATACCTTCTTTCCGCCGGGGAAAAAGCCGAAGCGGCCAGGGCGCTGCTGAAAGCCGGCGTTGATATTGTCGCCCAGCCGCCTTTGCGTCAGGAGGGCGGCCGGGACGGCTTTTACAGGAGCACTTTCGCCCGCCTCGGTTCGCCCGTAGGCGTCGCTCCGGTTTTTAGCGTTACGGATATTGGCGCGGGAAAGACGGACGCGGATTCTTCAGATGATGATGCGCCTAACGCTTCAGCCAATGCTTCAGCCAATGCTTCAGCCAATGCTTCAGCCAACGCTGGAGCAGATTCGATTAAACAGAATTTCCGCCTTGCCCTGGAAAAGAGGCGCTTCACCAAAGCGGAAAAAGACGAACTCATTGCCAGAATAGAAAGGCGTCTGATACTGAGCGAAGCCCAGCTTGAGGGGGCTTCCGTGCGTTATGAGAAACTTGAGGCGCGCGGACTGGATTACGCCGGTAAATCGTCGATAGCAAAACAAGCCGTTGAATCGGGTTATCTGGTTGAGGTTACCTGGCCGGGCCCGGGGGGAGAACTCAAGCGCACGGCAGGTATAGCGCAGGCGCTGGAAAAGAAGGAAGGGGACAGCATCTTTGTTTTCCGTTCCGGGGGGGATTCCGAAAATGACGCAAACGTTTTCCGCGTTCCCCTGGGAAAGATTAGCCTTTTGAGGCGTATCAAACAATCAATATTCGAGGGGTAAATTATGCCTTTATTGCCTTTTTCGAGCCAGGCTGAAAACAGCCAGGCCAAACTCGCGGTTCTTATTGACGCGGATAATACCCAACCCGCTATAATTGAAGGGCTTCTTGACGAGGTCGCAAAATACGGGGTGGCGAGCGTTAAACGTATCTACGGCGACTGGACCAGCGTCCATCTCCGTTCCTGGAAGGAGAGGCTTCTCGCGAACGCGATCCAGCCGATACAGCAGTTTGCCTACACCACCGGAAAAAACGCCACCGACAGCGCCATGATCATCGACGCGATGGATCTGCTCTACAGCGAGAAGCTCGACGGTTTNTGCATTGTTTCAAGCGATTCTGATTTTACCCGCCTCGCGGCCCGGCTGCGTGAAAGCGGATGTACGGTCTACGGCTTTGGCGCGGAGAAGACACCGAAGGCCTTTGTCAAGGTCTGCGACAAATTTATTTATACCGAAATTCTTCTTGACAACCAGGAAGAGTCCGAGGAGGAGGATGACAAGCCGCGGGCGAAGAGCCGCAAGGAATTCAAGATTGACCGCAAGCTCCTCAAACTGCTCAGGGACGCGGTTGACGACATCGCGGACGAATCGGGCTGGGCCTACCTCGGCGGAGTAGGTCAGAAGATCACCAACCGGTCGAGCGAGTTTGACCCGCGGAATTACGGTTATAAAAAGCTGGGCGACCTTTTTCGCGCCATTCCGCAGTTCGAGACCGAAGAACGCCCGCAGGAACATGGCACCGGCCGCCAGGTGTACATACGCTGGAAAAAGAAACGTTAGCGGGAATTTACGGTGAGGAATAACACATAACGGAGGATTTATGAAGACAGGCACGATCTGCGTACACGGCGCGAAAAACGATTCAAGCTCCACGGGAGCTATAACCGTTCCGATATACCAGGCGGCGACCTTTTCGCACCTCGGTCCGGGCAGGAGCACGGGCTACGATTATTCGCGAACCCAGAATCCCACAAGGGAATATCTAGAAAAGACCGTGGCGAATCTTGAGGGCGGCTGTGGGGCGCTTGCGTTTTCAACTGGAATGGCGGCGGAAACCGCGTGCCTGGAGCTGTTCGGTTCCGGCGACCATATTATTGCGTCAGACGATTTGTACGGGGGGACTGTCAGGCTGTTCGACAATACCGCGGCGAGACGCGGAATAAGTACCGATTATGTGGACACAGGCAGCGTAAAAAACATAGAAAACGCCATTAAGCCCGCCACGAAAGCCATTTTTATCGAAACGCCGACAAACCCCATGATGAAGGTCACCGACATCGCGGCCACAGCCGCCATCGCGAAGAAACACAACCTTCTGCTTATCGTGGATAATACTTTCCTTACGCCGTATTTCCAAAAACCGGTATCGCTCGGCGCGGATATTGTTATTCACAGCGGCACGAAATACCTGTGCGGCCATAATGACACACTCGCGGGTTTTGTTGTTTGCGCCTCTAGCGCGATTGAGGAAAAACTCCGGTTTATCCAAAAAACCACGGGAGCATGCCTCTCGCCGTTTGACAGCTATCTTTTGATAAGAGGCATCAAGACCCTGGCCTTGAGGATGGAAAGGCATGAAGAAAACGCACGGGTAATCGCCGAATGGTTATGCGTCCAGCCGAAGGTAAAAAAGGTATATTACCCCGGCCTGCCGGATCATCCCGTAATTAAGGTTTCAAAAAAACAGTCGTCAGGCTTTGGGGGCATGATCTCATTCAGGATGGACAGCGAAAAAAACGCCGTTGCTGTTTTGGAGAGGGTACGGCTTATCAAATTCGCCGAAAGCCTTGGCGGGGTAGAGACGCTCATTACGTACCCGCTGACCCAGACGCACCTGGATGTGCCGAAAGAGAAACGCGAAAAAAGCGGCATTGACGAGTGCCTGCTTCGCCTGTCCGTCGGCATTGAGGATTCGGACGATATTATAGAGGACTTGAAGCGGGCTTTTGAGTGAGAGCTAAATTACCCAGTTGTCCGCGCTCTGTTCCATCATATCCTGCAGCGTGACACTGTCAAGATAATCGTTGATGATCCTGTCAAGCTCTTTCCACATTGGCAGTGTTTTGCAAAAGGCGGCTCTTTCGCATTGATTCGTTTCATCTTCAAGGCAGGCGACAGGCGCCAGGTTGCCTTCGGTCAAGCGCAGAATTTCCGCGACAGTGTATTTTGCGGGCTCCTTTGCCAGCATATATCCGCCCTGTTTCCCCCGGTTCGTGCGCAGGATATTTGAAGTGTTCAATAAGGTAACAATTTGTTCCAGGTATAGTTTTGATATACTCTGCCTCTCGGAGATTTCCTTCAGGGAAATAAAACCTTCGCCTTTATGCTCCGCCAGGTCAAGCAGCAACCGCAGTGCGTATCTGCCTTTTGTCGAGATTTTCAGATTCTTCCCCTCCGTCGTTTTTCATATTGGTATAATAACATCTGTTTAGTATGTTTTCAAGCTTAAAATAAGGGAGTAAGGGAATAGGGGAGTAGGGGATGTTGTTAGAAATATCATATTGTTTCATCACGTAAAGTTTATTAAAATGTATTATGCCCCTGTCCTTGAACGAGATAAAAACCAGATCCGCAGCTTTTGTTTTGGAGTGGAAAGACAGCCAGACCGTCAAGGAAAAAGCCGAAGCACAGACCTTCGAGACCGAATTCCTCAAGATTTTTGGCGTGGACAGGAAGGTGGAACTGTTTGGACATCTGGCGGGCTACAAAAAAATCGACCCTTTTAAGTACTGGGACCCGGTGAACATGGAAGCCGCCGTTAAAATGGGGGAACTTCACAACCGCCTCAGGGAAATCGGCTATTCGGGCCACCAGCTAGAACTGTACCTTGTCCGCCTCATGTTCTGTCTGTTCGCCGACGACACCGGTATATTCGAGCCGCCCAATATGTTTAATAAGTACATCATTGAGCGCACTAACGTTGACGGAAGCGATCTTGCCTTGCACATTCAGAAAATATTCGAGGTGTTGAACAAACCGAAAGAGAAACGTCTGAAAACCATAGACGAGCAATTAAATCAATTTCCTTATATCAACGGCCATTTATTCAGTGAGCAATTGGAGACCGCCGACTTTGACTGCCCCATGCGTGATACATTGATAGCGTGCTGTACCCTTGACTGGAGTAAAATCTCCCCGGCCATTTTCGGCGCCATGTTCCAGAGCGTGATGAACGATGAGGAACGACACGATATCGGGGCGCATTACACCAGCGAGGAGAATATACTCAAAGTCATCCGCCCCCTGTTTCTCGACGGCTTGCGGGAAGAATTTGAGAAAATCAAACCCCTTTCCCATGCGCTGCGACGTGAGCGGCTCATCAAGTTCAACGACAAGTTGGCCGCTCTCAAGTTTCTTGATCCCGCTTGCGGCTGCGGCAACTTTCTGGTCATCAGTTACCGGGAACTGCGCCTTTTGGAACTTGAGGTGCTTGAGCTGCTGTTGGGAAAAGAGCAAGTCCTTGATATACACAGCGAAATTAAGGTGAACGTAAACCAGTTTTATGGCATAGAGATAGAGGAGTTCCCGGCGCAGATAGCGCAGGTTGCCCTGTGGCTGGTTGACCACCAGATGAACTTGCTTGTCCGCGAACGCTTCGGTACTTACTTTGTCCGCATACCACTTACCGCTGCGGCTTCGATTCACCACGCCAATGCGCTGACGACCGATTGGGAGAGCGTTGTTCCGAAAAGCAAGTTGGACTATATTTTGGGGAATCCGCCGTTTTTGGGTTCCAAAATTATGAACGATTCACAACGAAAAGAAGTTACTACGATTTTTTCCGGCTTAAAATATTCTGGTATTCTTGATTATGTAACGTGTTGGTACAAAAAAGCGGTGCAATATATACAGGAAACTGAAATTGAGGCTGCGTTTGTATCAACTAACAGCATTTGCCAAGGCGAACAGGTTCCTGTATTATGGCCTGATTTGATGAACAGGCATGGAATAAAAATCAATTTTGCTCATCAAACATTCAAATGGAGTAATGAGGCAAGGGGCAAAGCCGCTGTTTATTGCGTTATAATAGGTTTTGCGCTTGCGGATAGAAATATGAAAAAAATTTACCAATACGCAACTGTTACCGGAGAACCGGTAGAAACTTCAGCTAAACAAATTAACGCCTATTTGGTTGATTATGATACGATTTTCATAACAAGCAGGCCAAAACCGTTGTGTAATGTTCCTCAGATGAATTTCGGCAATATGCCGCTGGATGGCGGTTATTTACTTCTGACAGATGAGGAGAAAGAAGATTTTATCAAGATTGAGCCACTAGCGGATAAATATATTAAACCGCTCATTTCGGCACGTGAATTTCTAAACGGAATGCGCCGTTGGTGTATATGGCTTGTTGGCATAGACCCCGGCGAGCTTCGGAAAATGCCGGAGGTTTTAAAACGAGTTGAAGCAGTAAAAAATTTCCGGTTGGCAAGTATTGCTCCTTCAACTCGTGATCATGCGGTAACGCCGTCTTTATTCAGAGATAGAAACCAGCCGGATTCCTTTATTGTGGTTCCCCGTGTATCATCGGAAACCAGAAGATATATTCCTATGGGTTTCTTTGATCACAATTCTATTGCGGGTGATACTTGCATGATAATTCCCAATGGTACAGTTTACCATTTCGGCATACTGACATCGACAATGCACATGGCATGGACACGGTATGTGTGCGGAAGGCTTGAATTACGTTACCGCTATTCAAAAGATATAGTGTACAACAATTTCCCGTGGCCCAATCCAACAGGGAAGCAAAAAGAAGAAATTGAGAAGTTGGCTCAAGTTATATTGGATACCCGCACCCAATTCCCGAAAGCCAGCCTTGCAGATCTATACGATCCTGTTGCCATGCCTCCCGCATTATTAAAAGCCCACCAGAAACTTGACAAAGCCGTGGAAGCGGCCTATGGACGCACATTTACCGATGAAAGCCAGCGGGTAGCGTATCTGTTTGAGCTATATCAGAAATTGGCGGGGGAGTTGTTTGTGGAGGGGAGGAAGAGGGGGAGGAAGGGATGATTGATACAATCCTTACTAATATTGTTACCTATCAAGACAATGTGTATAGTGGCAAATTTCTCAAACAAAAAAGCATAGGTGAATTTTTGCTTTTAATTAAAGATGAAAAATATAATAATGATGTAATTAAGCTAAGGAATTATTTCAATGAAGGTGATACAGAAATATATGAACAGGAAAAAATAAGGTTGCCATCAGTTACATTCAGCGGTTTATTTTCGGAAGAAAGAAAAACAAAATTTCTAATCAAGTATAACGACATTTGTGTGATTGATATTGATGGAATTTCAATTCAGGACATTCAAAAATATTTAGACATATTACATTTGGATCCATTTATTTTTTCATTTTGGTTATCACCTTCTGGTAGAGGAATCAAGGGACTTATTAAATTTAATTATGTAGCGCCTCCTACGATTGTCTCCTCTCATGAAAATCATAAATTTGCGTTTTCAGAATTTAGTAATTATATGAAAGGAAAATACAATATAGAAATAGATAGAAGCGGGAGTGATGTTACACGATTATGTTTTGTATCATCAGACAGAAATCTTATATTAAAAGAGCAAGCAGAGGAATTTTCTATTGATAATAGGACTATACCTATTTCAGTTTCAATAGCCATAAAACGGAATAAAAATCAAAATACTAGTTATTTTGAGAAAAAAGAACATTTGAATCCTGCTGGCCGGAATGATCAATCAAAAAGGTCAAGAATTCAGCAAATTATTAGGTTTTTAAGAAAAAGAAATCTTTCTATTACTAGCACATACGAAGAATGGTATCGAGTAGCGTATGCCATTTCAAGCACATTTACCTATGATTTAGGAGAAAAGTATTATTTACAATTGTGTAGATTAGACGGTCCTAGACACAATGAAGAAGAATCAATATCTATGTTGCAGTACTGTTATGTCAATTCTAAAGGGGCGATATCATTTGGGACTATCCAATTTTATTTTGACAAAATCAAGGAGGTATGGGGGAGCCGTACTGAAGAAGCATCGAGTATTACCTCGAGTAATACCGATTCTTAAGTATTAGCCGTTTATCCTGGGTGTACACAGAGGCTTAGCTGTATATTATTTTATTGGTCGTATGTCCTTTACCATAGTACAGCTCCCCCTTTTTATATGAATAAATTCATTAAAACTTATTTTTCAGAAGATAATATATTCAACTACTTATCAAAGCAAAGAGCAAAACTTGCAAAAGAGAGAAGCAAAGACCATATTATGGCTGTTATCTCTAGAAAAAATAAGTATCACATAAAAATAAGAAATCAATGTGAGAAAGATATACTATGTAAGATAATGCCATCAAGACGCTTATGGGTAAGGCCTTCTAAAGAGAAGAGGTATCATAAAGGAAAAATACTTCTTAACTCTATAGAGCGAAACAGAAAGGCAATTTTTTCAACCATAAAAAAACATAAACAGGCCTCGGCAAAATACAGATATTTAGATGAATTGGATATATTCATTAATAATATATATGAATCCATAAATAGTAAAACATTTATTTTTCAATCACCGAAAATACGACCAGAGCCTAAAGAAAAAGGAAGTTCTATATGTCGTCCAATATCAATTTTTTTACTGCAAGATAATCTAATCAATTGCTTAACGAATAAATATCTTATTAATTATTTTGATGATTTGTTTTATGAAAATTCATTTGCATTTAGAGCAACTCGCATAATTGATGATGAAAAAGTGGTTCCAAATCATCATGATGCATTTTCAATGATAATAAATTATTTAAAAAAACATAATGGAGAAAGAATTTTTGTTGCAGAGTGTGATATACAAAAGTTCTATGATACTGTTAATCATAATGTAGTAACAAAGCAGTTTCATAAGTTGTGCATCAGGAAATTTTTTAGAGAAAAATGTGATAAAAAAGCAAAAAGAATATTTTATAAATATTTACAATGTTATAATTTTTATGAGAATGTATATTGCTTAGGTGAAAAACATTTTACTGAACATAAAATACAAAATGGACAATACAAATGGATTGATAAAGAAATACTAAGAAAATACTATAAAAAAGATGAATACTTAAAACAAATCGGCATTCCTCAGGGGGGAGCGCTTTCTGGTCTAATAGCCAATATTGTTTTAGACTACGCAGATAAAAAAATACTTAAGTTAAAGGATAGAGACTTGTTATATGTGAGATACTGCGATGATATGATTATGATGCATACAAATAAGAAAAAATGTAAAAAAGCGCTTAAATTATACGAAAAATCACTTCGTCGCTTAAAACTTTTCCCACATCCGGTTAAAAATATTGAATACGGAAAAGCATTTTGGGAGGGAAAATCAAGAGGCCCTTATGAATGGAGTGATGAAAATGTGCCATGGATAGGTTTTGTTGGGTATGAAATTAAGAAAAATGGGGATATTCGCATTAGAAAACGATCTTTAAAAAAAGAAATAAATAAACAGTACGAACTTATTGAGGAAGTTATCTCGGCGATCTCAAATAATAACCTAAAAGTACCCATAGGAACTATAAAAGAATCTGTTTATAACCGATTAAACGGTATGGCTGTGGGGCGCATTGAGTTGTGGAATTATTTGGACTATAAAAATGACATGTGTTGGGTTAAAGGATTTCAGCTAATTAACAAAAACAGACATTCTTCTCTTCAATTAAAAGCACTGGATAGAACAAAAAACAAATATTTGTTTAAGTTGTTCAGATTTTTAGAAAAAATTGATGATAGTCATATAAAACGTAGAGGTGATATAAATAGAAGAGATAGAGAATTTATATTTTACGGTAAACCGTTTAGTTATTTTTACCAAGCTCTAAAGAAGGAATGATGAAGGAGCCGCCCATGCCTCAACCCCTGAAAATCCATAACAACATCGCCAACTCTCACTTACCGAGGATTCCTCGGTAACTGTAACAGGCAGCAGCCACCTTGTTCGACTTTCTCACAAATCAAGCCAGCTTCTCTCTCAAAGCATCCTGCAATACCCTGGACAGACTCAAACCAGACTGGACTACCTTATCATCCATCCATTTTGGGATGCTAACCGTCCGCTTGACCGCCTGAGTGCTTTTTACCTCAGCACGAATGAGATTAATAAAGTCGCCTTTAGGCGCTTTTAGTTTTTCCGCTGGTGAGGTATTGGGGATATCTTGTTTTTTGTCTGTCAGATAACCGATCCATTGAGTCAAAGCAGACTGCGCCATGTACATGGCATTCCCAAGTGTTTTCCCCTCAGTAATACAACCCGGCAGATCGGGATAAGTAATGGTATAGCTTTCATCCTCATTTCGGTGAAAAATTGCGAGATAGACATATTCCATAAACACCTCCTATTCCCTTACTCCCTTGCTCCCCTATTCCCCTTTTTCCTCACCCAGCTCCTTCTCCACCTCCTCAAGCCTTTTGGTGAGCGTGGCAATCGTCCTTTCCAGACGGTTCTTTTCTTTCTCAAGCCGGAGGCGGGGGTCTTCGTCCTCGCCCTTCTGGCGTAGCGCAATCTTGACGGTGTCGGGGCTTTTGCCAGTTAGAAGCGAGTTCTCGGCGGCGAGGCGTTTTTCCTCGTTGGGGATGCCGGCGAGGAAGCGCATATTGTCGGCGCCGGTCTGGGGGTTGAGGTTGTACTGGTACATCCTGACCGCGAGGCTGGCGGCCTGCCGGGGGATGCGGAGTATACGGTCTATGTAGTCCTCGTAACGGCCGCCGATTGCAAGGCATAGCTCGTGAGCCTTGAGGAGAAGCTGCCCCAGTTCTTTTACGAGGTTTCCGTTTTCGGTAAGGTATTTGTCGCGGATCGTCGCGGTCAATTCGTCCAGTTCTTTGGAGCCGGAAAACACGTTCTTGTAAATCTTCTTTTCTTCGGCCTTTTCGAGGAGGCCGTGGAGTATCGCCCAGAATTCGGCGGTGTGGGCGCGCGGGGAAAGGTGGCCGCCCCGGGCGCAGGCGTGGAGGTGATGGGCGTATTCGTGGATGGCGGTGTATATGAGGAGGTTGTCGCCGGATGGATCCTTTCCGCCGCCTTCGCCCTGGAAGTTCCGGTTGTGGATGATGATTTCCCGCGTGTCCGGTTTGTACAGGCCGTTTACTTTTTTGCTTTTCTTACCGGAAAAAATCACGGTGAAATCAAGCGGGGCGTCTTCGACGGCGAGAAGTTTTTCCTTTACCTGGTCCTGATTCATGGCAAAAGCTTAACCCAAAACGCCGATTTTTTCCAGAGCAAGCACCGTGGCGGCGATGCAGGCGGTTTCGGTACGGAGGGCGCGGCTGCCCATGGAAAGGCGGAGAAAGCCGGCTTTTTCGAGGGAGTCGCGTTCTTTGTCCGACCAGCCGCGCTCGCAGCCCACGGCCAGAACCATCGACTGGCCGAGGCCGGAAAGCAGGGCAAGGGCGCCCTCGGGTCGCACGTTGTCCAGGGCGATGAGCAGCGGGTTCCGCGGGAGGCTGACGCTGGAATAAACGCTCCAGTTGGTACGGGCGTTTTTCGCCTGGGAAGCGGCGCCGAACTGCGGCGGGGCTTTCTCCCAGGGGCGTTCGGCGAGCCAGTCTTCCAGGCCGTGATAGACCGATAGAAACGGGAGGCGCGTATCTCTTGCCTGAACGGCCCCCTCGATCAAGGCGGCCTGTGCGCCCCCGCCACCCCCATCGCTCAGGAGTTTCGTGTCCCGGTAACTTTTCTCCCCAAGCTCTGTCCCCATGAGGTCAATCGCTTCCACCCCCATGTTGGAGAGGTCCCTCAAGAGCCGCCTTATCTGTATGGGCCGGGGAAAACCCACCGCCACGCGGACGGGATAGCGCGGCGGCGGTTCTTCCTGCAGCTTCAGGGAGTAGGTGACGGCCCCGTCAATCCTCACTGCTTCAATGCGGCCTGTGCCCAGGTTCCCGCCGAGTATGCCCGCGTCAAAGGTGTCGCCGGGCTTCTTGTGCAGCACCTTGATGAGGTGAATGGTACGCTCGTCCCGCCG
>JGI24698J34947_10000175_pt1 | contig 25046 bp, 30 predicted proteins | sample TergutMp193P3_FD_34947 | JGI IMG/M metagenome (IMG submission 34947) | reverse complement strand
TTAAGGGCCCGCAGCGACCTGCATTACACGGACCCGTCCCTCATGCGCCTTTATTCCGGGGAGCAGGGAGCCGTGACTGGCAGGGTGACGAGGGTATACCGGACGGACGACGACGCCAGCGACAACCACGCCGTCGTCCTTGAGGGGATAAACGGCAACGCCTATTTTGTCCCCCTCCTCAGGAGGCCCGTGCTTTATGACAACCGTGAGAGTTTGCCGTTGAGGGAAGGGGAGCTTGTCACGATAAGAGCCCGTGAATCGCAAAGCGGCAGGATGACGCCGGTATTTTTCGGGGCGAGCGTCAGGTCGGCGCAGAGGGAGATAAGGCAAAACGGCTATTCCGGCCCCCTCTCTGAATTAATTGTGGGGACAAGAGGAGGAAACTGGAATGCGGGAAGAACGAACTGAGGCTTGCGAAGGCTGCAAAAAAATTAATTGTATAAACAATAAATTTTACAGGCATGTTTTTCTTTACCTATCCAAGGTATTGATTTCAATTTTTATACTCACCGCCCTTACATACATGGCAAATTTCATAATCAAGATATTCTCCCTCAGCGAAACAAATTCACGTTACGTAATACTTACATGCGGCACGGTTTATGGAATTTTATTCCACGCTTTTATCAATTACAGGTATGGGAAGAATAGGTAAACTATTCCAGAATAGTTTAAGGTACATCTAAATGCGCAAATCTTTGAAAACATATCATAAAGAACTATTGGATCATCTGATTGACGATAACATAAATAGCCTTGAGTTTTGCGTAATATGCAAAAAGAAAAATTGTAACAAAGGCTGTGGTTATTTTTTCAACAGCCAGTTTCTCCTTCTTGTTTTGCAAAAAATGGTCCTTATATTGAAAAACGAAAAAACTCCCGAATGCATCAATGTCAAAAAAATTTCCAAGGACTTAAGACTGTTTGCCAAAGAATACCATGAAAAGGAATTTGCCGTAATAGAACAGACAAAATTGTTTTATGAAGTACAACAAAAAATAATTGAAAGAATACCCCGATACAAACAGTACTTTCAAAATAAATAATGCCCGACAGCCCAAATAATTTATCCATCCTCTCCCAGCTTGATGAATCCGAGAGGGGCGATATAATAACAGATGAAGAACTTGAAGAAATAGGAGTGGCGTATGGATCAAAAGCAAGATATGAACAGGCAATGCGAACCATCGCAGAGCGTCTATCCCCCGCCCAGGTGGGACGCGGAACTTATGTCCCTGTCGGAAATGGAAGAAAAGGCCCAAGAATTAAGGCGGGAACATCAACAGTACCTCTCGGAGACCTCCCAAAAGTAAAGAGAATAAACATCGTCGGCAAGGTCATTGCCTCGGCCGACGATGCCGCACTGCTGTTTTCCATCTTCCGGGATCCCCGGATTGAAATATTCAATGTTACTTACATCTCAAGAACCAATAAAGTCCTTGCCCATACGGCCTGGACTAGCGGCCTGCCAAGCATATCGCCTTCTGTCTATAGCAACACGAGAGACGAAGGCTTCCAGGTTATCCAAAAAACAATAGAACAGCTTGGGGCTAACCATATATGGGTCGCACATAACCACCCTTCAGGGAACCCGGAACCGTCTCAAAGTGACGAAAGCGCCACGTATGCATACAGGTCGTACTTCAAGGAAAAGTTTGCCGGCCACATAATCCTGGATCATAAAGAATATTCTTTATTTCAAAATGATTTTTTTAACAACCATTCTTTTGAAAGACACTCCTTTAAGGAATCGGTCAAAAATTTTGTCACTGAACGCCGGGAACGCTCTATTACAATATCCAAGTCTAACGACATTGCAAAATTGTTTAAAAATATTTTGTCAAGAAATTCGGACACAACAGCATTCGCAGTCCTTGACAACCATAACCGCGTCGTTTCATGGCTTTATGGCGGTGACAACGACTCTGATGAAATTAAAGATTATATGCGTACTGCGGGAGGAACCAGGGTAATTGCGCTAACTAACAGCGGTTCTATATACAGCAAGCATTGTTCCAGTGCCGATCAATCGTTAAGCACGGAAAATAATGTCCTGCTTGACGTTATTTTGGTAAACCGTTGGACAGGTAATTTAATTAAATCCCATGCTAGGGAGGATTTATATATAGGCGCGTCCTGGGAGCATTTTGAAGATAAAAAATTGCGTTACGTTATTAATAGTCAATCTAATGAACAAGAATTGGATCTAACACAGCCTTCTACAAGGCGGGATAACAATGTCAAGGAGAATACCATGTCTAAAAACTTAGAAAGCTTTTTTGAAGTCAGATATCAAATTGATACAGCTAGTGGAAAAAGGTCTTCGGATATAAATCGGCTTTCTACTAACGGAAGCAAACCAGAAAATGAATTCCTAAAATCTGGGTCAGTTATCCAATATTCGGAGTATTTCAATACTTCCGATGAGCCTATTGCATATCGAAAAATGCAAGCATGGCAAATTCCCATTCCTGAAATGACAAAATCACAAGAAGGAATTTTTCGAAGTATTGCTAAGATATTTAATACTAACAATGACATCCAAGCCGATATCAAACAGTTTGCAACCCAGCAATTAATATCGCTTCTCGAAAAAAATAAGCTGATGCCTAATGATTCCGAAAGAGAGGCTATGATCAAACAGTCACAAAACCAGCCTTCTATAAGGCAGGATATTAATTTCAAGGAGAAAACTATGTCAGACCAAAGCATCCCCAACGTTGAACAGTCGCCTTCCTCCGAGGAAGCCGCATTCCAGCACGCGCTTAACCAGCGGTCAAAGGTTACCCAAGGTCTTAAGGACGGCACACTTTCGTGCCTTCCCGGGGCGGACGGTTTCGCGGACACCCAGCCCGCATTCAATATCATGACCGGCAAGGTATATCACGGGGCTAACCTGCTTTTTTTGAAGGATCACCAGAAGCATTTCGGCTTTTCCACTGGCGAGTATATCACTGCCTACCAAATCGGCAACGCTCACAAGGACAACCCAGACATTGCCGTCAAGCCCGGCGAGAAAAGCGTGACCCTCCACTTTTCCGAGAAAAACGAGGACACCGGAATCTATGAAAAGAAGAATGTCGAGCTGTACAACATCGCCCAGGTCACGACCCCGCTGGTTCTCAGAAATTGGGTAATGGTACAGGAACAGAACAAGATTGACCGCATGTCCACCCAATACAGCGAAAGCTACAAGCCCCCTGAGCAGAAGGAAAGGAAACCGGGACCCACTATAACCTGTAAGTCCACCGACCCCGAAAAATACTTGGGCCAGTACCTTGCCGCCGTCTCGATGGGGGGAAAGTTCCAGGCAAGCCCTGAACAGGCAAAGGAATTCTCCCAGAAACTTGAGGCAAGCCTTTACGAGAAGATGGAAAACGGCCATACCAACCCTTTCAAGCTCTCGAAGATTTCCATCGACGCCAGCCAGCACTGCAAGGAAGTCATCAGGGAAATTAAGACCGGCCATGCGATTACCCCGGAACAGAAACAGGAACAAAAGCAAGAACAGAGCCTGGGAAGGGGCCGCTAAAGAATAATTTTCCCTCGTCTTCAAAACTCTTATTTTCAAACGACAATTCAGCAGCGCAACAGAATATCATGAATACCGATTTACCTCTTACTATTTCAATTCCTCTTGACTATCCCTTTGGCGATTCTGGCAATTACCGGAATTCGCCCTCGGCTGAATTTGCTATTGATGAACCATTTTTCGTCTCCGATAAAACTGCAAGGTACAACGAACAGCCAACTCTTGATTTTACAGGTGAGTCACATGCTGGGGAGAAAAAGCCCCCCGCAATTCCCCTCCCCAATACCCCTGTAAACTTTTCGGACAATTACATTTCCATTTCCTGGAAATTCGAGGGCGACACAATCGAGGCGGCACGCTTCCTGCTCCGCTCCATGACGAAAGAAGACAGGGAAAAAACGCTGTCCGTCATGCGCAACGCAGGTTGTACCGACCCGGAAAGTTATCATCGGTATTTATCCAGCATACTATCTGCCCCAAGCGTCGAGGCGGAACTGCGGCGTGAGGCGCACAACGGTACCAAGGCAGAAAGCAACAATCCTGAATTCAAGCCTTTCGGGGCGTGGACGGGCTTCAGCCAACGCCTAAGCCCCGCAGAACGTGAACGTGCAAACAACGAGGCAATCGGCATACTTGAAAAGGAACGCGAGGGTTCAATCTCTGAAGGGGAAAAGGAAACGCTCAGGCGCTACAGCGGTTTTGGCGGCATCAAGGTCTCTGACGAACGGGGCGTCCTTTACGATTATTACACGTCGCCGCCCGTTACCCACCTGGTCTGGCAGCTCCTTGATAAATCAGGCGGCATTAAATCGGGCGCCAGGGTTTTGGAACCTTCATGCGGCACAGGCGTTTTCTTTGAATACGCCCCCAATGGCAAACCCCTTTCCCTTACCGGCGTCGAGCTCGACAAGAGGACCGCCAGTGTGGCGAGGCTTTTGCACCCTGACGGGAAAGCGGAAATCCTCAACATGAGCTTTGAGGCGTTCAACCTTTCCACCCGCGCCGGAGGCTTTGACCACGTCATCGGTAACGCGCCGTTTGGGGAACGCGGCGTGGATACCATGGCCCTTGACCTTGAGGAAGAAAAATCCCTTGACAATTATTTCGTTACCCGTTCCCTTGACAACCTTAAGGAAGGCGGGACAATGGCGCTTATCGTCGCCCCCGGCGTCCTTGAGAACAAGGGCAACGAGGCGTTCCGCCTGGGAGTAAACAGGAAGGCGGAATTCCTCGGGGCCGTGAAACTGCCCAACCGCAGTTTCCACCACAGCAACACCCAGGTAATGCCTGACATACTGCTGTTCCGGAAATACCCGGAAGACATCCAGAGACGCCTCTCCACGCTCGATGACGAAGCCTTTTCTTTGACGCCCTTCTGCAATATGGAATTTGTCAAGGGTAATTATTTTGAAAACCACCTGGGCCATATTGCCGGGGAACTCAGCAGGGGCACGGGCCAGTGGGGAGGCGACGAAGTAAAAGGCGACATCACAAGGGATTCCATCAATGCCATTTTGGAATCCTTTAAGCCGTCCGATGGCGTTACCGAGGAAGACCTTGAGGAGATCCGCCAAAAGTTCTCCCTTCCCATCGAGTCAAACAAAAAAACCTTCTATAGCCTTGACGACGAGGATCTGCAAAAGCTCAATGAAGGGAAGCTTGGTCAGGGGACCATAAAGGTAACTGACAACCGCGTCTACCTTCTGTCCTCAAACCACTGGATGCTGGTTTCCGAAAAAGAGACCCTTGCGAAAAAGCTTAAGTCCTGCATAGGCATTACGGAAAACGTTCTTGCAATACAGGAAAGCATGAAGGCCGAAAGCCCTCCTGCCGCGATACAGGATGCGCAAAAACAATGCATCGAGGCTCTGTCTTCATATGCCGAGGCCTATAAAACCATCCCTTTGAACGATCGCGACCTGATGCGCTTCACCCACGAATTCCCCGCGGTGAAAGACATCTATGAGGCGTTCCTTGACCTTGACGACCCGCTCCTGCGCGAGGGAAACGTATACCGCAAGAAGGTCGATATCCTTGACGGCCACAATGCCGCCATAACCGCTTTACTTATGCTGCGGGAACGGCTGAAGGACGGCACGGAGGAAAACATCCGCGCCTTCTTCCCGGATACCGCCGAGCCCCTTATTAAGGAAATGCACAAGCATGAGGACATCTTTCTTACCCCCGATGGGTTCTTCGAGCTCAGGGAGGATTTTATCGCGGGCAATGCATGGGAAAAAATAGACGCCCTCCGTGAGACCGCCAAGCATGAGGAAACCGAATGGAAAAGGGACCGGTTCCTTCGCGGTGCTGACGAGCTTGAAAAGGCCGTTGGCTGGACCCCGATAGAGGACGCCGATTTCTCCCCCCGTTCCTCATGGATACCCCAGGACATAATCCGGGACTGGGCCTCAAACGAAGATGGCCTGGGGCATAGGCAGTTGAACAACTTATCCAAGAACGAGGAAGGCAAATGGGGCGTCAGCTACCATGGCGGCTGGGACGAGAAGGCCGACCCCCTTGTCTATTACCTCAACGGACAAAAACAGCGGAGCAGCAGGATTGACACCGAGGCATACAACAAGGAGCATGACGGGCTTTTCCATTCCTTTATCGCCAGCCACGGGTCCTACCGCGCCCTGCTTGAGTCGGAATACAACCGGAAATTCAAGACCCACATAATCGCGCCGGTCAAGACCTACCCGGTGGAGATAGCGGGATGGAGGTACGCCGATTCTGATACTGTTACTGGCAAGACATTGAAGCCGCACCAGTGGCAGTCCGTGCACCACCTTTACCGCCAGGGGCACGGCATATCAGCGCTGGGCACGGGCTTCGGCAAGACGGCTACCGCGATATCCCTCATGTCGCTCCTCCGGCAGGAAGGGAAGTCCCACAGGGTTTTTTTGCAGGTACCAAACAACAAGGTCAAGGACTGGGTCGCGGAAATCCGGGACGTGATGCCCTCGCTCAAGATCGCCGCAATAGACCCCGAGGACGCTGGCTACGGCAGCCGGGACAGGCGTTACGCGAAATACCAGGGGATGGCCAGGAGCGACGCGGACATAATAATCATGCCGGAGAGCTCGGCAAGCGAGATACAGCTTACGCCCGAAAACGACAGCCTTGTCACCAAAAAGATAGCCGCCCGCTACCGGGTGGAAAAGGAATCCGGGACGGACCGCCAGCAGCAGCTTGCCGCCATCAAGGGTGAGCGCAAGGCACGCTCCGGGAAGACCAACGCGACCATCTCCTTTGAGGACTTCGGCTGCGACGCGCTAGTCGTTGACGAGGCGCACCGCTACAAGAACCTCTTCAGCTCGACCCTGTCAAGGGAGACGGGCCTTAACGACGGGAGGCAGTCCGCCAAGGCCATGTCCCTTTACAAGAAAAGCGAGCATATCCGTGGGCAGAACAACGGCAAGAACGTTTTCCTACTGACCGCGACGCCGCTCACGAACTCGCCCCTTGAATACTACAACATGATGCAGTACATCGCTCCTGAAGAGCTGAAGGTCATGGGCGTCTCGACCATTGACGGCTTCATCCATGAATTCGCGGACATCAAGACGGGCTGGCTATATGACTGGGCTTCGGGCCAGGCGAAGCAGGGCCGCATCCTCACCGGCTTCAAGAACCTCCCCACCCTCCAGGACCTCTTCTTCACCTACACCGATTTACAGAACAATCCCGAGGCCGTGGGCATCGACAAGCCCCTTTCCGAGAACCGGCCGCACGTCATCCCCGCGGACAAGAAGCAGGCCGAGGCGGTCAAGGAAATATCGGAAGAGCTCGAGCGTTATAAGTCCTTGAAAACTGCCGAGGAAAGGGATTCGGAATTCCCCGGTCAGAACTTCCTTACCTTCTACACCAGGATGCGGACGGCCAGCCTCGACCTGGAACTTTATGACCCCGGTTCCCACAAAGGCTGGAAAAACCCGAAGCTTGACACCCTTTCACATAACGTCTTTGAGATCAACAGGGCTACCGGCGCCGGGCAGGTCATATTCTGCGACCGGGTCTTCTCCTCCGACGCGAGCTTCAACATCCATGAAAAGATAAAGGACGGGCTGGTTTCCCAGGGTTTCAAGGAAAAAGAAATCGTCATCGTGAACGGCTTCACCAAGAGCGGCGGTGCGAAAAGCGACAGCGCCGTCGAGAAGGAGGTGTCAAGGGCAATCGAGGACTTCAACTCAGGTAAATACAAGGTCATTGTCGGTTCCACCGCCTGCATCGGCGAAGGGGTGAACCTCCAGAAGAACTCCTCGGCGGTCCACCATTTTGACATACCCTTCCGTCCCTCGGACTTCATCCAGCGCAACGGCCGCGTGGACCGCCAGGGGAACTCCCAGGGGAACGTGGGTCTCCATACCTACCTCGCCGCGGGGACCATCGACAACTACTCGGTCAACCTTGTGCAGCGGAAGGCCAACTGGATAGACCAGCTTCTGCGTACCAAGTCGGAAGTATTCACCAACCCCAACGACGAGAACTCAATCGACGCGGACGAGCTCCTCCTTGCCCTTACCGAGGAATGGGGCGACAAGAAGGCCTCCGCCGAGCGCAGGGCGGAGATTGAAAGGCAAAAACAGGAGAAAATCCTTGAGGCCCAGACCCTCCAGATGAAGGGCCACCTGAAAAAGCTGTCCCTTGTCCGTGGGGCGATTCAGCTGCTTGAGGGGAAGGAGCATACCAAGGAATACAAGAAACTGTCGGGCCAAATGGCGAACATCGAGTCCGCCCTAAAGAACAACCCCGCATTCAGGCGGCACGACATACTGGACGGCAAGGAGGCGTTTTTGTACAACGCCGACACGGGTGATATCTTCCGGAAGGACGACATCCTTGTCAGGCAAAACGGGAGGTATTCCGTCGCCGGCTTCAATTTCAAGAAACAGGAACTGGTGCTTTCCCCCATAGAAAGCGAGGAGGAGATAAAAGAGAGAAAAACCCAACAATTGGCTTATGGAAGGCGTTATACGCCAGAATACATAACGGAAAAGGTGTCCGCTTTGAAACCCCTCGATTCCGGTTATTACAGCGCCCTTCGCTACCATCTGGAGAAGCCCTCCAAGGAGGACAGGGAAGTGGTCAGGCTTTCGGGATCCGTCGAATTCTACAATCTCCCGGAAGAGGTAAAAGAAAAGAACTACCAAATGCACGTCTGCATAAACGAGGGGTATGGCCGCAAATTCCACCCGGTGGTTTTCTTTAAGAATTCTAATAATTATCTTGAAATGCAAAGCTCCTATTGCTTGCCTGATGACATAGCCATCATTAACCCTTTTTCAAACGAGGGCAGGAAAGCAATCCTTGATGGCATTGAAAACGGGATTCGGTACAGCAAGTACGAAAAAACAGGCATCGTCGAATGCCTTAAGGCGACTCTCCCCGATTTTGCCAAGCCGGTCCAGCGGGCAATCGAAAAGGACGAGGAAAAAGAGCAGGAGAAGAATGCAGCCCTGCGGGCGGCGCTTGAAAACGTTGCCCAGGCTAAGTTATGCGCAAGCAGAGACCATGTCAAGAGCCATGTACATATGACAGGTATAAAATTATGATCGACATACCGATAGGCAATGCACTCGCGGCAGTGGAGGATAATTCTTTTGAGATATGTTCTGGTTGTGTTTTCCAAGCGGACATGATTCGCACGGATAGAACAAAGAGTTTGTGTACATGCCGCGACATTGCCTGTAACGCTGAAAACCGCAAGGACGGCAAGAACGTGATAATCAAATTAGTTGACTATTCAAAATATAACACCGAAAAGGATACAACATGTACTACAGCAACGAACTGATTGACGAACTTGAAGGCAAGATTACCCTTGACAGGGGGATGTACGTCAACGTCCAGGCGCATAACGTCGCCAAGATGCTCAAATTGGATAAAAGCATGTACAGGCTCTTCGGGGTCTACTGGTGGGCCGTCAAGGACGCCTTGAGGAAATATGTCGGCAACGATTCCTGGTACTGCGGTAAGCAGGACGACCCCTTAATGAAGGAAAGGGCCTGGCACGGGAGCGAGCTAAGGACAATGGTTGCCGCGATGTTTTACATGAACGAACATCATAAGACTGCTTCCTCTTGCGTATGGTACGACAAGGACGGAGACACGCGCCTGTATCCGTTATTTGACGCGGATGCAGGTTGTTAATAGGGAAGAACCATGATATTTATGACAAAATTTATTATATATTTTTCATTGGGTATTTTACTCTTAACAATACTTTTTTTTATTTGCCGTGGCATGGGTTTATTTGAATTTATTCATGATAAATCCTTAAAAAGACTTGATGAATTATCCAACAGGCTTAATGATATAGAACATGAAAACAAAATCATTAACTCCTACTTAACGACCATTGACTTTGACAAAGATTTGGAGCCTTGGTTTATTGACAAATTGATTTCATCAGGTGATAAAAAAAGTGAATATAAAAGCCTCAAAAGAGAATATAGAAAACTAAATATGGCAATGAGACTTTTTGATTTAATCTATTTTTTTGATTAAGGGACTTTTCTTGACTAAGCACAAAACTACTTCCATGCCAAGGAGTTTTAATATGACCGATTTTGATTCCACAGATTACCAAGATGCACTTAGGGAGCTAAACGATGAATTCCCCGGAATGAGCTATGACCCTTCCCTGTCCGGGCTATATTTAAAAAGCAAAAAAAACATATCCCGTAGACAATCCAAGTAGCCCTACATTTTTTCTTGTATTGTAATAATTGCAAATATTTTATTTACTGCCTTAAATACTATTTATTTTAAATTAAGTTTACATGATAGACCTCTTACATTAATAGCTGCTTTAATAATTTTAGTAGGAATAAATACCTCATCAATATTATTTTTGTATAAATATATTAAGGGTTCCATTGATGGGCAATAAAAACGAGTTCCTCCGAGGGAAGCCCGCCGACGCCTCGGGCAGGCGTGTTGCAGGCTTCTTAATCAAATTCCTCTTCATCCTCATCATAGCCGTTGGGTTCCAGGCGGCGACCCAGAAGTTTGCCCACAGCGTAGGGTATAGCTCGCAAATAGTCGGCACGCCGTCTTTTGTCGTCACCCTGCTCGGCAGGCCCTTCCCTTTTTACCTTTTCTGGAATTTGTTCGTGTGGACGTTGATGTATGCCAGGCAGCCCGCAATTATCGACCTGCTTTACCCCTCTTGGATGCTTGCCGTCATTGTCTGCATCGCGGGCGTCTTCTTGCTTCTCTTCCTTGAGTTTGCGATTGTCGGCTTCAAGAAGCAGAACATATTCGGCACGGCCCGCTGGGCGGGGAAAAAGGACCTTGTGAAGTCGGGCATCCTCCAGAAGAAGGGCGGGGTCATACTGGGCCAGCTCGCGGACGCGAGGGTCGACTTTGCATACGACAACGTCAAGGACTCGGTGGTGCTCCACCTCAAAAGGCCCAGCCAGAAGATCATCCAGTCCGGTATTTACAACACGCTGCTCTCGGCGCCCACGAGGAGCGGCAAGGGCGTCTCAAGCGTCATCCCCACCCTGCTGTCATATCCCGGAAGCGTCAGTGTCCTGGATTTCAAGGGGGAGAACTTCAACCTCACGTCCGGGTTCAGGTCTAAATTCAGCAAGGTTTACCGGTGGGAGCCGACCGGGTATAAGGGCCATGCCTTTAACCCCATGATGGAGATACGGCCGGGCGAGGACGCGTTTTCCGATGCGAACCTCATTGCCGACATCCTCACCACGCCTGCCTCCGGGGGCGGCAATGCCACAAGCGACCACTTCCAGACCGGCGCCAAGGATTTCCTCACGGCCCTTATCCTGCACTGCCTCACCTGCCCCGACTGGGAAAACAAGAGCCTTTCCGGTTGCAGGGAGTTCCTTTCGCTGTCAGACCCGGTGGACCCCGACAACAAGAAATACATCTATGGCCTCATGGTTGACGGCGACCACGGCAACCCCATGATACACCAGGCCGTGGTCGAGGGCGCCACGGCGCAGCGCAACCGGCCGGAGGACGAGGGCGGCTCCATGCTGTCCACCGTCAACAACGCCCTGGCCGTCTTCGCCGATCCCAAGGTCAGGCGCAATACCTCGATGTCGGAATTCTACATCGACGAGTTCCAGGAGACAAAGGTCCCCATCTCCCTTTACCTCACCATCCAGTACTCGGACGTTCAGCGTATAGCCCCCCTGATCCGCATGTTCGTCACCCTCTTCTCGCGTCGGTTCACCGGCGGGGAGACGCAGGCCACGAACCGCAAGTTCAAGGTCCCCCTGCTCTTTGTCCTGGACGAGTTCGACAAGCTCGGGCGCATGGACGAGCTCGAGATGAACATGGGGATCCACAACGGCTTCGGGATACACTATTTCCTGATTTTCCAGTCGCTCAACCAGCTTAACAAGATATACACGAAGGACCACGCCTTCCTCGCGCACTGCCGCAACAGCATATTTTACGCCCCGGGGCCGGGCGAGCTCGACAGCGCGGAGATCATAAGCAAGATTTGCGGACGGGAATCTTTTTCAAAGACGAACATCAGTTACTCGGGGAACAGTGGTTCCTACAATAGCTCAAGCCTTTCCTCCCAGGACCAGGAGCGTAACCTTATAAACGCCGACGAACTTATCAAGTTCCCCCTGGACAGTTTCATCCTCCTCTGCCAGGGCATACCGCCTTACGTCGGCAAGAAGAACGTCTATTACGAGGACCCCGTTTTCAAGGCCAGGCTGCTCCCCCCGGCGTTTGCCACCAGGGAGGAGGCCGTAAAAATCGCTGCGAAGACAATCAGGAAGATCAAGGAAAGGGCGTGGTACAAGGGGCCGCCTGAGACCAGGGACATCGAGATGAGCGACGACGAGATAGCCGCCATGTATGAAAAATTCCCCGACGCCTATGGGGAAGATGAAACCACAAACGGCAAAAATAATGAGCCGTTAAGCGAACCTTCCTATGAAGGCGGACAGGCAAGCAAGACCGGATTATAAGGACAAGCCAATGAACGATGAATCCCAGGGCTTCAATTATTATGCCCTCCAGGTCAAGACGCGCGAGGAACTGAAATTCATGCGCCACGCGCAATCCATGAACCCGGGCCTGCCTATGCCGCTGTACTTCCCGCAGCGCGACCTCAGCATAAAGAAGGCCGGGAAGACGAAACCGGCGCGGCTCGCGGTGTTCCCCGGCTATGTCTTCCTTGAACTTGGCTGCGGGGAGGACGTCCGCAATTACAAGTGGGCGCTGAAAGGCATCGACGGTTTCTACCGCTTCCTGAAATCCAACCGCCAGATCACGCCGCTCCAGGACAGGGACCTGGAGCTTGTCCTCCACTTCATCAAGAGGGTGGGGCCTGTCGCCGGCGTCTCAAATGTGTATTTTGACGAGAATTCCCGCATCGTGGTCCTCCACGGCCCCCTTTCCGGGCTTGAGGGGAAAATCGTGAAAGTCGACAGGAGGAAGAAAAGGGCGAAGATTGTCCTTGACCTTTATGGCGACTCGTTCTCCATCGACCTCGCGTTCGAGGTCATGGAGAAGGCAAGGGACAGCAAAGGAGCCGCGCTATGAACACTGGCTACGATGAGAAAAGGAAAAAACTGGAGGCGTTGAAAACATCCCTGAAAACGCTGCGGGACAATGTCGATGCCTATTATGCCCCCGACCTCGGCAGCACTGAGCAGGGCATCCTGCGGAATACCAGCTCCCACCTAAACAAAATCCAAATCAACTTCTTTGCCTTGTCCGATCGGCTGTTTAAAGAAGAGACGGAAAATGACATGAATGATTCCGTCAAGAGAAGCCCAAGGCGTCCATGAACAGGAAAAAGCGCCTTGACGGCAAAAAGATACTTGTTACCCTCACGGCCCAGCAGGAGAAGGACTTGCGGCATTACCGCAGGGATAACGGCATCGAAAGTGAAAGCGAGCTCATAAGGCAGGCCATAGTCTATTACGTCGACCGCGACAGCCACGACAATACCCTTAAGCTTTCTAGCCTCAAGGGCTTGAGGGACAGCCTTTCCCAGTTGCATGACATGGTTTCCGTCCTGTTTACCTATACGCACCACATGCACCGCAACCTTTTGGCCTACCACCCGGAGATAAGCCCCGAGTACAAGGACGCGGCCTTTTCCAGCGCACAGCTGCGCCTCGACAGGTTCTTTTCCTCGTTCCAGGAATGGATAAAAGAAGACCCGGCATTTTTTGAAATGCTGCTGCATAAGTACATGACGGGTTCCCTGGGATAAGATGGCCAGGGAAGAGGACGACATAGAGGTACAGAGGAGGCGTACCACCAACCTTTTCAGGGACCTCGGCCCCCTGATCCCCTTTTTTGAGATGCCGTCCGTCACCAACGTTCACGTCTATGGCGACGGCGTCGTTGAGATCGAGGAATTTGGCAAGGACCCCTATCCCGCCTGCTTTGTCCTTACGGTCGGGGAGCGCCAGCGGATCATCAACAGCCTTGCCTCCATCTCCGATTCCCCCATAGACAAATATGCGCGGCCTACTTTGGAAACCCTTATCTCTGGTTTCAATGTCAGGGCTACCGCCATTTTGGACCCCTGGACGCAGGCCCCGGAGCTTACTTTCAGGCGGCCGGCCCATAGGATTTATACCCTGGAGGAGTATGTCGCGGACGGCCGGCTGTCGAGGGAATTTTTCGACAAAATCAACTGGCACCTTGCAAGGCGCTCAAATATTGTCGTGTCGGGGAGCACAGGATCGGGCAAGACCACGTTTGTCAACGCCCTCATCGACAAGATGGCAAGGCTTACCCCCGACGAGCGCTTTTACATCGTCGAGGACGTGCCGGAACTGCAGTGCAGCGCAAAGAGGACGACCCAGCTTTACATCAGGAAAGACCAGGCGGTCGCCGCCATACAGACGGCGCTCCGCTGGACGCCTAAGCGGATTATATTCGGCGAGGTTAGGTCCGGGGAAGTCGCCGTTGAATTGTTGGAGGCGTGGAACACCGGGCACCCCGGCAACGTGACGACGATACACGCCAATGACGCGGCAAGCACCGTGACGCGCATACAGGGCCTCCTGAGGCAGGTGATTGCCGGCAGCCTCCCCGACCTTTCCTGGTCCATACAGCTTATCGTCCACCTCGGATCAAGGCCCGGCTTCGGCCCGTTCGTGGACGAGGTCCTGACGCTGGACGAGATCAGCTCAACGAACAGGACTTCCTAAAGCCTATGGCTCCTCTCACGCGTTGCCGCCCCCCGGGGCGGCTTTTTTTTTGCATGGGCAGGGGCGGCCATGCCGCCGCAAAAAAACTTTTGGAGGCTTTTATGGACCAGTCTTCTTCAAAGAGGGTAAACGCGTTCTTTATCCTTCTCATCCTTTTCATGCTTGTTTCGATGCCGCTTTTCGCGCAGCAGGCCGTTGATAACCTGACCAATGTCGCTAATACCATCCTTGGAATCTTTAAGTCCAACCTGGTAAAGACCATCCTTGCCATCGCGCTGTGCGGCTCCTTCATCGCGTTCGCGGTCAACAAGGACTCGCAGCGGGTGAAGAGCGCGGCAATCGCGGTTGGCATATCCGCCGCCGTCATCATCTCGGTAACCTATATCCTCGACCTTGTCTGGACTGATTAAGGGAGGTTTCCTATGGTCGACATGAGGGGCTGCAGTAAAAAGGTGCACCGTTCGCTTCTCCAAAGGGACCTCCTTCTGGGCGTCCCCACGATGGGCCTTGTCCTTATCCTTGTCCTTGCCGTCCTGTTCCTTTACCTCCTGCGCTGGTTCTTCATGGTTGTCCCCATCGCCCTGGTCTATGTCGTCATCCGGCACTTCACCTCAAGGGACCCGTGGCTCATCGAGATCATCCTCGACTCCATCCAGCACAAGGACGTCTTCCTGCCGTGAGCAAAAACATAGGCCACTTCCACTCCCTCCTCCCCTGGAACTACATCACGAAATTCCACGAGGGCGTCGTCGTGCAAAAGGACGGCATCCTTCAGCGCAGCTTTGCCTACAGGGCGCCGGACGCCGACTCCCTGAGCGAGCAGGAAATCGACAGCCTTTCCGTCCGGGTGGACGACTTCACGCGCCGCCTTGGGCAGGGCTTCGCGTTCTTCTTCGAGGCGCAGCGGTTCGGCTCCCGCGAGTACCCCAAAGCCAGGTTCTCCTCGGCCTTCGACACCCTCGCGTCATACCTCATCGAGCGCGAAAGGGAAAGGGCGTTTACCTCCGTCGGCAGCCATTTTGAAAGCTGCTACTACATCACCGTCGCCTGGCGCCCGCCCGTCGAGAGCATGAAGAGGCTCGCCTCCATTTTCATCCAGGGAGCCGCCAGCACCGGCGCGGGCATCATGAGGGAAAACGTCGAATTTTTCGTGAACGAGACCAACGCCCTGGTCGGCCTTTTGTCCAACAGCATGTTCATAAGGCCCCTCGACAACCTTGAAACGGTCGCCTACCTCCATTCGTCGATATCCTTTGAGAGGCACCCCATCAACTTCCCGCATACGCAGATCCTTCTTGACAGGGTCCTTCCCGACTCCGAGCTCCAGAATTCCGAGACCATGCGCCTGGGCGGCTACTTCATACCCATCATCGGCATCAACGACTTCCCCGAATACACCTGGCCCGCGATTTTTGAGCGCCTGAACCGCGCGCGGATTGAATACAGGTGGGTGACAAGGTACATATGCCTGTCCAAGGAGGAGGCGAAGAAGGAGGCGGCGAAAAAGGAAAAGTCCCACAGGGGCTCCCGGAAGACGATCATGCAGTCGATAGCGGAGGCCACGGCCGGCCCCGACGCCGGCAGCACGGTCGTCAACCACGGCGCGGGAATCAAGGAGGCGGACTCGATTGACGCCGGCGTCGAGCTGGAGACCGACGCCGCGTCGCTGGGCCACTACACCTCCTGCGCCATGGTCTGGGACAGGGACTACAGGATGGCCAGGCAGAAGGCGGAGTTTGTCCGGAACATCGTCAACAGCTGCGGCTTCACGTGCAAGGAGGAGACGTTCAACGCCCTCGAGTCATTCAAGTCCATGATGCCCGGCCAGGTCTACGCCAACTACAGGTCGCTCCCCGTCATGTCCTACATCCTTTCCCATTGCGTGCCGCTCTCGTCGGTCTGGGCGGGGCTCAGGGTGAATGCCCACGCCGGTCAGGTTTCAGGGGTGGACCTGCCGCACGTCACCTGCTCCACGCTCGAGGGGACGCCGTTCTACCTCAACCTCAACCCCGGGGGGGACGTCTGGCACACCGCGATATGGGGCCCCACGGGCGCGGGGAAGTCCACGCTCCTCAACCTCCTTGAGGCCCAGTTTTACCGCTACCCCAATTCCCAGGTCATCGTCTTTGACAAGGGGAGGTCCTGCCGGCAGGTATGCCTCGCCTCGGGAGGCCTTTTTTACGAGCCCGCCGCGGAAGGGGACTTGGGCATATCCTTCCAGCCCCTCCGGGACCTTGAGTCCGACCGCGACCTTATGGACGCGTGCGATTTTATCGAGTCCCTTTGCGTCGTGAACAACATTGCCGTGACGCCGCCCATGCGCGCCGCCATCATGGAAAACCTCCACCTCATGAAGGGCATCCCCGTGAGGGACAGGACCCTGACCACCTTCGTGCATTACGCCAACAGCTACCTTGACGAGGAAACCAACAAGCCGTTCTTCAGGAAAGCCCTGGGCGACTATCTCTACGGCGAGGGCAAATACGGGAAAATTTTCGACTCCGCCGCCTCGGGCCTTTCCCTCGACACCCGGTTCCTCGCCATCGAGATGGAGGCCCTCATGCTTCGGGGGGAAGAGTGCGTCGTCCCCGCCCTCTTTTACCTCTTCAACATGGTCGAGCGTAAATTCGACGGCCGCCTCACCCTCCTGATCCTGGACGAGGCCTGGCTGTTCCTGAAAAACAAGCTGTTCGCGGAAAAAATAGCCGAGTGGCTCAAGGTCCTCCGGAAGAAAAACGTCGCCGTCGTCTTCGCCACCCAGGACATCTCCGACGTCGTCAAGTCGCCCCTCAAGACCACCATCGCCCAGCAGTGCCTGACCAAGATATTCCTCGCCGACAACAACGCCGCCACGAGTTCCATGGCCCCGGTCTACAGGGAGATAGGCCTTACCGACACCGAGATACAGCTTTTGCATAACAGCCAGATGAAGCAGGATTATTTTTATACGAGCCCCCTCGGGCGCCGCATGTTCCAGCTTGACCTGGGGCCCCTGTCCCTTGCCCTCCTGGGCTCCCCGGACCACAAGATGCTCGACGCCCTGGCTGCCGAAAAGGGGCCCGGGAGGCCCCTGTGCAGGGACATCCTTGAACGCTCGCAGGTCGATTACTCGCAGTACATGGGCCCCGACGCCCCGGATGAGGGGCATTTTGCCGTTGTCTCTGAGGCGGCAGGGCTGGCGGCCTCCCCGGGTTTCCTTCCTCCTTCGCCTTTGGTCGCCGCCGCCCCCGCCTTTTTGCCTTCCACGCCGGCCATGGCCGCGGCGGCCGTCCTCGACGCGGTCTCCTCCGTCCCCGAGCGGCGCAGGAAGGGCGAGGGCCATTGGGCGGAACAGCTTGCAAGAAAGCTTGGCGTGAGCCCGTCCACGGTCTACCAGGCAAAGAGCATCCTCAAGTACGGCGACGGGGACCTCATCGGGCGTGTCCGGAGGGGCGAGGTGGGGATCAAGAAGGCCTCCAGGGGCCTCGGGCGTGCCAGGCCAAAGGAAACGGCCCAATGACGCGCTTGACGGCCCATGGGACGAAGGAATTGGCCCTTAGGGTTTGGCGCTACTTTGCCGCCCACCCGGAGGTCAGGTGCAAGGACGGTCTGCCTCCCGATCTTTTCGCCCAAATCAAGGACATGGCCCTTAACTGCCCCCTTTGCGAGTTCTTTTTCCAGAGCACCGACCCCATGTGTTTCTTCTGCGACCGCTGCCCCCTTTCCTCGTGCATGGACGGCGGCCTTTACACGGCTTGGGCTCATTCGCAGAGTTGCGAGGAACGCTCCTTTCACGCCCACAGGATTGTGGGCGCCATCGAGGCGTGGAGGCTGGAATGATTTGCCCGTATGCCGAATTTTTGCCTGGCGGAAATTGCTTTTGCGGGCTGACCGGGATGGAATGCGATGGGCCTTCGTGCATTCTTGCGGGCGAGCTTGGGGAAGGGCTTATTGGGGTGGTTTTTGAGAGCGCGCCGCCCATAAAGGAACCGTTATGAGGATGGTCGTAAAAAGTTACTATCCCTTGAGGTACCTTAAGGGTTTGGCAATAAATTATTCCAGGGCCTGGGACTATGATTTCCAGGGCCGCTCAAGGCTTAATTATTGGCTGAGCATCCTGTTTTCCTTGACAGGCCATGCGAACAGAAAAAGCAACTATGTTTGCCTGGCCCTGGAAAATGGCTCTTGCATAGGGCATCTGTCTGCCCGCCTGGCAAACAGGCCCAGGCATCTGCATCCGGTATTTTTCCTGCTGAATAAGGCCGTTGGTTTTTTGCTGCTGTTGAGCGGGCAGGGCAGGCAAATACTCAAGGACCATGTGCTTTATTATGATCACCTTGATAAATCCGTCCAGCTGGGAAAATACGCCATAGCCGGTTCGGGGCATAAAAAAGTATCCCTTGGAATCTCCGTGGCCGTGGATCCAAAATTCAGAAATTCGGGCATTTACAGAAACATGGTAAGATTGCTCCTGAATAATCTTGACGGCTATTTTATCTTTCATACGTCCACTGAATCTGTCTGGCAAGCCCATGAAAAAATTGGGTTCAAAAGAATTTACGAGGTTCCATTTCCCAAGCCCTTGGAAGGTACGTCTTTTGTTATGTATGGCGATAAAAATGATTTATTCGCCAAGGTATAATAAGGAGGTCAGAATGAATGCAACTATCGAATACAAGGACGGCAGGACGGAGACCTTGCCAGTCAAGGAAATACTGGCGGACGGCCATCACTGCGACATTGGCACCAAAAAAAAGGTGACCAGACCGGAAGAGCCCGACAGGAAAGTTGACGGCTTTATTATTTACGCAAAGGACATAAGGCTAGTGTCGATTCAATATGATTAGGAAATGGGGTGGCTGGACGGCTAACAGGTGGCGAAAGACCCTCGAATGGCAAATCACGTCTCACCTGTTCACGACCGGCTCAAAAGCCTGCACGTGCTTTTCGTGGAGGAGGTCGCTCATTCATGCGGGCGACTGGGACACCTTGCCGGTTGACATTAAATATAACATCCAGTTTTACGCTTTTTTGTACTATAGGACATTTCCGCGATTGGTCGGGGAACAAAAAATGGCGATAGAAACCCGGATTGACGAGCTTGAGGCGGAGAAACAGGCGTTTATGGTGGAACTGGAAATCATGGACAGGCAAGGGATGCCCGAATGAAGATCGTCCACAGAATCAAGTATAACTCAAGGTCAGAGTCATGCACAGTCGACGAGCATGGCGTAGAGAAAATCGAATATTGCCCAGACCAGCGTTGCTGCAAGGTCTATTACGATAACAAAGATGAAGTGCAGATTTTTGACTTGGACGAGGTGGTTTGGATACCGGAACATTTTTTGTCCATGTTTAGGAGAGCGAAGGAGATAACTATCGATGACATAAAAAGGGAGCTTGGCGCAGTATGAACCCCATCTTTTTTAGTCTTAGTCAGGATGCTAAGGAGCCGCTTAATGATATCCCCACGTATCAGAATTGATTTTCTAAATAATCTGGCCTCTGGCTTTTCTTTTCCTTATGGCAAAATATCTTTTAAGTATAACAGAAAACTAGGTTGCATAACCATGCTTTTGGACAATGCACGTATGTGTTTTATACTGTATCATGATGGTGAATATTGTCTATTAAACAAGCATTTTGCCCATGTCAATTCTTTTTATGCTTTTAATGGTGCACGATATGTTTTTTCCGTTTTCGTTTCATATGTCGACAAGTGCATCATGCGTAATTCCATAGATGACCTTGTTGACAAATTATACAAAAGAAAGCGCCGGGAAAAATCGGCGTTTGGAGCCTCGTAATGAACCCCATCGCCGACAGGCCCAGTTGCCCCGGTGCGGGAAGCCCATGCGCCTTTTCTGACTCCGTCGCGGTGCGGATAATCGAGTATCTGAACAAGAGGATTGGTAATTGTCAAAAAGAAAACCGCTTATCCCACTTTCATTAGCACAAAAAAAGTACGGTACTGATAAAACTACTTTTATTCGACCTCAATATGTACAAGACGGGCATTGCCAATGGTGCGGTAAATTGATAACTGCAAAAAGGAGAAAATCGTTCTGCTCTAAAGAGTGTTCGTATGAATTTAATATCGCCACATCGCCAGTTTACTATGCAAATCAAGGTAGCCGGGGCGGTTATGCAAACCATATTCTAAGGCGTGATAACTATACCTGCCAAAAATGTGGTAAATTTCATGGTCTAATAAATAAACATGGGATAAAGCTACCTACCACGGATGGGGAATTGGAGATTCATCACAAACAGCATGTTCAATATGGCGGGGACGATTCCCCCGAGAATTTAATTACTCTTTGCAATAAGTGCCATAAAGATGCCCATAAGGAGGGACGGAATGTCCGATGAAGAATTTTTCGAAAATCATCCTGGCTGTAAAGACTGTATACATTACCCCGTCTGCGAACTTATTGATGACCCGGATCTTGACTCCGAATTTTGTCAAGAATGGGAACCAGAATGGGTACAGGAATGAACCCCATTGCCGACAGGCCCAGTTGCCCCCGGTGCAGTAAGCCCATGCGCCTTGTCGCCACGGGGAGGCTTACCAGGACATTTTCCTGCATGGATTGCAGGGAGAAAGTAAGCGTAGAACGTGATATGCCGGAAGTAGTTATGCCCGCCGCCAGTACTGGCGGCGAAGAATAAATTTCAAGGAGAACAATATGTCAGACGTTAATTCTTTCGATTTCGACCCTCTCGCTATTACACGCGAACAGGAAGCTCAGGCTGAATATGAATGGGAGGCGCGATCCCAATATGATTCACCAATATCAGCAGAAGCAGAATCCGCGTTCAAGTATGCGCTTGACCAGCGACGGTCATTCGTATCGGAAGAAGACGCGTTCAAGTATGCGCTTGACCAGCGCTCAAATATAACCAAGGGGCTTAAGGACGGGACCCTTTCTTGCCTTCCCGGGGCGGACGGCTTCGCGGATACACAGCCCGTTTTCAATATTATAACAGACAATGCTTACAATGGTGCCAACCTGCTTTACTTAAAACAATACCAGAAAGATCGTAATTTCCCTACTGGGGAGTTTGTTACTTCTGGACAGTATGTTGAAGCAATCAATTATGTGCATAGTTTCGGTTTAGAACCTGGGGAAAAGGGCTTCGAAATCCATTTTTCCGAACCCAACAAGTACACGGGAAAATACGAAAATAAAAAAGATCATTTGATAAACCTTGCCCAGTTCGATGATCCGCAAATATTAAAACAATATGCATTTGTTAATAAACAGGGCAATTGCTATGGTGATTATACTCCACCTAAATATTTAGGCGGCGCTGGCCCAACAATCGTCTGTAAGTCTGCCGACCCCATAAAATACCTGGGCCAGTACTTTGCCGCCGTCTCAATGGGAGGCAAATTTCAGGTAAGCCAGGAACAGGCTAAGGAGTTCTCACAGAAACTTGAGGCAAGCCTTAACAAGAAAATGGATATCGGCTTTCCCGATCCTTTCAAGCTCTCGAAGATTTGCAACGACGCCGTCCAGTACTCCAAGGAATTCATCAAGGAAATAAATAGCCCCAAGGTTGCCCAGGAACATAAACAGGATCAAAAACAGAAACGTAAAAAGGGCAGGAGCCTCTAATATCGGATACCCGCCGCCAGTACTGGCGGCGAAGAATAAATTTCAAGGAGATTGCCATGAGGAAGTTTTTTAAAGTTTTATTTGTCGCGATTTTCTTCGTTTTCCCTTTGAGGGTGCATGCGTCAGGAATTGCAGCTGCTGCGGCTGAAATCTCAGGTAGTGCGGCTATAATTACAGCAATGGAGCAAATTCACGCTACAGAGCTTGTTCAGTTTCTCGCCACAGCAAAAAAAACTTTTGAAACTGCTAGGGACACATATAAAAACCTGGAAAAAGCTATCGAGGTTGAAAGGAAGGCATGGAACAATATCAGGAGTGTTGTTGACATTCGTAGCGTCGAGGACTTCATGAGTTGGACTAACCGCACGATGTACCTCGCAAGACAGGAAGAAGACATCTATAACCAGATGGGCGTCAGGATTGGGAATAAAACCTACAAGATGCACGAGATTGACCAAATTCCCGATGCCATGCGGAACTCGTTCCGGGACCCCTTTGAGGGCGACTTCACCGAGGAGGAAAAGCGGAACATGTGGATAAAGCTGGGCCTCACGCCCGGCAACTACAATTACATGAAAACCTGGGAGGAACGCAACAACAAGATTGCCAAGAGGATACTGACCTACTCCGACATCTTTGCCGACGAGATGGAGGAGGCTGCCGAGAGAAACGAGAACATAATGGGGAAATATACCGAATCAAGCGACGACCTGGACATAAACGAGATTACAAAAGAAGCCCACATCACCGCCATGAACACGGAAATGGCGATAAGGGAGCAGACGAGGCTGATTATTGAGATGCATGAATATGAGCTCTCCAAAGACAGGATGAATGCTATGCTCCCAAGCCCGCCCAAACGCTCCGATTTCTGGGACGAAGACCCGTTTGGGAGCATTACCGGCGGCCAAGGGGTTAATAACTACGAGAGATGGTAAAATCACTTTGCCGTAAAGGTAGTGCTTGCATTTTTTTTATGCCCATGCTATCCTTTACGGCAGGAGGAATCTCATGAAAAATAAATTTGTTTTGGGGGTATTACTCTTTTGTATTTTGGCGTTTTGCCTAATCATTTTTTCCTGTGATAGCGGCTCTGCCGTTGGCAGCAGTGGATCATACACTGTCAGGTATGTAATCACGGGACCTCAAATCGTCGCTGATTTTGTAATGTGGCGAAACGAAAATAACAACTGGGATCAACTCACTAATGTTTCTATTCCATGGGAAAAGACAATTACTGTATATAACCGAAATTTTGTTGCCGGTTGCGGTGCTGGAATGAATAATAATTCTAATTCAACTTATACTGCAAAAATTTTCGTTAACGGAATAGAAAAATATACTTCAAACAGTACATCTGTTACTATCTCTGTAGCAGGAGCTGTCCAATGACAAAAAACATTATCTTTCTGCATTTAAGAGGAATCTTATGAAAAATAAATTTGTTTTTGGGGTATTACTCTTTTGTATTTTGGCGTTTTGCCTAATCATTTTTTCCTGTGATAGCGGCTCTGCCGGTGGCAGTGGTGGATTATACACTGTCAGGTATGTAATCTCTGGACCACCAATTGTTGCTGATCTTGTAATGTGGCGAAATGAAAATGGCAACTATGATCAAGCCACCAATGTTCAAATTCCGTGGGAGAAAACAATAACTTTACAAGGCCAATATTTAGTTGGCGCTTGTAGTGCTACTATTAATAATACTTCTGGTTCAACTTATACCGCAAAGATTTTTGTTAACGAACAAGAAAAATATTCGGCTAACAGCACGTCATATTCTGTCACAGTAGCAGGTGGTATCCAATGATACAAACATGTTCATTCATAAAACAGAGAAAATTCATTAAAGTATTTTTCTCTTGCTTACTTATTTTTGTGTTTATGCTATTTTCTTGCAATAAACAAGAAATCATTGAACCATCTACTTTCTCAGAGATTAAAGAAGCCATTGTTTATGACCAAAGTGGCAAAGAAACTACCATTACTGGTAACGTTATTGCAAGAGATAAAAACGTTCCAGTTCCTTATTTAGAGCTTGGCACTATCAAAGACGGCATTCTTGATCTGACCTTTCCAGATTTTCCTCCTGGTCAAGAAAACAGGTTTTTTGATGAGGTTGGACTACCGTTACCTGTATTGGAAATATCACCCCAGGACTCTACATGGTTTATTATTGATGATTCAAAGACCGTTGCTGTTTTAACTGATGAGGAAGTTCCAGGTATTTTTGATCCAAGGTCAACTACAAAGCAAAACTATATCCTTGAATTTCATGATAAATCGGGAGAATTTGAATTGTGGTTTACGTTCTTTACTAAAGATACAACGGTTAAAGGCAAGGGAACCTTTTTTGGCTATACTTATGACGTTGATATCAATGCTTCCAGAGGTTGGAATATAATTAGTGCTAAAAACACAAGTTCAGACACCATAATAAAAACGTCTTTGACAAGAATCTCTGATATAAAATGTGTTGCTATACCGTCCAGCACTGATTATCAATCCTCCATTGACTTTTATAATTTTATCTTGAATTTGCCATAAAATAATTTCAAAAATAGTTTTTAATAAGCCGTCCTTTTGTACTTTTTTTATTTTTATAGGGGTTATCTTGTTGAATATCAGTTTTTGCTTAAGCTAATGTAACCGTCAAAACTACCGCTTCTACCATCCAGTAACGGCATGAAATAAAATACCCTTCAAAACCAACACTTGGAGGGAGAAATGAAATTCAGCAAGGAA
>JGI24698J34947_10000174_pt1 | contig 25056 bp, 22 predicted proteins | sample TergutMp193P3_FD_34947 | JGI IMG/M metagenome (IMG submission 34947) | reverse complement strand
TTTTTTCCCATTCTTCTTTTAAAGTAGTATTTGTTTCGGTTAATTTATATATTTGCTGTTCCGCGTCGGCTGTCATTGAACGAAACTTATACATAAAAAAATACTTTCCGTTCTTGCCGAGCCGTTTGTGTTTGTAGAGCGCCGGTCCCGGCGAATTGATCTTTATAATAAGCGCGATTAACAGAAGGAAAGGCAGGAGCAGAGTACCGCCTATAATTACCACGGCAAAATCCACGACCCGTTTTATTCCCAAATTCCATGCCAGTTTGAGTTTATTGCTGGTGTCTATCCCTAAAATTCCGCTGAAGTCGCGGACAGACATCCAGATAGTGGTTATATTAAAGTAGTTTGGAATAAATACATTGTAGCGAAACGCCGATGCGGACGTATTGATAAGATGCTTTAATTTGTTGGGATCAAGTTTCGGCATCGCGATTATAGCCATCTTTATTTTATACCGGCGTACGATTTCATAGCCTATAGACATATCGTGAATTATCGGAATGCCGGCGTATTCGTCTTCGCCAAGAGGATTATCGTCAAGAATAAGAACCGGTTTGTATCCGCTTCTTTTACTGTTTAAAAGACAGTTAACAACCAGTTTTCCCGTGCCGCTCGAACCGTATATCACGGTGGAAATACCGCCAAGTCCGGTTATTTGAAGAAACCTGTGGACAATGCTTCTTGCGACAAGCAGGAAAATTGTTGAAAAAGCGAAGCTTATAATAAGCGCCGTATTGATGGAATCCCATCCGTTTTTTTCGATATAACGGGACATGATAATACCGGTATAGGCCAGTAACGAACCGAGAAAAAATCGTCTAAGTTCCTCGGAAGGAGCAAGCGAAATGCCCGGATACATCTGCATGATTTTAAAAATTACTATGAAGACAGGCAGGTACGGCCAATAAGTTATAAAGGATTTGAAATTAATACTGCCGTAATCGTAGATAAAGCCGTAGATTCTTACCCAGAAGAAACCCCATCCGATAGACAGCATAACGGCCATAATATCCGAGAAGATAAATACTGTGGAAGTAAGCGCGGTACTGGTACGCCTGTACTTTTTACGGTACCAGACATCAAATTCGGAAAGGGTCATGTTACTAACTTATTATATTCTGGTCTTTGTTTCAATGACCCCTTGAATTCGTTTAAGAAACACGCCTTTTGAAAACTGCTGTACATGCTCTATAAACAACTGCCGGTCGCAAAAGTTAAGCTCGTTTTGCTCGAATTTGTCCATTGCGGCAACGAGGGATTCAGGAGTCTGTTCATTGAAAAAAAGGCCGGTAACGTTTTCCTTGACAGTTTCCAGAGCGCCGCCCCCGCGGAAGGCGATAACCGGGCAGCTCGCGGCGTTGGCTTCAACTGGAACAAGGCCAAAATCCTCAATGCCGGGGTAGAGAAGGGCGCGCGCCCCGGCAAACAGGGCGGCCGCTTCCTCGTCGGAAACCCTGCCCTTAAATGCGACAAGGCCGGTTTTTCCATACTTTTTTACGTCCTTCTTCTTTGCGCCGGCCCCGGCGACGATCAGTTTTCTTCCAGATTTGACACAGGCCTCGATTGCAATGTCCGCCCTTTTGTAGCCCGTAATCTGGCCGAAAAAAAGATAATAATCGGACGGTTTTCTTTCGACATTCAGGAACTTTTCGATTGGAGCAGGGCCGTAAACAACTTCCGCGTCGCGGTTGTAAACGCGGCGTATCCGCTTGGCCGTATAATTCGAGTTGGTGATAAACCGGTCAACCATATTGGCGGAGGTAATATCCCATAATCTGAGAGACGGGATCAGGCGCTTCATAAAAAAGCGAACGAAGGGATTTGTCCCTTTGAAATATTCATGGTACATATCCCAAAGGTAGCGCATGGGGCTGTGGCAGTAGCAGATGTGATACGCGTTTGGGTTGGGGACAACACCTTTTGCGGGGCCGGCTTCGCTTGAAATTACAAGGTCGTAACCCTGCAGGTTAAAATCCATGAGCGCGTTTGGCATTAGAGGCATATAAAGCCGGTAGAGTTTTTTAGCGAAAGGAAGGCGGTTAATGCGTGAGGTGAAAATACGGTGGTTTTTAATCAAAGACGAAACCGCCTTGGGGTCGTAAACATGGGTGTAAATATCTGCGTCGGGAAACATTTCAAGCAGGGCTTCAAGCATTTTCTCCCCACCGCGCATATTTACGAGCCAGTAGTGGACGATTGCGGTTTTCATTGCTTAATGCTACTTGATATTCCGTTTCATTGCAAGGTAACGTCAAGATTCCGTAAAATTACGGAAGCGGTTTTTTCAAAAGTGTATTTTTGCGCCAGATCTTCGGGAAGGCGAACGGTACTGATAGTTTCTTTTAAAAGCAATTCCAGTAATTTTTCCTTTAGGTCCGTACTGTCGCCCGCGTGAAAGAATGTTACAGGATAACCGTCATAGACTTCTTTTAATACGGGAATATCCGAAATCAGCGCGTGAGTGCCCAAAACCATCGCCTCAAGAGGCGGAAGACAGAAACCTTCGTAGAGTGAAGGCTGTACAAGAAGCGCGGCAGTGGAAAGGTGTTTCATCAACTCTTCGTCGGAAACAAAGCCGGTAAAGGAAACCGCGTTATCGCCGATTGCTTCAATTTTTTTAAGGATTGCGTTGTCTGCGGTACGGAAATTCTCTTTTGTGCCTATGATAATTAACCGGTGGGGCAGACCTTCGCTTCTGGCAAGATGAAAAGCGTCAAGCAGACAGTCAAGCCCCTTGTGTTTTTTTATGTTGCCGACAAAAACAATGTTTTTTTCTTTTTGAATACCGCGTGTTTTGTCTCTGTATTCAAGGAACACAGGCCGGATTGCCGAATGTGTGACAATAACCTGTTTTTCCGTACCTAAATGGTATTCAATTCTTGACTTTGAGAATTCCGATACGGTAAATATTTTCAGTGATTTTTTGTACGCTCTACGGAAAAACCACATACGCGCGGCAAGACCGACTTTGGACGTAAGGCGCGGCATGTCGGGAAAAATAATGTCGTGGATTGTGATAAAGACGGGAATAGAGACAGGAAGAATATTAAAAAAAGGGGAAAAAAAAAGACAGGCTTTGTTAATCTGACTGAGTGTATTTAAAGGAAAAAAGAAAAGTTCTTTTATTGAAAAAGGCTTTATATCACAGGAAATGACCGTGACGTTTTTATTTGACGCAAATTGCTGTAACTGATCCGCGTTTCCAAGCAGCAGAAAGTTATTTTCTGTTTGCAGAAACCACGGCAAGATTCCGCGCAGGTAAACGCCGACGCCGCTTGAATCTATCATCCGGCAGTCAACGGCGATTGTCATTGTGTTTCAGCGGCCATGTTGACCGCGAATTCTTTCAAGCCTGAAAATATTTTAACATTAGAATCAAAATTGTCTTTTTTTTCTTCGCCATCTCCGGTCAAAAAGACAGGTTTGCAGCCGGCATTTATCCCCGCCTGCACGTCGCGTTTGTCGTCGCCGACCATATAAGATTGCGCAAGGTCAATGTTGTATTTTTCTGCGGCTTTTAAGATCATGCCGGGTTTCGGCTTTCGGCAGTCGCAGTCGATTTTGTATTCAAGCCGCTCCCCGGCAAACCCTGAGTCGGGATGATGGGGGCAGTAAAAAAGATCGTCTATGTAAGCGCCCTGTCTGCCAAGGTCTGTTTCCATTTTCATGTGGATTAAATCCAGCGTTTGGAAATCAACCTCGCCTCTGGCGATTACCGGCTGGTTGGTGATGACAATAGCGAGGTACCCAAGATCGTTTATTATTTTTACCGCTTCCGCCGCGCCGTCGACAAGCTCAAAGTCTTCCGGGTCAGTTATAAAATCGTTAAAAACATTGATTGTACCGTCCCTGTCAATAAAAACAGCCTTCTGTTTCATTTTAAGATTTTTTCTTTGTACAATACCCTTTTCAATATCAGAGGCAACTTGCGCGTAACGTTCTGGAGTTCCCATATCCTTGATGTATTCGGGAGTAGGGTAGGCGAAAATTTTACCGTTTGAAATCATGGGTTTCAGCATATCACGATCAAGATCGATTTTTTCCCTTGACTGAGGGCAGCTTTTTAAAAAATCAGACGACAGTATGTGAACGCCGGCGTTAACCTGATTTTTGTACCATTTACGCCCGTCTTCCTTGTTTATCCAGCCCGTTACCTGATTATTGTTATCGCTGATTATTAGGGCGCTGTCGTAAGGATGATTATTGGGATGCACCGCAATAGAAACATGGGCTTTTTTTTCTTTATGAAAATTCATCATGCGCGAAAAATCAATGTCAAAAACCGTGTCGCCGTTTAGTAAGACGAAATCTCTCGTGAGGCTTTCGATTTTGTATAACGCGCCCGCGGTCCCGAGTGGTTCGGTTTCCGTAAAATAAGCTATATCGCAGCCAAAGCGTTTTCCGTCTCCGAAGTGATTCTTTATATAATTGCCGATGTGTCCTACTACAATAGTGATGTCCGTAAGGCCGTTTCTTTTTAAAACTTCTATCTGGTGTTCAAGGATAGGTTTGCCGCAGACGGGAATCATCGGTTTGGGTATATCGCTTGCTATTGACAAAACGCGTGTTCCCTTGCCGCCAGCCATGATTATCGTTTTCATTTTTAAAAGAAATAATCTTCCAGCATCATGCAAAGAACATGGTACACGGGCAGGTGTAATTCCTGGATTTTATAAGTTTCAGTTTCAGGGACGCGGATACACACGTCCGTTAAAGATTTAAGTTTTCCTCCGCTTGCGCCCGTAAGCCCGATTAGCTTAAGCTTTTTTACGCGCGCGACAGCGGCGGCGTACAGTACGTTTTTTGAGTTTCCCGAAGTGGATATTCCAAGGAATACGTCGCCTTCTTTCCCGTAACAGTAGACTTGCTGGGTAAAGGTAATGTTTCCGTCGATATCGTTTATGCAGGCGGTATTGAGGGATGCGTGACCGGAGAGGGCGATGGCGGGAAGGCCGGGCTGTAAACGCGGAACAAGGTATTGAGCGATTTCAGAATCAACCTGCCCGATATCTGCGATAAATGACTCAGGCAGTGTTCTTTTTTTTGCGAAAGTTTTCATCAATTCGCCTGCGATGTGTTCGGCGTCGGACGCGCTGCCGCCGTTACCCGCAATCAAAAGTTTTCCGCCCTTGGCGAATGTTTCGGCTAATATATCAAAGGCCGTTTTTATATCGTTTCCGGCAGATTCTAGTTGTGGGTAACGTTCCGTTAATTGTTGTAAATGGTCCATGATTGTGTTCCTGTTTCGGTAAAGCTGGGCGTTAATACCAGCCCCTGTTTTTGTTTTAAAGCGTTTATCAGCGCAATGCGGCGGCATGGGTTACAGTAGATCATCATAAAGCCGCCGCCGCCCGCGCCTGAAATTTTAGCGGATTCCGCGCCATTGTCAAGCGCGAATTGGTAAAGCTCATCCAAAAATGAATTGGAAATTGAGGATGCGGCGTTTTTTTTCGCGAGCCATCCTTGTAAAAGACAGCTTGAGAATCCCTTAAAGTCCCCTTTTAAAAGGGCTTCCTTCATAAAAACAGCCTGCCTTTTCATTTCATGCATGCTTTCAATATTTTTACTATCGCCTTTTTGCGTATGCGCAATCTGTTCGCTTATTATATTCGCGCTCTCTCTGGAAACGCCGGTATAGTACAAAACAAGCGAGGCTTCGATTTCGTTTCTGATCCAGCGTTTAAGCCTGAGCGGATTTACAATTACACGCTCATTTTCATAAAACTCCATAAAGTTAAAGCCGCCGAACGTCGCCGCGTATTGATCCTGCTTGCCGCCGGCAAGCCCTATGTCCTCGCGCTCAATTTTATACGCAAGAGCTGCGATATCGTATTCGCCAAGAGGAAGATTGAGCCATTCGACAAACGCCTTGATAATTGCCACTACCATTGTAGATGACGAGCCGAGGCCCGAACCCGCCGGAGCGTCAGAGTACGTGGTCATCTTAAACGAAAGAGGTTTTTTGCAAAAATCAGAAACTATCCTGTTGTAAATGCCCGTATGGAGGGGCAAGGCAGGGGAGATCGGAAGTCTTTCCGCTGCGGTGTATTTTTCGCTTTTGTCAAAATCGGCGCCGATGAATTCTACCGTGCCGGTTTCAGTTGGTTCAATGGTGCAGTAGGCGTACATATCAACGGTCGCGTTAAGTACATAACCGCCGAATTGGTTGTAGTATGTTGCGATGTCTGTCCCGCCGCCGGCAAGACCGAGACGGAGAGGAGCCTTAGAGCGAACTGTCATAAATTTCTCCATTGATTAAGTTAGTCGTTTCTTTTATAAAGTTTAAAAAGAACATTTTTTGAGAAAAGATAATATTCATTATCCATCATTTTATATATTGGCGCATGCCAATCATCCATGTATTCTTCGTTCATATAAGGTCCGGTATAAATTACTATCATTGCCGGCTTATTTATCAAAACATCGGATAAAAATTCTTCTTTTGCGCCGGGAATTTGATTGAGTCCAGATCCTTGATAAAAATATTTTGATACAGAGCCGCGCCGTGTAAAGGGATATATATAGCCGTTAAAACCAAGGGAAATTATTTTGTCGTCCATTTTTGTATTTTCATCTATAATTTTTCCAGTTGAAAACAAATACAACCCTGTACTTCCTATAAACATCCTTGACAATGTCCAGAAATATTTACCAAATCCTTCATTAGTGAAAGCGAGAAATAAAAGAAATAAAATAATAATTTTTTTTATTTTTTCATCGGAAAATAAGGAATATAAAATATCTATAAGAGAAATAATCGCAGGAATAAAAAAGGGAATTAGAACCATGTTGTAATGTTTGCCGCCGGGTGAAATAGAAAAAAATAAAATAAATAAAATATAAGTAAAAATGTAACCAAGATAGAAAAAAAGATTTTTTTGTTTAAATTCCGCTATAATCCAATAGAGACCAATAAAAAGAGGTACAAAGGAATAAGTTAAGTTGATTACATAATAAAAAGATTTAATAGTTTCTTTTATATTTGCTCCGCTAAAACCCCGCAAAGAACCAGCGAATATTACCTGTAAAATAAATTCGTTGAGGATTCCGTTTAGTTTTAAATAAAAAAATACCGGTGTAAAAACAGCAATAATACCCAGCAAAAAACCTAAAATATATTTACCAAGCAACGCAAAACGGCGTTTAATGACAGATTCAATAAAAATCATAAGACAAAAAACCGTCCAAAGAGAGAACATATTTAATCGTATCATTGTTACCCATGCGAAACAGATACCAAGAATAATTGATTCATAAAATCTTATCTCTCTTTTTTCTGAGAAATAATATTTAATAAATAAATAAAAAGATATCATTAAAAACGGCAGGGAATATTCTTCGGTTCCCGCATTGACTGTAAAAAACGCAAGAAGTATTATAAAACAAAAAACGGTTCCCATGAAAGCTTTATATTTGTCTGCGAAAAATAACGCTGCTTTATAGGCAAATAACACGGAAATGCACATTAAAATCAGCTCGGTAATCCAGACGCCGGTAAATCCTCCAAAGAATAAACCCGGAACACTCATTAAATACATGAGCGGCCCTTTGTTATCAACTAAATCCTTATACGGCAGTAATCCATTGATTATTCCTTTTGAAATAGTTATATAAACAGATGTATCTACATGCATCTCCCTAAAATTTAAAGGATTAAATGTTGATGAAAATACAACTACAAAAGCAATGAGAAAAAGCCCTGAATAAATAGCTTTATCTGATTTAATCAAATATTTAATCTGTCTCATTTCTATTTTTTTATTCCTTAAGTGATTCGTTTCCGCATAATTGGCCATTACAATACTCAATTATTAAATCATATACCTGTTTTGCGGCAGTATCATAAGAATATTTTGCGAGTATTTTATCGGGTTTTTCAACAGACTGTTTTAGGATTTCATCCAAGTCCACATTGGTATCAAACGGGTCAATATAATGCGCGGTGTTACCGTAAATTTCAGGCAGACTTGCGGCTCTCGCGACAATTACCTGTGCTCCGCAGGACAACGCTTCAAGAGGGGTAAGACCGAAACCTTCATAATAAGAGGGAAGTATGAATGCCTTACAATTTTCCATAACAGCCTTTACTTTTGAGTCATCAAGATAACCGAGGAGGATTATGTTGTACGGCAAAGGGCCATCTAACTCATCAGCTTTTACCGTAGGCAAACTGACGCCGGAAATAGCGAAAATCGCATCAGGATTTTTTTTCGCATATTCGATTATCCATTTTATATTCTTGCGTTTGGAAAGACTACCCAGCAAAAAAAAGAATTCGCCTTTTTTTAGAGCAGGATAAGCGTCTAAAGCCGTATAATCAGCTTTAATAAGTTTGAAATGCTCCCATGAACTGTAGATAACTGAAATTTTTTCCGCGTTTACGCCAAAATTTTCTGCTATTTGATTTCTGGTAAAATATGAAACGGTTATTATTTTTTTCGCTTTTCTGCTGATAAGGCGGTACTGCCAGCGGTTGTAAAAACGAACAACCTTGTCTTTAAATCCGGTAAAATCTTCGGGAAAAAATTCACAGTAAATATCGTGAAGGAAAACGATACCGGGGAAAAAGGGAAGGCAGGTATTTCCAAAATCAAGGATAGTATACTGACGATGAGTAAAAAGGAAAAATTGGAGAGTAAACAACTGCCAAAGAATATGGGGTATTTTTTTTTTATAACGGATTATACTAATATTCTTGTAATCAGGCATGAAATCACAATTACCCGGAATAATAATGGAAATCTCACCCGGAACGGAAAGTTTATCAAGCCTCTTTGTGATTTCAAAAGCATACCGTTCGATACCGGTTAAATTGCGGCATAAGAAAAAACCGTTTATAAGAATAGTTTTCAAGTTATTTAACAGTTTCTTGAATTATAGAATAAACCTGCCGGGCTGAAGTATCATAAGAATATTTTTTTAATATTTCCCCGGGCGGATCAACAGGCTGTTTTAGAATTTCGTCCAAGTCCACATTGGTATCAAACGGGTCTATATAGTGGGCAGTGTTACCGTAAATTTCAGGAAGGCTTGCCGTATTTGAAATAATAATCTGCGCACCGCAACACAGCGCTTCCAGAGGAGGAATGCCAAAACCTTCGTAATAAGAAGGCATAATTAAGGCTTTGCATTTTTCCATTAGGTATTTTATATGAGAGTCGTTCAAATAACCGGTGAAAATAATATTTTTGGGTATTAATGCTTTTGATTTTGTATTTGTTGTCGGCATTTCAACGCCGGAGATAACAAAAATATCGCCCGAATGTTTAACTGCATAATCAACAATCCATTTGATATTTTTTCTTTTTGAAAGACTTCCCAGCGTAAAATAAAAATTACCTTCCTTGAGGACAGGGAAAGCGTTAAAAACAGAATTATCACTTTGGATAGATTTAAAATGTTCCCATGAATTATAAATAACGGATATTTTTTCAGGATTAACACCGAAGTTTTCAGCTATTTGGCTGCGTGAAAAAAAAGAGACAGTTATCAATTTTACCACTCTTTTAGTTATAAGACGATACTGCCAGCGATAATACAGGCGGAAAAAATTATTCCTAAATCCGGTAAAGTCTTCCGGAAAAAATTCGCGGTAAATGTCGTGTAAAAAAACAATACCGGGAGCGAAAGGCAGGACAGTATTGCCGAATTCGAGAATGATATATTGACGATGGGTAATAAGGAACCAGTGCAACGTGATCATCTGCCAATATAGATGGGATTTGATGTTTTTTCTGTGACGGATTAGTTTTAAGTTTGAAAATGCGGGTAAATTTGCCGTATTGTTTGGTACAATAATCGCAATTTCTTCAGGTTTGCTTAATTTATCAAGACGCATGGTGATTTCATACGCATAACGTTCAATACCAGTAAGACGGCAACAGAGAAAGCTGCCGTTAATGAGTATTTTTGAATTTGTATCTGTCTTTTTAAACAAATTTATAGAAAATAAAACCGTATAATCGGGCTTTTATTGAAGTAACTCTGCCCTTTTCGTAAGGATATATACATACTTTTATTACTTCTTTAATAATTACATTTAAAAAAAAGAAAAATAAAAAATAATATTTATACACAAATACGGCCTTTTTAAACAGCGCGCCGTATCCTTTGCCATATGAAAAAGATTTTTCTATTGTGTTATCTTTACACGGATGATATATATATATGTCTGAACAATAAAACCCTTTATTGTTATTTTTAATTAAAAATAACAATAAATCACTTTCTTCCGCAGAACCAAATCTTGCTCCCAGTCCCAATTGTTCGTCAAATTTGAATTTCTTGATTTTATCATAGCGTACAAATATAGTAATCGAGACACCGGTACGCATAAAATTAAAAATATTTACTTCAGTACTGGTTTTTGGGGCGTTAAATATTGTCTTATTTGAATTTTTTTCTTTTGTATTACACGTAAAAAAATCATAATGGCTGCTGATAAAAAAAGCGGCAACCCTTTCCATGGTGTCATAGTTGTATTCACAGTCGTCATCAAGGAAAGCAACAATATCCCCCCTGCATTTTTCCAAACCGATATTTCTATTGCAACTCAACCCCTTCTTGTCGCTTTTTATATAAATAATATCAATACAATTTTTGTATTTTACGTATATATCGCATACTCTTTCATCAGAATTTTGATCGATAATTATTAATTCAAAGCATTTATACGTCTGAATAACCAGACTGTTAAGCAATGCATCTACCTCGTCTTTTCTGCCCAATGTTGCCATAATTAAAGAAAATTTAATTTTTTTATCCATATCTATATGCCTAGTTCTGAAGCGTAATCTTCAATTAAACCGATAAGCCTTTTCGAAGCAATTTCCTTACTAAAGTACTTGGCTCTTTCCTGACCTGCGGATTTCATTTTTTCCTGCAAGGAAATATTGCTCAAAACCTCATTCATTAAATGCGCTACGGATGGAAAGTGTTTTTGTTTAAAAATAATTCCGGCGTTTCCGACAGTTTCAGGAACAGCGGATGAATCAAACGCAATTACAGGAACGCCAAAGTACATCGCTTCTATTATAGGAATACAAAATCCTTCATGTTCGCTCATGCATAAAAATAAATCCGCATTTTTGTAGTACGCGGCTAATTCTTCTGTTGGAACTCCGCCTGTAATATTTACGGGAACGTTTAACTCGGATGACAGTTGCTCAAGGTCTTTTTTGTAATCCTGAAAATTCTCATAACTTCCAACGAGTGTTAATTTACTGTTTGGATTTAGCCTATGATAATAATAAAAAGCTTTTATAATATCTTCCTGACGTTTATTTGGAGCAATTCTGCCTACAAAAAGAATATCTTTAATACTGTTTTGTTTTACAATTTTTTTATCGGGTAAAATAGCAGATAAACGGTTAAAATAAAACGGCGGATTTGCCGCAGATGTTCTTGCGTAACCCGCTTCCCGCAATTGCGAGCAGTTGTATTCAGAATCACCCCAAGCGTATGAAAAATGCGGCGCCATATAGACAATTTCCCTCAAACCGGTAGCGAGGATACTTTGCATATGGGGATTATGATTTATGAAAAAGACAGAGGGAGTTATATTATGATATAATAAAACTTTCGGACAGTCAATCTCTGTAATTAAGAACGACAGAGGCGTAGGCATGGCAAAATGAAATACAACAAGAGTATCAGGCGTTATACTCATTTTAAGAGTATTTACATCAGACCATTTTTTCATGTCAAGACCGCTGTTTTTAGATATAGTTATTGAAAAAAGTCTATTGTTGATTTTATTTTCGTCGAGCATGGCGGCAAAGTCGCAGATAATATGACTTACCCCGTCATCGGCGAGCAAATGACTGTAAACCTGAAACAACTGTTTAAACATTATTTTTTAACACAAGTCAATAAACCGCCCGAAAAGTTTTCTATATATTTTTTTAAAAATAGCTTTTAATTTTGTAACATTATTGGGAACGACAATATCGGGTTTTAAAAACGCCGCTTTTTGAAGATCCGCTAACGATTGTTTTATAATATCTTGATCTAAAAGCGAATCAAAAAAACCGTATTGTACAGGTTCTTGTATATCCGATAATTCCTGGGTGGAGTAGTTTGCGTTCTCTACAGATTTGCGTACGATATTTTCAAGAGTACTGTCGCCGAGACCTGATAAATTAAACTTATAATCACTCATCGTAGTTTTTTTATACTATAACATGATAATTTTCGATTACTTTTTTATATATATCCAATGTTTCTTTGGCCATTATTTCCCGCGTAAACATTTTCTTGAAACGTTCATATCCGTTTTGCCCCATTGATTCTCTTATAGAGTTATTTTCAATTAATAAGAGAAGAGCTTTTTCAAGATCGAGACTGTTATCAGGTTCGCATAAAATACCGGTTTCATTGTTAACAATAATTTCTGACATTCCCCCGGCATTACAGCCTATAACAGGTTTTTTATGCCGCATTGCCTCAATAAAAATAATACCGAATGATTCATATAAAGACGGCGATACAAAAATATCGCATGATTGCAGCTCGTGTTCTTTTTGTTCGTTGGAGATTTCTCCCAGAAAAAAGACATTCTTCAGAAAACGCTTATATTTACGCCGAAAATATTTTTGAAATGTAGTTCCAAGAATATTGTCATACGTATCGGCGCCGGCAAACCTGAATTCGACATTATTGTATTTTGACAATATTCTTGGAATTGCCTTAAAAAGATTGGCTATTCCTTTACGGCGTTCAAGACGTCCTATGAAAAAGATAATTATTTTATCATTGTTACGATTAACGGGTTCAAACTCTATGTCCTCAATGCCTAAATAATTTTTATAAAGTTTATCACAAAAATTTATATTATATGTATTACTAATAGTATCAGCGATACAATCGCTTATCGCAATAACACCCGAAGATTTATTTATTAACTGTTTTTCAAACTCGTAAAAAAGAAAATTGTCGTCAGTCTCAGCTAGATTATGAACATTATTTACAATTTTTGCCGGAGTTTGCAGCCTTGTTACAACAGGTATATTTAAGAATTCGGCGCAAACAAGTCCGTTAAAATCCCAAAGTGGAGTTTCAATAATGTCAATATCGAACATTCTTGCAAGTTTGCGGACTTTTTTGTAAACACCATAAGAGAGTTCTAATACATTTTTACATAGCGCATAAGACTCAAGTTCATTCAAAAAGAACGGGGAAGGAGATATAGAATAGTAGTTTATCCCGTCCTCCACATAATCAATATTTTCGCTGCCGCAAAATACTACATGAACATTTACGCCCAATTTAGACAAACCGCAGGCAAGTTCTTTTGTATGTTTTCCGCTGCCTCCGTTTAATTTAATCGAACACGCCAAAAGAAAAATGATATTTAAATGTTTTTGAGCATTTTGTTTGTTTAGTTTCTTAAAATCTGAGCCGCAGTCCAAGTCAAATCTTAATTTTCTTTTGCTGTTTAATCCGTCGTATTCACCTTGTTTTATGCCGCTTTTTAATAATTCGATGAATCCGTTATATTCTTTTTTGGTAATATACTTGTCTGATAAAAATTGTTTGAATTTTTTCTCAAAAACGCATGATTCTTTTAAAATATTGTTTTTTCTTATTTCAATATCATAGAAACCTTCGGAATTTTTATATCCGAAATATACTTGATTTTTACAAACAGCATACCAATTAAGAAAGACGCGCGGCTTTTTATCCCATGTTTTTGCGCTTTCATGGTAAATATGCGCATAAAGGTTGTTGTTTACTTTATATCCCGCGCGGGAAATACGCAGAGCAACGTCGCTTTCATCAAGATAATATTCATAATATTCGTCAAAGCCGCCAATTTGTACAAGCGCTTTTTTAAGGAACGCGCCGTTGCCTCCCGGCACGTATTTATATATTATGTCCGGATCACTATAGTCAATCTCATAAAAAAATCTAAAAGGGTGTCCCCAGATATTTACAGCGCCAGAGTCAAATTCCAAATTGTCAAGGTTATCATATACCTTGCCGCCGGCACAGCCTAATTCGGGATCTTCCTGAAACGCTCTAACATAGTTTTCAATCCAATATTTGCCTGTTGGAACGGCATCATCGTCAATAAAAATGACGATCTCTCCTGCGGCCGCTTTAATGCCTACATTACGTGAAACCGATATATTGGGCACGTCGCATTTTTCTATTTTTATAATGTCTTTGTAAGCCTGCAGCACCTCGTTTGTTTTATCTGTAGAAGGTCCGTTTACGACAACTATTTCAAAATCATTATATGTCTGATATATGAGAGCATTTAAAACTTTTTTAAGCCAGTTGTCCCTATTTAGAGTATTTATAATTACGGAAACATTCATAAATGCGCTTATTTATAGAAGAAATTACTTTCCCGGCTTTTCCTGAAGCTCTTTGTACTTAAGCATAAGATCGGCTAACATATTTTGATTTTTAATGATAATATCGTGCTGGGCTTTGATTAGTCCAAGGATATGATAGTTGAATTCTACCTGCTGTCTGGTGTGAAAACGGATGAGTTTGTTGAAAACACGTTTTAAAAGCCTGAATTTTGTTTTGACGGGAACGTCAAAAGTACAGGCTTTTGTTTGGGCTATATCGTAAGAAAAAATAAATTCAGAGACAGTGGCTTTTGTTTCCGCATCAGAAATATTAAGCATTTCACGCTTTTTTATTTCATTCATTATTGAATTAGCCAATGTTTCTGTATCCATCAAATTTTCCTTTTCGTGTAATAATTCTCCTATATATTTCTAATGTACCTTGTGACATTTTTTCGCGTGTAAACAGTTTTTTAAACCGCTCATATCCTTTTAGACCCATGGATTCCCTCATTGATTTGTCCTCAATGAGAGCGAGAAGGGCTTTCTCCAAATCACGACTGTTGTCCGGTTCACAAAGCAAACCCGTAACGCCATTAACTATTATCTCTGGCATACCGCCCGTATTACATCCTATAACCGGCTTTTTGTGTCTCATAGCCTCAATAAATATAATGCCGAACGATTCGTAGAGGGAAGGCGATACAAAAATATCACAGGATTCCAACTCCCTTTCTTTCTGTTCATCGGAGATTTCTCCAAGAAATAAAACATTTTTCAAAAAACGTTTATATTTATTCTTAAAATAGTCAGGAAATGTTGTTCCCAATTTTTTGTCATAAACATCGGCGCCGGCAAGCCTAAACTCTATATCATTATGTTTTGATAATATATTAGTGATAGTCTCAAAAAGATTGGCGATACCCTTTCGGCGTTCGAGTCTTCCTATGAAAAAAACCCTTATTTTTTTATCTTCGCGTTTAACGGCTTCAAACTCAACATCGTCAATGCCTAAATAATTTTTACTAAGTTTATCACCGAATTCAATATCATATGTATCAGTTATAGTCTTTGCAATGCAGTCGCTGATTGCTATAATACCGGAAGATTTTTTTATAAGTCTTTTTTCAAATTCATAAAATAATAGAAAATCATTTGTCTCATCGTATTGATGATTTTTGAATACAACTTTCGCTGGACTCTGTAATCGCGTTACTGTCGGAATATTCAAGAATTCAGCGCAAATTAGGCCATTGAAATCCCAAAGAGGAGTTTCTACAATCTGGATATTATACATTTCAACAAGCGTGAGCACTTTTTTATAAACGCCATATGAGAGTTTTAACATATTACCGCATAAGGGATACGGCTTAAGAACGTCTACTAAAAGAGAATGCTGCGATACAGAATAATAGTTAATACCATCCGCCATATAATCTGCATTTTCATCACCGCAATATACGATATGAATATTTACACCCAATTTTAAAAGACCGTGCGCAAGTTCTAAAGTATATTTCGCGATACCGCCTTTATTTTGGACAGGATGTGATATAAGAAAGCAAACATTTAACCGTTCCGAAGTTTTTGCCTTGTCTATTTTTAAAAAACCGGCGCTGCTTGTTAAATCAAATCTTAACTGCCGCTCGGAGTTTAAGCCGTCATACTCACCCCGGCTTACACCTTTCGTCCACATATCAATAAATTGAGTGTAATTTTCTTGTGTAATTGACGCGTTTTTTAGCCATGTTTTAAACATATCCTTGTAATTATCAGATACCTCAAGAATATTTTTTTTGCGGATTTCCATATTAGAAAAGTTTTCAGAATTTTTATATCCAAAATAGACTTGATTTTTGACAATAACATACCAATTTAAATGAGTGCGCGACTTTTTTTCCCAAGTCCTTGCACCTTCATGGAATACATGCGCATAAAGACTGTAAGCTACATCATATCCTTCGCGATTTATGCGTAAAGCGACATCACTTTCATCAAGAAAGTACTCAATATATTCGTCAAACCCCCCAATCTTAGTAATAGCTTTTCTTAAAAGCGCGCAATTACAACCCATTACTGTTTTATACACATTTTGATCTATATTATTACCGATTACCCCAGTTGGCCGCCCCCAAATGCTTACAACGCCCGAATCAAATAGGAGATCCCCCCCGCCATTGTAAACCTTTCCTCCAATACAGCCCAATTTAGGATTGTTCTTAAACTCTTTCACATAATGTTCAATCCAATATTTACTCATAGGCACAGCATCGTCGTCTATGAAAACAATGATATCTCCCGCCGCGGCTTTTATGCCTATATTACGCGAAACCGAGATATTGGGCACTTCGCATTTCTCAATCTTTATAATACCCTTATAAGCAAGTAATACCTCGTCTGTTTTATCTGTAGACGGCCCGTTTACAACTACGATTTCAAAATCGTCATAGGTTTGAAGCATAAGAGCGTCCAAAACCCGTTTCAGCCAGTAATCCCTGTTTAAAGTATTTATAATTACAGAAACGTTCATAAATGCGCCTATCTATTATCTATAAAAAAGAATATTTTTGCTACTTTTCAGTTTTTTCCTGAAGTTCTTTGTGTGTAAACATAAACTCGGCCAGCATTTCTTGATTTTTAATAATGATATCATGCTGGGCCTTGATTAGTCCGAGGATATGATAGTTGAATTCCACCTGTTGTCTGGTGTGAAAGCGGATGAGCTTGTTGATAACGCGTTTTAAAAACCTAAATTTTGTTTTGACAGGAACATTAAGAGTATGAGCTTTTGTCCGGGCCATGTCATAGGAAAGAATAAATTCATAGATAGTTTCTCTCATTTCCGCTCCTTCCAATGATGCACGATCAGAAATATTAAACATTTCACGCTTTTTTATTTCATTAATTATTATATCGGCTAATGCTTCCGTACTCATTGATTTTTATCTCCTTTTTATTCAATGCGTTATTACGTCAAATATAATTTTTGACATCAAATCAAATGTTTTTTCCCATGAAAAAAGCTTTGCTCGTTCCAGACCCTTCTCTATATAGTGTTTTCGCAAATCTTCGTTAAAATATAAATCCTCAAACGCTTTTATGCATTGTTCTTCACTATCACAGTCTATTGTAATCGCGGCGTCTCCTACTACTTCCGGCAGGGAAGAATTGTTGGAACATATAACCGGCGTTCCCGCCTGCATCGCTTCTAAAGGCGGCATGGCAAACCCTTCATATTGAGAAAGATAAACAAAAAATAAAGAATTACTGTAAAGTATATTAACATCTTCATCATCAACATAACCAAGACGTATGATTTTATCCTGATAATCAGAAAATTCGGCCATTTCATGGTTAAACTGACTTATATATTGATCGAAATGTCCGCCACCCAAGTAAAAATACATATTATCTATTCCGTGTTTTTTAATAAATTTAATGAAGCATTTTATTGTAAAAATAAGATTTTTTCTGGGCTCAAACGAACAAAGAGAAAAGATATAGCAATCATCAGAGTTTTGAGTAACGCCATATTTATATAATATATTTTTAAGAACAAAAGTATCACTATTTACAACAAAGTTACTAGATGAAGCTATAGGGGTAACAAATAATTTATTTTTATCAAGTTGATCCGGAAATAATTCAAGAAAATCTTTTTTTGTACATTCAGAAATGCAAAAATAATAAGTTTCTTTATTTAAGCCTTGAAGCATTTTTGCATACCAATGTTGTGGATCTGGCGGAACATGAGAAGGAATATTTTTTAACACCGGAGTACAATCGTATAATATATGAAACGACTTTATCCATGAATAGTTTTTTATAACTTCAGGTATGTCATATACAGGTGAAATGAACAAGCCTATATTGTTAATTATTTCTATTCGCTTCCTGATAGTAGAAATCATAAATAAATTTTTATATATTTTTAACAATCTATCAAAAATAATAAAAACATTATTAGTTTCTCGAATTTTGTTTATATGAATTTCTATTTTTTTTTGGAATTTACATTCTTTGAACTCTGATATTGTCATAATTGGAAAAGAAGAAAGAAAAGATTCTATTTTGTTTTCGTTTGAAAATACTGTTCCAGAAGGTACAAGTAATATTGTTTTATAATGGTTGTTTTTAGAAAACTGCCGCAAGATATTATATGCGACATTATATATTCCGCCACGTGCCTCTAAGTTAATATTTTCAACTAATGTAGAAGCGTCAAAAATAATGTTGAAAGGTTTATTATTTTTGAATATAAATTTCAATAGTGAGTCTATATATTTCATATTTTTATTTCATTGATTTGGTATTTATTACATCAATAATAATTTTAGACATTATATTAAATGTTTTTTCCCATGAAAAAAGCTTTGATCGTTCCAGACCTTTTTCTATATAGTATTTTCGCAAATCCTCGTTGAAATACAAATCTTCAAATGCTTTGATGCATGCTTCTTCATCATTGTATGTGATTGTAATCGCGGCGTCTCCCACAACTTCAGGCAGAGAAGAATTGTTGGAACAGATAACCGGCGTTCCGGCCTGCATCGCTTCTAAAGGCGGAATACCAAATCCCTCGTATTGAGAAAGAAAAGTAAAAAATAAGGAATTGCTATAGAGAACATTAACATCCTCGTCATCGACATATCCAAGTTGGATTATTTTATCCTGATACCCGGCAAAATTGGAAATTTCATTTAAGAATTTTTCATAATATCCAAAAAAAGAAGCTCCTCCTAATAAGAAATAAAAATTATTGATATTATGTTTTCTGATAAATTCTAAAAAACATTTTATAGTAAAAATTAGGTTCTTTCTAGGGTCAATATTGCAAAGTGTAAACATATATAAATCGCCCTGTTTGAAAGTGATTCCATATTTTTTAAAAATATTATGAAGATATATTTTATTGTAATTAGGGAAAAAATTCTGAGATGTTGAAATTGGCGTTATAAACATCCGAGATTCATCTAATTGATATGGGAAAAGTCTTAGAAAATCATTTTTTGTACATTCTGAAATGCAAAAATAATATGTTTCCCTGTTTAAATTTTGTATTAATTGTGAAAACCATGAACTTGAAATCATATCGGAAATAGAAGAAAAAATTTCAAGAATGGGAATACAATCATATAATATATGGAAAAAATTTATTGAAAAGTTATTCTTTATGGTGTCAGATATTGAATGCAGGGGAGAAAAATATACGTCATAATTTAAATTATTAAAAAATACTTTCAATACAAATAAAATAATAATATTTTTCAGGATTTGTAAATATCTAAAACCTATAATAAAAATATTTTTAGTATTTTTTATCTGATCCTTATGTACATTGATATTGGTTTCATATATATCTCTTTCATATATCGAAATTGAAGGAAAGGACGATAAAAAAATCATGAGTTCGTTTTCTTTGCCAATAACTGTTTTCTGAGGTACAAGCAAAGTAAGCTTATAGAGCGGGTTTTTACCAAATTGGCGTAAAATATTATATGCAACCCAAAAAATACCGCTTCGTCCCGAAGTATTGGACTTTATATTTTCGACAATTATTGTAGCGTCAAAAAGAAGTTTTAAAGGTTTATTTCTTTTGAACATTTTTTTCATGTCGTATCTTAGCTAATATTGTGTCTAGCAAAGTCTTCAATATATTGTATAAACAACTCCGACACACGTTGAGTATCAAAAAAAGACAGCCTTTCATTTTGTTTTTCTACTATTTTATCGTATAAAATACGATCTTTGAGTATTCTGTCTATAACTAAAGCGGTTTCCAATGGGTCATTTTTTTCCAAAAGAAATCCAGCTTCTCCAAGCGTATAGGGTATTGCCGTTGATGAATACGCAACAACGGGTTTATTAAATAACATTGCTTCCAATAACGGAACGCAAAACCCCTCGTGTTCGCTCATACAGAGATAAATATCGGCAATATTATAATAAGCCAATATTTCATCAAAGGGAATGTGGCCCGTAAATATAACATTGTTAAGCCCCAATTCATTCACATACGACATAAGACGTTTGGGATATATATCATCGTCATTATACGAACCTACTAAAAATAAACGCGCGTTCTTGTTCACATATTTTTGAAAAAAGTAGAAAGTCTTAATTATATTTTCCCATCGTTTATTTGTAGCATTAATACGACCGACAGATATGATATTTGTCGTACCATCATTAAATTTATTAATTATTTTTCCTGATGGTTCTTTTTTAAAATCATCAAAGGGCAGTAATATAGGCAAAACATCTATTTTGCAATTGTATCCCATTTTTTCCAGATCTTTCTTGTTAAATTCAGAATCGGCAAGACAGTAATCTACTTTATTTGAAAGATATCGTACTTCTTCAAGTCCTTTTTTGCAGTATTTATAATGAGTAAAGCAATAACCGTAAAAAAAATCAGGAGGCGTTATATTATGATAAATCATTATTTTATGGTAATTCATTTCTGCAAATAAATAACTAAGAGTTGAACTTATAGCCATATGAAATAAAATAATATCATTTTTATCTAATTTTGGAATAAGGGAATAGTGAGAGCTTATTTTGCTGGCTTCTTCAGAAGCGTTCTCATAGAAAATACAAGTTTCGTATCCCTTGTTTCGCATTATTTTATCTAACATTATTACATTATTGCCGATAGCATCACCGATAACAAAAGTTGGCAGCATTTGAAAAATCCTCATTTATGTATTTTCCTTTTTGTGCAATAATTCTTCTAGTTTAGTTACTCTGTCATAAAGAATGTCGATATGCATTTTCATCACGTAGTCTCTCAATAAAATATGTACGATAGAATGATTAAAAGCATTTTGCTCTTCTATAATATGTACAACAGAATGATTAAAAGCATTTTGACTTCCTACAATAGGAACTATATAAAATTTAATAAATTTCCTAATAATTTTTTTTAAAAAAATAACCAATTTGCTTCCATTTAGCTGCTTATTTGGCTCAACTTCCCACAATGTCTTCAAATAATTAAATTCTTTATTTGTAATTCCAGAGAAATCATTCATAATGTTGGTCAAAAACTGCTGATCAGGACTGCCGTCAAAAACAGGAAGATCATTTATGTAACCTTTTTCCCTAATTTCATCTCTTATTTCGTATAAGATTGATTTTATATCAACCGTTTGTTTTCTAGGGTTATTATTATCCATATTTGTCAAATCCTCATAGAGTCTCAATATATATTATTTCCAATATTTTGTCAATCATTGGCTTCCATATATTAACACATAGGGTTATATTTAATCGTGAATCTTTAGCGGATTGTTTAAGAATATTGTAAGATGTAAAATATAACCTTGATCGGCTTGACCCGCCCAAATAAGCTCATGTAAGGATAGTCGTATCAAAAAACATATTTATTTTCTTTATTATAAAACAGTATTCCTTTATAATTCTAGAATTCTAATATTTTTATTTTTCCAAAACTGCGTTCCGTCAAATGTAGTCATCTCAACAAGGTGCTGATCGTTAAGTTTTGTACCTTTATTAAATATGCATGGAGATTCTCTTAACAATTCCCAATCATTCTCAAACATAAGGTCTAATAAGTCCCCTTCTATTTTACGGCTATGTGTTCCAATGCAAATATAACGTACCTTTTGGTTTAGTATAGATATAGCAAAATTTATAATATCAAACTCATATCCCTGAATATCAAGGTGCATAAAATCTATAATACCAAAATCATTTAGTAAGGTTTTTATAGAATAACCTCGTACACTGGTTGTTTCATGGTTTTTTACAAATGTTGTATCTAACAATGATGCGCCATAGGCATAAACATCTACTATCGGAAATTGTACATTGCAATCGTTTTTTGTAACAACGCCATGAACAATCCGGCTGTTAACATTATTATAGCTTTGAGAAAGCTCATTGTTATTCTGCCTGAATCCATTAATAGCTAAATGCTCTTTAATAAGAGGTATTTTATTTTCTTCGCCCTCTATGCCGATTAAATTAATACATTTAAATCCCATGATTTTACAAGCCTTTGCCGTGTATGACATCCAAGGACCCCATCCGGCTCCCAATTCAAACATCGTAAAGGAATCTGCTTTTGACTGTTCTATAACATAATAAAGGGAAGCATATTCAACGGCCGATGCATGAAAATTATCATTGGGAAACGGCAAGTCGTGATTTACCGTTCCGCACCTATGTTTTATATTTTGTAGGGCCATAGGCGAATTTTTTATTCCAAAAAAATCTGTATAATACCCGTCATCTGGTATTGCATTCGGATCGGAAAATTTTGATATAAGCCGTGCGTCATCATAGCAACAACCGGATAACGCTTCTATTTGATGTGAAGTTAAAAATTGAGGGGGGGGTAATTCTTCGTTTGTAGTAGAATCCAAACCGGCTGCTTTATAATTAATTATTTCTAAAATACTTTTTACGTTATATTCGAGATTATCCAGTTTATCCAATATCAGATGATACCTGTTTAAAATCGGTTTGAATAAAAATTTAAAAACAGTTTTTACAGCTTTCTTTATCATAAATCAATACTTCCTTTTCGTTTGGAAAGCATAATACTTTTTTCAACAATATGCAAGCTTTTGCCGCCAGTCTTCCAGCATGTCGGCAATTGTATCGCGCAGGGGGATAGCCGGTTTCCAGCCGGTTTCATGGGTAAGGCGTGAAATATCCGCCTGAATGACGGGAGTATCCGAAACGCGCATCAGATTAGAATCTTGTTCAACCGTGATTTTAATTTTCGCAAGTGAAAGCGCGATATCAAGGACTTCCCGCATAGTCAGAGCTTTGCCGCTTCCTACGTTATACATTTCTCCGGCGCGTCCTTTTTGAACAAGCAGGGAATATGCCCTGACAATGTCCCGCACATCGGTAAAATCGCGCATGGCGGAAAGATTGCCTACCTTGATTACAGGAGGCTGCAAGCGAGCCTCGGCTTCGGCAATTTGTTTGCAGAAATGGGAAACGGCGAAAGTATCCAACTGCCCGGGTCCTGTGTGGTTAAACGCCCTTACCATGATAATGTCAAGTTTATAGGCCCGCGCATAAATGCCGCCAAACAAATTCTGGGCTGCCTTCGTACAGGCGTATATATTTCCCGGACGCGGCAGGGTATCTTCCCTAATGGGAAGTTCTTCCGGCAGGACATAGCCGTATTCCTCGCCGGAACCGACCAGAAGAACCCTGGGCGGGGTTTTCATGCCGCGTATTGTTTCTAACAGATTTACAGCGCCTTTAATGTTTATATCGACAGTTAACGCGGGATTTTCCCACGAGAGGGCTACAGAACTTTGCGCGGCAAGATGAAAAAGGCAATCGGGCTGTATCTGTTCAAGCAAGGAATGGATAGACGCCCGATCAAGTATATCCAAATCATGACACGTAACATTTTCTTTTATTTCTTCTTTTGGCAGTTTTGTAGCGCTTACCTCCCATTCCAGCGATTTAAGGTGGGCAATGAGATGTTTTCCGACAAATCCTGCCGCTCCTATGATAAGGGCTTTCATTTTTTTCCCTGACCGGCAAGAGCCAGATCATTGTCAACCATACGCGTAACCAGTTCCGGGAACGGTATTTTTCTTTTCCAGCCAAGTTCGCGTTCGGCTTTTTCAGGATTTCCAAGCAGCACTTCAACTTCCGCCGGCCTGTAAAAACGCGGATTGATTTTTAAAACAACTTTACCAGAAGCGCTGTTTATCCCGGTTTCTTCGCTGCCGGAGCCACGCCATTGCAGTTTAATATCAGCATGGGAAAAGGCCGTTTCCGCAAATTCACGAATGGTACGGTTTTCGCCGCTTGCTATAACGTAATCGTCCGGTTTATCCTGCTGGAGCATAAGCCACATGGCGTACACATAATCCTTTGAATGACCCCAATCGCGTTTCGCGTCAAGATTACCCAGTTCAACATGATCCTGAATACCGAGTTTGATACGGGCGACAGCATCGGTAATCTTTCGCGTAACAAATTCTTTGCCTCGCCTTTCACTTTCATGGTTAAACAAAATGCCGGAACAGGCGTACATGGAATAGCTCTCGCGGTAATTTTTGGTTATCCAATGTCCGTAAAGTTTTGCCACTCCGTACGGACTGCGCGGATAAAAAGGCGTTTTTTCCGTTTGCGGCGTTTCCTGTACCATGCCGAACATTTCACTGGTTGACGCCTGATAAAAACGCGCCTGTGGCTTTACAATACGAATCGCCTCAAGCAGGTGCGTTACGCCGACAGCGTCTATATCCGCCGTGATAATGGGCTGTTCCCAGCTGGTTGCGACAAAAGACTGGGCCGCAAGATTATAGACTTCATCCGCCTGCGAGATTCGCATGGCGGAGACAAGGGAAACAACATCCGTCATATCGGCGTAAATAAAATGTATTTTTTCTTTTAAGTGGGCGACATTACCGTAATCGACAACGCTTTTGCGCCGCATAATACCATATACGGTATAGCCTTTTTCCAAAAGCAATTCGGCAAGATACGAGCCGTCCTGTCCCGTAATTCCGGTAATCAGCGCTGTTTTCATTTTTTCTCCTTAAGATGACAAATTATTGTTTTCTTGCCGGCAATACCAAACGAAATACCTTACGGAGCAACTGGGCAAGTTTATACGACCGCGAAGAATAAATATCTTTAATCTCGTCGTCTCTCTGTCTAATAATCTCATTTAGTCTTCTTAACTCTTCGTTTTGATTATTTATTAAATCGTCCCTTGCCTTGATCCATTCGTTTTGATTATTTATTA
>JGI24698J34947_10000173_pt1 | contig 25154 bp, 24 predicted proteins | sample TergutMp193P3_FD_34947 | JGI IMG/M metagenome (IMG submission 34947) | reverse complement strand
CCGGGAAAAGCCGCGACATAATCCAAACCGTATTCTTCGGTTAAATAGCGGAACGGAAATCTATCGGCTACGACAATTTGCTTTCTCTTTGCGGAATTCACAATTTGCGACAGTTCGCTTGACAATTCCTCTATTTGCGAAATGTAATCTTTGGAATTTTTCTCATAGCTTTCGCAATTCAAGGAATCTTTTTCGCAAAGTGCGTTTGCTATTGCGTTGATCATCAAAACTGCATTTTTGGGGCTGGTCCAAATATGCTCATCGTATTCTATTTCAAGTTTGCCGTGCTCTTTGTCGCCGGCCTCTTCTTCTTTTTCTTCTTTCTCCAGCTCTTCCGCTTCTTCGTAGAGTTTAACAAAATCAAACAAACGGACAATTTTCATTTTTGATGTATCAAGCGTGCTTAAAATACGCCCTATCCAGGCATCGTTTTCGCCGCCTATGTAAAGGAATATATCGGCGTTTTGAATGTTTTTTATATCTGACGGGCTAGGCTCGTATGAGTGCACGGAGCTGCCGGGCGGAGTTAGCATTTTTATGCTTGCCCGCTCTTTTGCGGTTGCTCTTGCAAAGTCATAAAGCGGGAAAATGGTAGCAACCAAATTCACTTTGTCGCTGCTGCGTTTGGAATCCCGCTTTTTTTCTCCGCAGGACACCGCCAAAATTGCATATAAAACCAGTGCAATCATTAAAAACTGTTTCACATTGAAACTCCTAAGGTTAAATTGCCGCAATTTGGGGCATCTGGGGCATTTGGAGGTAATGTAGAAAAAATATAGCAAGCAACGAATTTTTTATCTTTACCCCGTGCTTCTCTCATCCATTCACAAGCTTGGTACCAAAAAAACGGCTGCTTTAAAAGAAATCGGCATAGATACGCCTTGGAATTTGCTCCAGTACATACCCAAAAAATGGCTGGACGAAAGGCAAATAACAAAGATAAGGGATGTAAAAGAGAACGAATGGGTTGTTTTGGATGGGCATATTGCCAATATCGGGCTATGGCGCGATAAACACGGTAATTTTCACCTTCGCGTAGTTCTTAGGGACGAAAGCGGAAGCATAAATTTTATTCATGCAAGAAAAATCTGGGAATCAAGATTAAAAAATGGAATGCATTTGGTTATTGCAGGCACAAGCTATAATAAAAATATATATTACCCCGAAATACGTTTTTTAAAATATGGGGAAAAATATGCGGGCGGCATAAGGTCTATTTACTCGCAAAAAGCCGGCATAGGAAGCAAAGACTGGTCTAATTTTATAAAGCCGCTTTTGGAAAAGGACTTGAGATTGATTTTGGAACCGGGGGAACACGCTTGCCCTTCCGAACTGCTGTCATTTTTAGGTTTGCACCCGATAATGGAAATCTTTAAAAAATTGCATTGCCCGCGAACTCTGGAAGAGGCTTACGAAGCTAAAAGAGAAAATAAAATTCTGGAACTCCTGCCCTTTTGCCTTAGAATGGCCAGAAGGCGTAAATTGCTCGCCAATACCGGAATTTCCAGAAAACCGGATTTGCAAAAAATGGATTCTGCCAGAAATAATTTACCCTTTTCCCTAACCGCAGGGCAAGTTCAGGCTTTGGAAAAAATAAAAGACGGCTTGGAGAGCGATAATCGTTTTCATGCGCTTTTGCAGGGGGATGTGGGCAGCGGAAAAACCGTGGTTGCAATGCTCGCGATGATTGGGATTTGCGGGGCGGGTGAGCAGGCAGCCTGCATGGTTCCTACCGATATTCTGGCCAGGCAGCATTTTTCAGGCATGGAAAAGGTTTTTGAAAATGCTGGTTTAAAACTCGCCTTGCTCGTGGGGGCTATGGGAACGGCAGAACGCAGAGAGGTTTTGGCCGGTTTGCAAAGCGGCAAAATAAATGCTGTTGTCGGAACTCACGCTCTGTTTTCCAGGGATGTGGAATTCTGCAATTTGGGTTTCGTTATTATTGACGAGCAGCATCGCTTTGGAGTGAGGCAAAGAGAGGCTCTTCTTTCAAAAGGCAACAACCCGGATTTGCTTGTTATGAGCGCAACGCCTATTCCTCGCAGTTTGGTAATGAGCATTTACGGCGATTTGGAAGCAATAACCCTGCCGGAAAAACCGCCCGGCAGAAAGCCGGTGAAAACAGAGTTGATAGAAAGCCACAGGCGGGAAGGCATGAAGGATTTTCTTTACAAAAAAAATCTCGCAGGCAACCGCTGCTATTGGGTTGTGAGCAGGGTTCAGGAAGATGAATTAGGCGAAGCCAGAAGCGTTGGCAATGTCTATGAAGAATTGAAAAGATTCAGAAGCGATTGGAAAATTGCCGTTGTTCACGGGCAAATGCCGGAAGCAGAACGGGATGCAAACTTAAATGCTTTTGCAAAGGGAGAAATTCCCATGCTCGTATGCACAACGGTGATAGAAGTAGGCGTTAATGTTCCCGAAGCAAATTTAATGGTGATAGACAAGCCGGAAAGTTTTGGGCTTGCCCAGTTGCACCAGTTGCGGGGCCGGGTAGGGCGCGGAGAGGCAAAGGCAGTGTGCCTTTTGATGTGCGATAAAGATAATACGGCTCGCGTGCGTTTGGAGAAATTCTCAGAAACCGATGACGGTTTTGAAATTGCGGAAATGGATTTGCAAAACAGAGGAGCAGGCAATCTGGAAGGTTCGGACCAGAGCGGCTCCTGGATTATGCGTATCTTTGACTGGATGCAAGACAGACCGCTTATAGAAAAAATCATAAATACCGCATACCGAATTCTGGACAACGAGCCGAATTTTTCACAGGAAGTTTTGCAAAAGATTCAGGATTGGTACAACGACAAAACATTTGAAAAAATAGAGGACGGGGTGCACTGATGGAAATTCGCAACATCGCAATTCTCGCTCACATAGATGCCGGCAAAACAACGCTTTCCGAGCGGATTTTGTGGACAGCCGGCAAAATTTTGCGTCCCGGCAATGTTGAAGACGGCCTTGCCACAATGGATTACCTCTTTGAGGAAAAGGCAAAGGGCATCACCATAGAAGCGGGCATTTCGCATTTTATGTGGAGGGATATCTGGTGGAATTTGATAGACGCCCCCGGACACATTGACTTTGGAATGGAAGCCGACACCGCCTTGGAAGCCGCAGACGGAGTGGTTTTGGTAATCTCCGCCGTGGATGGAATACAGCCCCAGACATTCGCCGCCTGGGAAAAACTGAAATCCCTGAACAAGCCCTGCATTATATTTTTCAACAAAACAGACCTGCCCGAAGCACGGCTGGAAGAGAGTTTTTGGGAGATAGAGGAGCAGTTGGGCCTTAGCCCCGTTCTGCTTTCCTGGCCGGTTAAGGATGAGGGAGTGTGGGATATTTTAAGCGGGAAATTTTTGAAACACAATGCGGAAGGCAAGGAAGATATTTTTGATTTTGCAAAGGAAAAAAAGGAAATGGAAACCTTGCGCAAAGAGGCCTGCGAAGCAGCATCCCTTGCAGACGATAAGGTTCTGGCAAAATTGCTCGCCGGCAAAGTACCGGAAACTGCGGAGTTGCTTTCCGGTTTGCAAAAACTGTTCCTCAAGGGTTCCCACATTTTGTGCTATGCCGGTTCCGCAAAAAAGAATACGGGTGTTCGCTCTCTTCTTAACGGGCTTTCATTTTTTTTCAAAACGCAGGCGATAAAAAGCGAGGAAGCGGGGCAGGTTATACGCTATCGTTCTTTTGCGGGGATTGGCGAGGCGGCTATTTTTAAGAGCTATAAAAATTTGCAGAAGGATGAATTTCCGGCGGGCCTTAAATTTTATCGCATACACGCCCAGAGTTTGAGCGAGGTCTCGGAGATTTTTTGCGGTGATATTTACGCTGTGCGGGGAATGGAGCATAAAAAGACGGGCAATTATTCTCCGCTCCTGCAAATGCGGATTGAATGTTTGAAAGACGAGGATTGGAAGGCAGTGGACGAAGCCCTGAAAAGCATGGCACGGATGGACAATTCGGTAAAAGTTACGGAAAACCGCAATGACGGCTCCTGGACTTTGCACGCGATGGGAGCGGTGCAGTTTGATTTTATTTTATCCAGATTGAAAAGGGAATTTCATTGCGATGTGAAAGCCGGCGAACCAAGCGTGGAGCTGCGGGAGATGCTTTCAAAAAATTTAAATGCGGTTGAGAATTTTTGCCAGGTGGGAGAAACAAGCGTTAAAATTTCTCTTTCGGCGGAAAAGAGCGAGCATTATGAACTTGCGGGCGAGTTTTTGCAGGAAATCGGGGATGTTTTGAACTCCGCTTTGAGCGAGTTTTGCGAGGCTGGGGTTTTGGGAAAGGGTTCTTTGCATAATGTCAAATTTATTTTGCATAAGCTGGAAATTTCTGGGGAGTTAAATCAGGCGGTGCTTAAAAAGGCTTGTCTGGATGCTGCAAAGATGCTGGTTGAGCCGGCTTCGGTGGAAATTCACGAACCCTGGGTAAATTTAACCGTTCAATGCCCCGCAACTTTTGCCGGCACGGTTGCAAACGATTTGCTCTCACGAAACGCAAAAATCATAAACAGCGATGGCGACGGCAAAAAGCACCGCTTTTACGCAAAGGCTCCGCTTAGCAAACTGGCTCGCTACACAACGGAACTCCTTTCCATAACAAAGGGCGGGGGGAATTATAACTTTAAGGTTGCGGATTTTTGTTGATTTTCTATATTTTAAGTATGAAAATTCTCCATTATGCCCTGCTATTCATATTTGCTGCTGCCCTCCTTGCCGGTTGCGGCAAATCCGTAAAACGCGTAGCCTCGGATTCTACCATAGACCTTTCCGGCAACTGGAACGATACCGACTCCCGCCTGGTGGCAGAAGAAATGCTCAACGACTGCCTTACGCGTCCCTGGTATCAAAATTCCCTGCGTGCCAAAAACGGAGAAAATCCGGTTATCGTAATCGGGCAAATTCGCAACCTTAGCACGGAGCACCTTAACACGCAAACCTTTATAACCGATATTCAGCGCGTTTTAATCAACTCCGGCAAAGTGGACTTTGTGGCAAACTCCGAAGAACGCAGGCAACTCCGCAACGAAGTGAATGACCAGAGCGGCAATTCCACAGACGAAACCGCCAAGGAACGCGGGCAGGAAATAGGCGCAGACATAATGCTAACCGGCACAATAAACTCAATAGTTGACCAAAGCGGTGGCGAACAGGTGAAATTCTATCAGGTTGACCTTGAACTGACAGACCTCCAAAGCCACAAAAAACTTTGGATAGGCAACAAAAAAATCAAAAAGTTCATTGAAAAAAGCGCCTTGAAGCTGTAATTTAATGAAGTTGAAGCATTTATTTCTGCTATGTGCCATCCTTTTGGCTTCCTGTGCAAGCCCTGCAAAATTGCGAGCGGAAAAAATCGGGAAACCGGTGGAAACAGGCGATTACGAAACTGCCATAGCAACTATTGAAAAAGATAAAAAAAATCTCTACAACTCGGAAGACACATTCCTGCTTGAATTTGATTTGGGTGTTCTATATCACTACAATCGGAATTACAAGGAGAGCATAAAGCACTTTGCAGAGGCAGAACAGATTCTGGAAGATTTATACACCCGTTCCATAACAAGCGAAGCCGCAGCAATCCTGACAAACGACAATATTCGCCCCTACCGTTCCTACCCATTTGAAATACAATGGCTTTACCAGACACAAATCCTTAACTATCTGGCTCTCGGAGAAATAGACGAGGCTGTTGTTGAATCCCGCCGCGCCCTCCTGGCATTGCAAAGCCTCAAGGAAAAGGAAGAAGACAAGTTTAACGAAAGCGGCGCCTTGCAATACCTGATAGCCCTTTCCTTTGAATGGCAAAAATCCGAAGACGATGCCCGCATTGCCTACAATAATGCAAAAAAGAATTTTGCAAATTCCGGCTACACCCCAAGGCTCGCCACCCAGGTTCCGCAAAACGAACAGGAAATAATAGTTGTAGGCTATGCGGGCCTTAGCCCTGCCTTGGGCGCAAACGAATTTTGGGGAACCTACGCAAGAGACGGGGTTCTTTTTTTGCGCTACAAGGATGCAAACGGAAATGAACAAACAATTACTCTTGTTTCACTGGGTCTAGGCGGTCCCGGCTTTAGCGGACGCACAACTACCATTCAGTTTGAAATTCCAAAAATGGTGGAAAGAGCCTCGCAAACAGGTAAGTTCTCCGTTGCCGTAAACGGAAATTCGGTCACAACGGAAAGCTTTTCAAACACAAAAAATTCCCTTAAAAAGGATTTGGAAAACGGGCAAACCACAATGCTGTTGAGAACGGCAGNCAGNGTTATTTTACGCACCATAGCNGCGAACAAGGCAAAAGACCAGATAAGAACGGGAAANGGCCTGGCAGATTTGGCCTTGAATTTGGGAACGGACTTTGCTACGGGAGCAATGGAAAAGGCGGATTTGCGGCTGGGTTCCGTAATGCCCTTAACTCTCCAAATAACCCGTATTCCGGTTGAGCCGGGCAAACATTCGGTAAAAATTGACATTCTGGATAACTACGGCAAAAAAACAGACTCCTTTGCAGAGAAATCCGTAAACATAAAAAAAGGCGAAAAGGTTTTTCTTTTCGCCCCTGTACTCAGGTGAAATTACAAGAAATAAAAGGTTATCAGGACTCTGGTTGCCAAGTCAATTGTGAGCTCTGTGGCACCGGGTTGAGGATTTTTTTTAACCATTATTCCGGCCATCAGGTCTAAAGTGACATTTTTAACCAAATCTACATTTGCATAAAAATTCGGAAAACCACTGATCATTACTCCTTCCTCATTTCTACTATCACTTACAATAGCGCCCACCACTCCCACGCCGTAATCCAAAAGACCTTTTCCCAAGGAATATTCAATTATGGGACCTACGGCTAATAGTTGTTGCGGATCTGGAGCCTCGCCATCATCTGGGGTATAAGTGTATCTCCAAAGACCCATAGTTAAACCCAGCCTTAGGCCCGAACCCATATCGTAAATCAAACTAATCGCACTCGCTTGCCCGTTAAAGTCAACAGCCAAGCCTATCCTGCTGGGTCCATCGGAATCCGAAGATTTGGAAGCTTTCTTTTTAACAGCCTTTTTTACAGGTTCTTCTTCCTCCTCTTCTTCCTCCCAATCGTCATCTGCAGCATACACGTAGGTGCTTGCAAAGCCCAGAACTATCAAAATGGAAAGCCATTTTTTTATCATCATACCGTTCCTCCCGTGGAATTTTTATTTAATATAGAAAAATGTTTGAACAGAAAGTCCGCCGCGCCCAGCAAACTCACGGCCAAATTTGCCACATAAGCCAAAAGCTGCATTATAACAGCTTCCAGCGAACCAACCCCGATTCGCGTAAAAAGAGTCTGTGCCATAAGCTCCCTGGGCCCAAAGCCCCCTATTGAAATGGGCAAGGCACTCACAATAGCGATAATCGGTATATAATAGAAATACCAGCTCACCGAAATATCAACCCCAATGCTCAAGGCACAGAGATAATGCGAGAAAATCCTCAAACTCTGGGTAAGCGTGGAAAAAACAAAAAGCTGCGCAAAAAGCCTCTTTGTCTTGAATGTTTGAAAGCGTCCGTACAGGTGCAAAACACGCTTGTTTAAAAAGAAAAGGATTTTCCCGAAAAGCAAATTGCCAAACCTGATGCTAAAAAGCATGCACAAGCCAAGAGAAAAACTCAAAAAAACAATCAGGGAAGGAAATAAAAAGAATCTTTGACCGGGGTCTCTCCAAAAAAAGACCACACCCACCGCCAGAGCAAAGCCGCACAGGGTATAAAGCCCGCAAAGCCGGTCTAAAAAGGTAGCGGAAATCGCGGCACCAACCGTTTCATTTGAATTCTGGTTAATATCATAAATCTTTTTCAAATCCCCGCCTACATTGCCGGGCATAAAATTATTGAAAAAACACCCCACAAAATAAAAACGGAGCAAATCCACATAAGTCATCTCAATATTTTGAGCGGCAAGAAGCCTTTTCCATTGCAAACATCCGGAAAGATAGGATAAAAATATGAAGAAAACGGCAAAGGACAAATACTTGAAATTCACATTTTTCATTATTGTCACAAAACCATCGGAATCCATGCCGGATGTAGAAACAATGCTTTTCCAAACAAAAAAGCAAAGCACCGCCGAAACCAGCAGCTTAAACAGAAATATCAAAAAACCTTTCATAATTCTCTTTTCTCAATAATCCTTTGCATCAAAAACAGCGTTTCTCTCGCGGAGTTTCCCCAGTCAAAGGACTCGGCATGGCTTCTTGCGGCACTTTCCAGGGAGTTTCTTAAAACTTCGTTTTCGCAAAGCGTTTCCATTTTTTTAGCGCAGTCGGCAGCATTGCCGGCTTTGAACAGCAAGCCGGTTTTGCCGTCTTTTACGCTGTCGCAAAGGCCGGAAACATTGCTCGCTATGCTCGCAGTTCCGCAGGCGGCGGCTTCAATAACGGTCAAGCCCCAACCCTCCTTGTAGCTGGTTTGCAAAAGCCCCAGCGCCCTGCCCATAATATCCATCTTTTTTTCACCGTTCACCATGCCCAAAAATTCCACGCTGCTTTCCAGGCCCCATTCCTTTGCCTTTATTTTCATTTTGGCCTCTTCCGGGCCGGAGCCGGCAAATAAAAGTTTTATGCCGGGATGTTTCTTGGCAAAAATCCTGAACGCCTCAAAAGCAACCCACACGCCCTTATACTTCCTAAATCTCCCCAGCCACAAAAAATACGGGGACTTATCCCTGATTTTTGCAGCCTCAAGGTATTCGCCTTCGGTGCCGTTGTAAATTACCGATATTTTTTCCTTGTCTATTCCAAGTTCGCACAACTCCTTTTTTGCGCTTGGGCTTACGGCGGCAAAATGGCAATTTTTATACACAAGGGGGATTATCCTTTCGCCCAGCCACACCGCAAGGGCAACAGGAAAAAAGGCCTCTCTGAATATGCTGGATTTCCATAGGTGGTGAATTTGTATCAACTTGGGAATTTTTGTTATGCAAGGCGAAAACAGCGGCAACTTGTTTAAATCTTCAACAATAATATCCGGTTTGAACTTTTTTATAATCCCCGGAACCTTCAAAATAACATTTAATTGAAAAAGGGCATCCGAGCCGCAACGTATAACTTTTATGCCGTCAAGAGTTTTCTGTTTGGGTGCCTCCTTGTAATTCGTGGTAAACAGCATCACCGAATGTCCCAGTTCCGCCAATTTGCCAAAAATTCTGTGCAAATGCACCTCTGCGCCACCCGCCAAAGGATGCGTTCTATCACGATAATTCAAAACCAATATTCTCATAACTCTCAACTCTCAATTCTAAACTCTCTTCCCAACAACCCCTATGCATATTTGCGTGTAACTGCTTATATTGCAACGACTTACAAAATCCAAGAATTTGTCTTTTTGCCTTTGGTACAGGGTTCCCTGCAACGGATATTTTGGCAGTTCCACGCCAAACTTAAAGCCGATTTCCCTGAAAATGCGGTAGATCAAATTAGGGCGCATCCAGTCCCCGTAGGAATGAATTATCTCCAAACCTGCGTTTTTCATCAGTTTTTTCAGTTGCGGCATGGTGAATTCCGTTTCCCAGCCGGCAAACCATTTGTCAAAGGCTATTAAAATATGCTTTATTACAGTGTAAAGGTGAAAGGTTTGGGGAACATCGCAAAGGCAAAAACCGCCTTTTTTCAGCAAACGAACATTTTCCTTTAGCAAGGGCAGGGGGTCTTTGAAATGCTCTGCAAGGCCCTGGTGAAAAACAAAATCAAAAGTTTCGTTTGGAAAGGGCGAATTAAAGGCATCCCCCTGAACCAAATGCAGATTTCCGGGAGCCTTGGCTGCGAGTTCGCTTCCTATCTTCAAAGATTCCTCCGAATAATCCAAAATATAAACCTGCGCACCTTCCATAGCCAAGGCCAGGCTATCCCTGCCGGTGCCGGCTCCTACTTCAAGAATTTTAAGCCCCTTAACGGAACACGTGCTCAAAATAGCTTTAAGCACGGAAGGCGAAGATGGATAAACCTTATCCAAATTTTTCTTTTTATTCCAAAACTCATTCCAAACAGATACTTGGGGTTCTTCTTTCATTCATTCCTAAAAATAAATTTTTTTTTACCCTTTTGTCTGTTTTTAATATATTTTTCTAAATTATCGTTGCTTTTTATTGGACGGCAGTGCATATAGACTCAAATGACGCTACGCTAAAGCGGTATCTGGATGATATTCGCAAAACCTCTCCCCTTACCAGAGAAGAGGAGGTTTGGCTATTTGAAAACAAGGATAATCCCATAGCCCGGCAAAAAATTATAGATGCCAATATGCGTTTTGTGCTGAAAGTAGCCATCCAGTACAGAGGCTGCCCCATTCCCCTGCCGGATTTGGTGAGCGAGGGCGCAATGGGTTTAATACGGGCAATAGAGTCTTTTGACAGCACAAGGGGTTTAAAATTCATAAGCTACGGGGTGTGGTGGATAAAAGCCTACATCACAAGGGCTATAAACGAGCAGGGAAATCTGGTTCGCTTGCCCGCAAATCAGCATTTACGTATTCGCAAGGGGTTAAAGGAGCAGGCAAAAGGGCAGGAAGTGAGCGAGGAAGTCCGGGATTTAATCCAAATGGGGCAAAAGGGCGTTAGCATAGACAGCCCCCTGAAAGCCGACAGCAAATCCTCCTACGCAGAGTCCCTTCCCGATGTTGCCGCCGCAGACCCGGAATCCAGTTCGGAAATCCAGTCCGTAGAGGACGGGGTAAGGAACATATTAAAAACCTTGCCTACAAGGGAATACAATGTCCTGGCAGGCATTTACGGCATAGGCTTGAATGCTCCGCAAACCCTGAGAGAGGTTGGCGAGGCAATGAGTATATCGCACGAGCGGGTCCGGCAAATACGGGACCAGGCCTTAAAGCGAATAACCCATACGGTTACAAGAGAATTTTTAAAGGAAAATCTTGAGGCTCTGGCAAGAGCCAAACAGAACCACAAACAATAACCCAAAGGAGGTAAAATGAAACAGTCCATCAAATCTCTGTTACTCGTAGCCACGCTGGCTACTGCGGCCATGGCAGGCGAATCCGAAACATTCGGAGGGCTTGGCATATCCGTATGGACGGGCAAAAACGGCGTTAAAGTCGTCGGAATTATCCCAAACTCCCCGGCCGAGAATATTGGCCTTAAAGCCGGAGACCTTATAGTTTCCGCAAACGGAACCGAATTTTCCGCAGTTGAGCCGGAAAACCAGGTGAACTATTTGCGAGGCGAGGCCGGGACTTCGGTAAATCTGGTAATAGACCGGAGCGGCGAAAAACTGTCCTTTTCCGCAAAAAGAATAGGGCTTGAAGTGCAGGGTCTGGACGCAAGTGATATTTCCGAGTGGTATGGCAAAAGCAATGGCCTAACCGCCGAGGAAATCAGCTTCCTGGCCAGCCAGAGAACAAGCGAGGGCTATGAACTTCTGGCAGTTATGCAGCATGGAGTTCCCATTTCCGGTTCCGCAGAAAATCTGAACACAAATGCGGTTCAGCAAATTTCAATCAAAAAAGCGGGAGAAATAAAAGTGCCGGAAGCAAAGCCCATTCAAGGCAATGAGGATTTGAACCTGANCGGCACAAAGAACTTTTCCCTTGTAAATGTAAAGGGAGCAAAGGTAAAAAAGCAGGGGAACGTGCCCCTGTACAGAACCATAAAATAACTAGACGGATACGTCTACCGTTCCGCCAACAGCACCCACAGACGGTGCTTGCGGCACGGTTTCCAGGAGAGTCAGGGCCTCCTCTCCGGCTATTTCCTGTGCCTGTTTTAAAACGGCAATACCCACCGCCGTACCTATTTCGGCAGCTTTTTGCTCCGTAGCCAATTGCGCAATAGACATTTCCATATCGCATTCCTCTTTTTAAAATTGCTTACTTACGTATATCGGCAGGTTGGGGGGAAAACTTTAATTTATTCCCTAGCTTTTCCGCCGGAAAGCAAAAACAGAACGGACATTCTAATGGCTACTCCGTTTGTGACCTGGTCTAAAATGACGGAATTTTTGCCGTCTGCAATGTCTGAATCCAGTTCTACGCCTCTGTTTATGGGGCCGGGGTGCATTATTAAAACATTATCCTTTGCCTTTTCCAGGGTTTGCCTTGTTATGCCGTAAAAATTGCGATACTCCCTTAAACTAGGCAAAAGGGAATCGTCCATTCTCTCTTTTTGCAAACGAAGGGCTATAACGGCGTCTGCCCCGTCAACCGCCTTGCGAACATCGCTGAATACCTCAACCGGAAGCATACCCACGCTACGAGGCATAAGGGTTGGAGGCCCGCAAAAACGAACCTTTGCACCCAAAGCATTCAAGCCCCAGGCGTTTGAGCGTGCTACTCTGCTGTGCTTAATATCGCCTACAATGGTCACGGTTTTGCCGTTGAGATTGCCCAGACTGTTTTCCATGGTGAGAATATCCAGCAGGGCCTGGGTGGGGTGTTCGTGCGCGCCATCGCCGGCATTTACTATAACGGCATCGGTGTGTTCCGCCAGGAATTTGGGAACTCCGGTGCTTTTGTGCCGCACTACTACTACGTCTATTTTCATGGCTTCGATGTTTTTAAGGGTATCCAGCAGGGTTTCGCCTTTTTGAACGCTGGAACCGGAAGTTGTGAAATTCACTATGTCTGCGGAAAGCCGCTTTTCGGCAAGTTCAAAGCTTATGCGTGTGCGGGTTGAATTTTCAAAGAACAGATTTACAACGGTTACGCCCCGGAGCGTTGGCAATGTTCTGACTTTGCGGTCTAAAACCTTCTTGAACTCGGCGGCGTTGTCTAAAATGATGCGAATATCGCTTGTGCTAACTTCCTGCAAACCCAGCAAATGCTTAATTTCCAGAGAACTCATGCCGGCTCCTCCTCTACTTCAACAAGCCAAACACCGGTTTCTTGATCGTAAGGACTTAAACAAACCCGGACTTCCTGCTTTGCCTCGGTTTCTATGGAAAGCCCTATGCAATCGGGTGCAATGGGCAATTCACGGCACCCCCTGTCCACAAGCACGCACAGTTTTACGGCAGCCGGCCGCCCAAGATCCAGAATAGCCTGCAAAGCGGCACGCACGGAACGCCCCGTATAAAGCACGTCGTCTATTAAAACCACGGTTTTTCCCTCTACATCTACAGGCATTTCGGTGATTTTAAGCGGCGGATTGTTTACGCGTTTGCGGTAGTGAAAATCGTCCCTATAATAAGAGGTATCTATGCTCCCAACCGGAACGCACAGATTGTATTTGCCTTTAAGTATCTGCGCTATATTTTGCGCCAAAGGTATGCCCCTGCTAGCCATGCCTATAAGAATTATGGAGCATTCCGGTTTAGCCCAGGATGATATTTTATCCGCCATATTTCCAAGAGCGGCTTGCATGCCGTTTTCATCAAGCAGTTGGCGAACATTGGTGCAGGAGTCTTTCACTGGTGGGAATATAGAAAAAATTTCGCCGCACTCATATCCAAATTATGACAAACTATACCCCATACCCCAAACCCAAAGCAAATAAATCTAAATTTATTTTCTATATTACAACCAGGAGAGAATTTTTTCAGGAGGTTTTATGCAAATGTTTGCAAAGGTTTTTTGTTTTTTATTCGCAATAGGCTCTACAATGCTTTTTGCGCAAAATTCTACGGTTGAAAATGAGGGGGCAGCTTGCTCTGTTACCCTGCCTNCCTCTTTTAATACCGCCAACGCCAAATTGCCNGACCCGTTTAAAAAACTGGACGGCAACCGCATTTCTACCAAGGAAGAATGGAAATGCCGAAGGGAAGAGATAAAAAAACTGGCNGAAAGAACCATTTTCGGCGAAAAACCGGCAAAACCCGCAACTGTAACAGGAACGGTGAGCAATACAAGCATCACAGTTAATGTGACCGAAGGCGGCAAAAGCAAGAGTTTTTCGGTAACCGTCTCTCTGCCAACTACCGGCAGCGCGCCATACCCGGCTATTATCCGTTACGACAATTCCGGAGCCGATGCTACAACCATTAGAGGGCAAGGGGTTGCCGTCATCAACTATACCCCAACGAGTGTTGGAGGAGAAACAGGTGGTGATCGTTCTAAAAAATCCGGTGCGTTTTTCGATATTTACGGAAAAAGTCACAAAGCCGGTACCCTCGCTGCATGGGCTTGGGGCGTTAGCCGCATTATTGATGTTATTGAGCAATCCGGCGGCAGTATTTTAAAAGCTGATGCCATTGGCGTTACAGGTTGCTCCCGGTACGGCAAGGGGGCCTTTGCTGCCGGGGTTTTTGACCAGCGTGTTGCCCTCACCATACCGGTTGAAGGCGGAACAGGCGGCGTAGCTATAATGCGCGGAGCGGCTAAGGAAAGCGGTGCGCAACCGCCGAGCAGTGCTTTTTCCGAGCAACCCTGGCTGGGCGATGACTTCAACGCGTTTCAAAGCAATGCCAATAATATCAGCAATCTGCCGGTTGATATGCACGAAGCAGTCGCAATGGTCGCACCGCGTGGCCTTTTAATCCTAGATAAACCCGGCGCCGCAGACTGGCTGGCCTCCAGGTCCGGGTACGCATCTGCAATGGCCGGAGCCGAGGTTTACAAGGCTCTTGGAGTTGGCGGCAATATTACCTATCATTCCAATAATACAAGCGGAAGCCATTGCGCATGGATAACCGATTGGAAAACCCCTGTGGAAGACAATATTAAAAGATTTTTGCTCAAAACAGCCAACCCTCCCGCCGCCCCAACAATAAATCCCAGAAGCGACCGCACAGAGACCATGTCTAACTGGATTGACTGGACCACCCCGAATCTCTCCGGCTCCATAGCACCACCTGCGAGCAGCAGCTCAAAAACCGCAAGCAGTTCAAGTTCTAGAGCCATAAGCAGTTCAAGTTCAAAGGCAGTGAGCAGTTCAAGTTCAAAAACCGTGAGCAGTTCAAGCGCAGAACCTACAAATATTGCGTTTAACAATATTCCCTTAACGCATTTTTCCTTGCGGGTTTTGAACGGCAAAGCATTGTTTATAGAAGCGAATTCCCGTGCAGTCGTGGAAATTTACAATTTAAGAGGACATAAAACTGCGGCTTTTGATGTTTCAAGCGCCTCGCAAACGGTTGATTTGTCCTTGCCAAGCGGAGTGTATTTTGCCAAGGTTCGCGGAGCCTCAATGCAGCATATCCGGTTCGTGTTGAAGGAATAACGGGAATTTTACTATATTCCATTCTATGACCGATGAAAGCAAAAAAAAATTGCTGTGGATTCTCATTTTTGGGCTTCCGGTGATTTTGGGTGGTGTGGCTGTTAAAATTGTTTGGGATAAACTAGGCCCTACTCTACCCTCCTTTGAAAAACTTGAGACCATAGAACCGCGCCTGATTACCAAAATCTACGACAAGGATTCTCTTTTAGCCCATGAATTTTTTGTTGAAAAAAGAATCTGGACTCCCATAGACAGTATTCCCGACGTGGTAAAAAATGCCGTGATAGCAACGGAAGACCGCAAATTCTGGAATCACTGGGGAATGAACCCGTTCTCTATTCCGAGCGCGGTGATAGAGAGTTTCAGAACAGGCAACAGAATGAGAGGCGCAAGTTCCCTCACCCAGCAACTGGCAAAACTCCTGTTCCTCACGCCTGAACGCTCAATTACCCGCAAAATACGGGAAGCCATGACCGCCATACGCATAGAGAAAACCTACACAAAAGAGGAAATACTTGAGTTTTACCTGAACGAAGTTTATCTGGCAGGCGGAAATTACGGCTTTCAATCCGCAGGGCAGTTTTATTTTGGCCGCCCCCTTGATTCCCTTACCGTTCCCGAAATAGCCGTGCTCACTGGAATGTTGCAGCGCCCCGAAGCATACCGCCCCGACCGCAAACCCGATGCAGCCCTCGCCCGCAGAAATACCATCCTGTTCGCCATGATGGATGCCGGCTACATTTCAAAAGCCGAATACGGCGAATATGTAAAAACGCCATTGCAAACAGAAGAAAAAAAGGAAATGAGCCTCGCCCCATACTATATGGAAGAAATTCGCAAATATCTGGAAAACAAGTACGGTGAAAATTCACTTTATGCAGACGGCATTTCCGTTTACAGCACCATAGACCCCAATGCCCAAACTATAGTTGAAAAGGCCGCTCTTGAACATCTTGTTAAGGTTGACCGGCGGCTCCGCCAGCGCGCCATTTACAAACTTGGGCTTGCAAAAAAATACAAGATGCACAACGATACCGTGTTAAAATATTTCGATTCGGTTTACACGGACTTTTCAAAAAATGTTCTGGCAAAAGACACGGCAAAGGAACTTTTCCCGGACACTCTTCGCTATCGCCAGGCGCAGGTAGCCGTGATTCTTATAGAAAATGAAACTGGTGCAATCAGAGCGATGGTTGGCGGAAAAAACTTTAACGAAAGCAAATGGAACCGCTCCGTGCAAACATTGAGGCAGCCCGGCTCCTCGTTTAAACCATTTGTTTATGCAGCCGCAATGGATAACGGTGCCTCCCCCTGCGACTCCGTAAATGATGCTCCCATAACAATTCCGGATCCTCTGGATACATCAAAATTCTGGAGGCCCGGCAACTATTCAAAGGAATTCAAGGGAATGATGACTTACCGCAGGGCACTTGGGCTTTCCCAAAACTTGCCGGCAATTCAGGTTGGCATGAAGTACGGGCTAAAGAACGTTGTGGAATACGCCCGCAGGTTTGGGGTTAAAAAAGCCCCCTTGAAGGCGGTGCCTAGTTTGGCACTTGGCTCGGTTGGCGCAACGCTCATGGAAATGACAAGCGCCTACACGGTTTTTCCAAATCTCGGAACCCGGATTGAACCGTATTACATAGAAGCGATAGTAAGCAAGAACGGCGAAACAATAGAGAAAAACTACAAGGTTGAACACGAAGTCCTGAAAAAACCTGCCGCATACATAATGGTATCAATGCTGCAAACCGTGAACACGGGCGGAACGGCCGCAAAGGTTTGGGCAAGCGGCTTTCATCACCCAAGCGGCGGAAAAACAGGCACCACAAACGATTACACCGATGCCTGGTACATAGGTTTTACCCGGCAATATACAATGGGTGTATGGATTGGAACGGACGATTTTGTTCCAATGGGGCCCGGGCATACCGGCACGGAAGACGCCCTGCCCGTGTGGCTTAAATCAATGCCGGAAATCCATAAGAACCTGCCGGAACTTCAATTCCCCGTTCCGGCGGGAGTTATTTCAAAAAGGATTTGCAATCATACGGGAAAAACCACGGGAGCATATTGCAATGCCGCTACAAGCTGCCTTTACAGCGCAGGGCACGATGCATCCGAAATATGCGACGGCAATCATTTTGAGCAGCCAAAGGAAAGCGGCGCAACCATGTTCGGCAACCGTTCTTCACCTGCCCAGCAAACAGGCAAAGGCAAAACAAGGCAAGTATTTTAATGATTAACCACGATTACACCCTTGACTTTGGCGACAGACTGCTGGCCCTTATCCGCCTTGTCTTTAAAAACCACGCGGAATTCAGACATTCCTGCCTTGGGCCTTATGCAAAAATTTCCCCGCTATGGGGGGGGGCACCTCTCTCTCAAAAACAAACCGTAAAATTTTCCGACAGCAGCCAGCCCATAACCTTATGTTCCCCTATAGTTTTGGCGGCAGGGGCAAACAAAAACGCCAGGGACATAAACGCCTACGCAAACCTGGGGCTTGGCGGAATAACGGTAGGCACGGCTACAAGGCGTCTCAGAATAGGAAATACGCATAAACCGCGGGTTGATCTCAATGAATTCAACCGCCTTATTCACAACTCAATGGGCCTTAACAACTACGGCATAGAAAAAATTTCCGAGAGAGTTCAAAAACAAATAGACCGTGCCCGCAGGAATAATTTTGCAGTAGGAATTTCCATAGCGGAAACCCCCGGAATAGCGGAAAAAAAACGCCTGCAAGACTTGCAGGAAACCTTTTCAATAGCCTATAAAGCCGCAGACTATCTGGAAGTAAATGTTAGTTGCCCCAACACCGGCGAAGAGCGTCTGGATTTGGACACGGCATTTATGACGCAGGCCTTTAGCTCGTTCAACGAATACGGAAAAACCGCTCCCGTTCGCAAGGCCGTTTATGCAAAACTGAGCCCGGACTTAACCGACAGGCAACTGCTCTCGCTTTTGGAACTGCTTTCCAAGCTCGGAGTGAACGGCGTTATTCTGGGAAACACTTACCCAAGCGAAAAACTCTTCTATTCCCTGCCCGTTTTGAACGATAACGGAAGCAGCGGCGGAATTTCCGGCCGTCCTCTCTACGAAAACACCTTCAAAAAAACCGTTCTCGCAAAAAAACATTTCCCAAACCTTTCGGTTGTTTCCTGCGGCGGAATTGACCACGGTTTTAAGGTGCGCGATTTGCTGAACGAGGGAGCGGACTTTGTTCAGGTTTATTCCGTGTTCGCCTTTAGATGGATGGCAGCGCAAAAAATGATGAGGGAATTCTCATGCCCTTCAAACTCCTGACCGCCATCCTCTTTTTTCTCTCCGTTTCCCACGCAGATTTTCTTTCCTTAAACGTAGTGGAAAAAGAGGAACCGCCTCCGAATTTCGTTTACGGGCTGAACTACGCAGGGAGAATTTTTGCCGGCGGCATAGACAATTTCGGCGGGTTAAATACGCACTTTCGCATAAGCAGGAATTTTGCCGTCGGCGCAAAATCGGAAATGGATTTTTCAAGGAGCGGTTTTTTGGCCGGAGTTTTCTGGCATTACCTGCCAACAGGAGAGTTGTTAAAGGAAAGCGCGGAAAATTTTGTGCATCTTGGTTTGGACTACATACAAATAGGCGATGAAAGTTCACCGCTCTTTTCCCTTGGTTATGGGCGGGATATGCTGCCCTGGAAAAAATCTCCCTTTGGTTTCAGAGCGCTTGTAAAACTGGAATACGCACCCGCCAAACACATCTTTGAGCAGGAAAACAAGGGGATTTTCGGAATAAGCATGATAAAACTTGCAAACACGGCCTTTGCAATAGAAATCGGCGTGTTCATGTATAAATAGTTACCTAACCGCTATTCCGGCGTTTTTCATCTCTGCTTTTATCTGTGCAATGCTGTAGGTTCCAAAGTGAACCATGGAAGCCACGAGTGCAGCCTCGGCGTGCGTTTTTGCGAACAACTCGGCTATGTGTTTTGGCTCGCCGGCTCCGCCGCTCGCAATTACAGGAACGGCTACCGCCTGTGAAATCCTTTCCGTAATAGTCAGTTCATAACCGTTTTGCACACCGTCCGTATCCATACTGTTCAGGCAAATCTCGCCTATGCCCAAATCTTCCGCTTTTTTTGCCCACTCCACGGCATCCAAGCCGGTATGCTCGCGCCCCCCGCGAATTACAATTTCATAGCCGCTCGGAATTTTTTGCGAAACTCCGGCAAACTTTGCATCCATCCCCAGCACAATGCACTGGTTGCCGAATGCCCTTGCTCCTTCCGATATTATTTCCGGGTTCAGCACCGCAAGGCTGTTAATGCTCACCTTCTCCGCTCCGGCAAGCAAAACCTGGTGCATATCTTCCAGGTTGCGCACGCCGCCACCAACGGAAAAGGGAATGAATACGTTTTTAGCTATGTCCCTTACCATTTCAATATCGCATTGCCTGCGTTCCGCGCTTGCGGTTATATCGTAAAAAACGAGTTCGTCAACGCCTTCCGCGCTGTATTTTGCACCCATCTCAACAGGGTCGCCTATATCTATGTTGCCTTTGAACTTAATGCCCTTGGTAACCTTGCGGTTGCGGACATCCAGGCAGATAATCAGTCTTTTAGTGAGCATATCTTGTCCCTTTTATCCTTAAATCCGGTATAACCTGCGAGGCTATAAAGGCATTTTCGTAATATCTCATGGCTTTTTTGCCTTCCCTGAAATCCATTGCCGCAACATCAAAGCGGCTGTTTTGCTCCAAACCCCCGTTATTGTGCAAAAAATGCAGCGCGGTTTGCCATATTTTCCTCTGTTTTTCCCTGTTAACCCTTGTATCCGGCAGGCCAAAGGAGTTTTCCCAGATTGATTTAACCTCAACAAAAAGCCATTTTCCGTCCCTGTCCCTAGCCACTATGTCCAGTTCGCCGCCGGCATATCTGTAATTTCTTGCGAATAACAGGCATCCCTTACGGCACAAGTATGCGCAGGCGTAAGTTTCTGCCTTGCGGCCCCGTTTGCTTTTTAGAGTTTGCATAACGGGAAGTTAGCAATTTTCTACATTATATACGTGGCATTTGTAACCGCCGTATTAGGCATATCTATTTTTCTCTTGCTGACATTTATATTGTCGCTTCTTAGCCGTATAAACTTGTTGGAAAGGCAGATAGTTGGCATAGAGGATATGATTAGCAAATCGGAAAAAGAATTGAAGGATGTGGGAATACTCATAAAGAAATCAGCTTCCGATGTAAAAAAGGAGTGAAAAATGCCACTCGTAACAACCTTAAAAAGAAAGGAAAGACCAATGGATACTGCACAAATAGTTTCTGTTTCAATTCTAGTTTTAACGCTGCTCAATTTGGGGCTCGTAACACTCGCGCTCGCTCGCTTAAATGGCTTGCGCAAAGATCTTCGCACTCCCGTGGTAAAAAAATTCAATACGGATTTCAAGAGAAAGTCCGTGGATATTCCAAAACCACCGGAAAATTTCGGCAAATCCCGGCAGGACGACAAATCCGGCAGGGCAGGCAATCAGTCCTTGGCGCAAAACCGCTCAAAGAACAACCCTCAAAACCGTCCGGCGCCGGTTCGCCGTCCGGTGGCAAAGGCTCCGGCTGTATTTTCAAACGAGGTTCCTGCACCGCAGGCTCCCGCTCCGGTTCCTCCTCGCCCCGTGGCTGCAGACCCTGTACCCATGGCCGAAGGCCGCCGCCCATTACCGCCTCGCTTCAACGCAGAAAGCACCGTAGCAGACCTTGCACCGCAGGCTCCCGCTCCCGTGAACTACGCCGCAAACGACGAAGTTGAGGACACGGGAATGGAGTTTGACCGTTCCAAAATAGCGCACGGCCGCAGAAATGTAGTCGCAAAGCCGGTCATAGAGGATGATGCGGAGGGAAATGTTTAACCTTTAACAGCCGGTGATTACGGTTAAACCCTTAATCACCGGTTTTTCAAATTGTATTTTTATCAAGATGGTTGAAGAAGAATTAAGTGAAGAACAAGTCGAGGCTTTAAACGCCGAAAGAATGAACCGTTTTACGGTTGCAATTACCAAGGATTTGATGGAAGTCAGGATGTATCCGCTAGTAGGAGTCAAGGCAGGCGGCCTGGTAACATACGAAGAAGTTATTGAAGCGTGCGTAAGGGAAAGCGTAAAGGTTCCAATAGATGAAAATCTGGTGCGGCAGCAGTTCCTGGAAGTGAACCCGCAGGAAGTTACCATAGCCAGGGGTACAAGGCCCAAGGAAGGCAAGGACGGGTATGTTGAATATAAATTCGACATGAGCGCCAAACCGCAGTTCATAGCGGATCCCAAAGACGAGAAAAAAACTATTGACTATAAAAACTCAATGCAGGTAACTCTTGTCAATGAAGGCGATGTTCTTGCTATTGTAGTTCCGCCATCCGATGGCGAAGCGGGCGAGGATGTCCGGGGTTTTCCCATAGCTGCCAAACCCGGCACAAAAGCGAGATATTTTATAGGCGAGGGCCTGCAGGAAAAGGACGGCCAGGTTATTGTTACCACACCCGGAACCCCAAGCGTTCAAGACGATGTTATAATGGTTCGCCGCAATTACATACTGTCGGGCGATGTGGATTTGTCAACAGGCAACATAAATTTTCCCGGAACGGTTATCATACACGGCAGCATTACAGACGGCTTTGAAGTTGTAGCGGAAGAAAACGTTGTTGTAAACGGGCTTATATCGGGAGCAAAGGTAAAGGCAAAGGGCTATGTAAAATGCGCCGGTGGAATCCAGGGCAAAGACAGAACGGATATCACCGCCGGTTCCTTTGTTGCGGCTACATTTATCAACGCTTCCACCATTGTTGCGGAAGGCGATGTTGTAGTTACAAAGGATGTTTTGCATTCACATTTAAGCTGTCTGGGAGAGCTTCGCCTGGGCGGTTCCCTTATAGGGGGAGTTACAACCGCATTCAAGGGAGTTGATTGCGGCGGAACCTTGGGTTCCGAAACTGGAGCCAAAACCGTTATCAACATACGCACGCATTACCGTCAGGAAAAGGCAAAGGAACTGGCAAATTCGGTTTTAGCGGAAGCGAATGGAATTCTTGAAAGATACAAGGTTTGGGTGAAACTGGAATCGTTAAACGAAGCGGACACAAAAAAACTCATGGAAGACATGGCAACCCTGCCAATTCTAATGCAAAAACGCCAGATGTTCGACAATAACGTTGCAAAATTTGACCAGATGGTTTTTGAAAACAAGGCGGCAAAGGCAAAGGTACTGGGCTTTTTGGAAGCCGATGTAATAATTGCCTCGCCATATTCACGCTATACTGCCACCGTACCCATCAAGGGCCCTCTTGCGGTATCGGAAAACAACGAATACCAGAAAATGGCGGTGATGAAAGGAGCAAAGGTTTATGGCGATATTGGAAAAAATTAGCACATTGAGCGACATGAAAATTCTGATGAGCGAACTTAAACGCCTGAAGGCAAAATTTATTTTTGATTATTACGGTGTTCTGCAGGATTTCTCGTCAAAAAAACTTTTTCCGCAATGGCTGCAAAAGAAAAGCATAAAGAACGTGCTCATCAGCGATAAGGGAAACGAGATTTTAACAAAGGTAATCAATTCAAAAAAAATGTCCCTTGTGCTGTACGATTTGGAAACTCCAGACCTGAACGGGCTTCAGTTTTTATCCGAACTGGAAAAGAACCCGGACTTAAAGGCAAAATGCAAAACGATTTTGGTATGCCCTAAACTTCCTCCCGATGCTCAAACCAGAATCCTTTATCTTGGAGCCATAGCTCTGATTTTCAAGCCGTTCACCGAAGATGACTTGCAAAGATCCTTTGAAAAGGCCGGGCTTGATTACTGACTACCCCTGCCCTTCCGATTTATTCAAAACCATATTCAGGGTTTTTCTGTCTGTGGAACACGTTTCAAAATCGTGTGTCATTCCAAGGCATCCAAAGGGGCAGTTTTCCACGCAAAATCCGCATTGAGTGCAGGTATCCAGACGGTAAAGATACTGCCCCAAAACCCTTTTGCCGGCCATGTTTTTTGTTGTGAGCACATTTATTGAGGAATTGGGGCAGGACTTTTCGCATATTCCGCAAGCGGTGCAGGCGTGCCGGCCGTTTTCATCGTGGATAAGTTGCACCCGCCCTCTAAAGCGTTCGTGCATTTTGAGCGTTGCCCTGTTTTCGGGATATTGCTCGGTCACTATTCTTTTAGGATTGAAAAAGTATCTCAGCGTAACGGACAATCCCTTTAACAGACTGACGGGGCCTGTTACTGCGGCTGTAAAGTATTTTGAAACGGTCATCATAAAACCCAACCCATAGCGGTGAATACTGCTCCCAGCCCAAGCAGGATTAAATTCAGGGGTAACAGAAATTTCCACTCAAAACTCATAAGCTGGTCTATTCTGGGCCTTAGCCATGTCCAGCGGAACATCATATACAGCCAAATCAAAAAGTAAATCTTGGCAAACATCCAAACCAGATCGGGAACGGTCAAAAGAATTTTATCCACGCTTTCAACGCCTATCAAAGGCGCTTGCCAGCCGCCCAGAAAGAAAATTGCGCCCAGGGCGGAGGCTCCTATTATGTTTATGTATTCCGTTAAATAGAACATGGCAAAAGCCGTTCCCGTATATTCGGTGTGAAAGCCGGCGGTCAATTCCTGCTCCGCTTCCGCAATGTCAAAAGGGGCGCGGTTGAGTTCTGCCGTGCTAACGCACATGAACATCAAAAAACCTAAAAAGCCCAAGACAGGCAGTTTTACAATCCACCAGTCAAAAACCGTACCGTACTGTGCATACACAATTTCGTTCAGGGATGCGCTGCCGGAAATCATCACCACAAACAGCAAAACCAGTGCAAACGAGACTTCGTAGCTGATCATCTGCGCCCCGCTTCTAAGCGCGCTCAAAAGCGAATACTTGTTATTTGAAGCCCAGCCGCCCAAAAGGATTGCAAAAAGCCCAAGCCCGTTTATGGCTATTATGGCAGGCACGGCAAAACTCAAGTTTATAACCTGCCACTGTTCGCCAAAGGGAATGAGGGCGAGCGTAAAAAACGGCGCGGTCAAGGAGATCATGGGTGCCATGTAATAAATGATTGCATCCACGCCCTTGGGTGAGTAAAGCTCCTTGAAAAGGAGTTTTGTTACATCGGCAATGGTCTGGAAAATCCCGTGCCAGCCGAGCCTCATGGGGCCAAGCCTGCACTGCACGTGCGCGCACACCTTGCGTTCCATATAAATCAAAATGGGAGCAGAGCCTATACCCACGGCTAAAACGGCAATCACCGCCAAAATCGCATTTGCAATCAGGGCAAGTTCCGGCAAGGGCGAATACTCCCGCACAAGGTCGCCTATAAANTTTGGAATACCGAAGGTCATAAGGCAAAATATAGAAAAACTTCACTTGCGCGGATACGATGGTCTGCCCTTTTGTCTAAACCTTGATTTACTTGATTAAAGGATTTTCTTGATTGCTGAAAATGATATTGCGAAATCAGGAAAATACTTTTCTATATTATCATTCACAATGAATATCAAACACACTGCAAAAGGGCTTGCACAGCAGGCTCGGCGAAAAGACCCTTCGGGTCAGGCAGGGCATGTTTAGGCTCCTTTGTCTAAACAATGTCATTAAAACAGATATATATACTAAAACCCTTTTTATCCCTCCCTGCAAGTCCGCGGAGGGTTCAAATACGCTTTCACCTTTAACCTTAACCAAAAGGAGTTCAATATGAAAAAAGCAACAATAGCATTGCTAGTAATCTGCACGGCGGTTTTCGCCCAGCAAAAAGGCACATTCAAAGATTCCCGTGACGGCAAAACCTACAAGACCGTCAAAATAGGCAACCAGACTTGGATGGCGGAAAATCTTAATTACAATGCTAAGGGTAGCAAATGCTATGGCGAAGGCGGTAAGGTTTATTATCAACCTAAGGGGGAAAAATTGAGTGAGAAAACATTATCAAACAATGAAATACAAGCCAACTGCACGAAATACGGTCGTCTTTATGACTGGAATACGGCAATG
>JGI24698J34947_10000172_pt1 | contig 25168 bp, 24 predicted proteins | sample TergutMp193P3_FD_34947 | JGI IMG/M metagenome (IMG submission 34947) | reverse complement strand
CTTTTGCAGGATTTTGTAACAGACACAAGTTCATGTCTTTTTGCGACAGATTCTTTTTGGGAGGGAGTTGACGCGCCCGGCGACACTTTGCGCCTTGTCATCATTTGCCGTCTGCCGTTCCGCACTCCGGGCGATCCGGTTCTTGAAGCGCGGAGGGAAGCGTTGGAAAAAAGCGGCGCAAATCCTTTTATGGAGTTGTCGTTACCGCAGGCTGTGATGAAATTTAAGCAGGGCTTCGGAAGGCTCATGCGAAGAAGCGCCGACAGGGGCGTTGTCGCGGTTCTGGACGGGCGGCTTCAAAAAAAGAATTACGGACGGCTTTTCCTGCAATCCCTGCCGGAAACCAGAACCAGCTTCGGCGTCCTTGACGATATACTGCGCGATATGGAAAGTTTTCTGTACTAGTGATACAATGAAGCCATGCCGCAGACAATCGAAACCGCAGACAACACGGTGCCGGAAGAGGAAAACTCAAAATGTGAGAAATACTTGATTTTTTCCATTCTGGAAAAATTATACTGTTTCCCGTCGCGCTTTATCGGGGAAATCGCCCTGTTTGATACGGTATATCCATTGCCGCTTATGCCCTCCTATGTGCTTGGAGTTGTAAACAGGTACTCGATTCCCTACGCATTATTTGACATCGGGCTTCTGTTTTACAAAACTCCAAGCCCGCGCGGCAAGTTATTGATACTAAAAGATGAGATAGACCATATAGCCTTCCTGATTGACGATGTGACGGGCATTGCCGACGTTCAGGAGGAAAATCTGCTCATCATGGAAAGAAGCGCGGAATCGGATGATTTAACGGAAGCGGTTTCCGCTTCATTTAACTGGAACGGCAGCGACGTGCTGGTTCTTGATATACATCGGATAATTGCACGCGTTTCGGGAGAAGCGGCGTAATATGCGGGTTTTCCTCTGCTCCTTTAACGGTTTTTTTGTCGCGATTCCAATGGAGCAGGTTTCTTCCCTTATTCTTTTTTCCGGCAAAACATCGCAGACGGTGGAATACAATAACGAAAACCGCAATACCTATATTTCCCTTCCAAAACTTTTCAAACGTCAATTGTCGGATATCCGGCACGGAATCATCCTTAAAAACGGCAATGACGATGACGGCATAATCGAAGATAAAACAATTTTGCTGACCACAAGGGTTGAATGTGAGACTGAAATTCCCGATGATGAAATTTATCCGGTTCCGAAAGCTCTCGGCGTTATGCGATTTTCTTCGCTGTTCAGCGGGTTGAAATTCGCGTCCGGCCATGAACAAAAAGCCGCGGATATTTCATTGGGGGACCTTATTCTCCTGCTTAATCCCGAAAATCTGGCTCAAAATATTCAAGAGGAAGTAAAATTATGATTAAAACATTAATTGTTGACGACAGCCCGCTGGTGCGCTCAATTATCAAAGACTTTCTTGAAAGCGGCGGCTCTTTTGAAATTATAGGCGAGGCTGAAAACGGCAAAGACGCCGTGGAAAAGGCGCGGCAGCTTAATCCTGATCTTGTTACTATGGATATCGAAATGCCGGTGATGAACGGCCTTGATGCCATCGTGGAGATCAGAAAATTCAGCTCGTGCGGCATTGTAGTAATCAGCACCCACGACACCGCAAAAATGGCCTACGACGCTACCGTCAAGGGAGCCCACGATTTTTTCGCCAAAGATGTTTTCACCTCACGGATAAACGACAGGCAGAAGGAAGAAATATTCGACACGTTAAGGCAGATAACGAACATAAAGAAAAAAGCTCCCGCCGCGCTGGATTCGGCAATGCAGGCGGCATCTCCGCGCAATATTGACTGCGTGGTCATCGCGGCTTCAACAGGCGGCCCTATGGCTCTGTGCCAGCTTTGCTCCGGGCTTCCTGAAAAATTCCCCGTTCCGGTTATGCTGGTTCAGCATAATACTTCAGGATTCGACAAGGGTTTTGTGCAATGGTTGAACGGATACTCCCGCCTTAAAGTGAGCCTTGCTGAAGACGGAATTGTTCCGTCAAAAGAGCATATCTATGTCGCGCCTACGGACAGGCATCTTGTTTTAAAAGCGTCTGGAATTGCCCTTGAAGACAGCGAGCTTGTCAATAATCAAAAACCTGCCGCAGACGTTCTGTTTAAAAGCGCGGCGGAGCTGTACGGAAGCGCTCTTGTCAGCGTTGTGCTTACGGGCATGGGCAACGACGGAGCCGAGGGAACCGTGGCGGTAAAAAACTCAGGAGGAATTACAATCGCTCAGGATGAATCTTCGTCGATGATTTACGGAATGCCTCAGGCCGCTGTTCAGACAGGCTGCGTAGACATGGTTCTGCCTCTTAATGAAATCGCGCAAAAACTCGTATCACTGGTCAACGGAGAATAAAAGAGCATGATCGATAACACGGCGGCTTCGGAAAATCAGGCTGTTCCCGCACATGTACTTTCAAGCCCTGCGCTGTTATTTTTATACTACAGAATAGAACAGGCGCTCGGCATAAAGGCGGGAAGCGGCGCTCTTGAAAAGCTGAATGAATACATAGAAAAAGACTGCGGTTCCGCCTTTATTGAAAATCCGGCGGCGTTTGAACATCTGTTCTCTTCAGATGAACAAATTTACGTTATTTCAAAATTCCTTACCGTAAATGAAACTTATTTTTTCAGGGAAGGCGTTCATTTTGAAACGCTGTCCGGTTTGCTGCCGGAATTGGCAAAACTTAACCGGCCAATACAAATATGTTCAGCGGCGGTTTCTATCGGATGCGAGGCTTACAGCATCGCCATGCTGCTGGATTATCACGCGAAAAAAGGACTGGATTTTGATTTTGCGGTTGACGCTTTCGACGTAAGCGCAGAAGCGATAGAAACCGCAAAAAACGCGCGCTATACAGCGAATACCCTCCGCACCGACGGAACCGCATGGAAATACATCCTCGATTCGTATCTTATTCCTGACAACGGCGAATATCTTGTTTCGCAGAACATACGCAGAAAGGTGAATTTCTTTACTCACAATATCATGAGCGCCATTGACAGGCAGTATGACGTTATTTTTTTCCGCAACTCGCTTATTTATTTTTCATCAAGGAACAGGCTTTCCGTGATTAACAACTTAGCGGAATCATTGTTTATCAACGGGGTGCTTTTTTTGGGCGTTTCAGAAACCGCGTCGATAAAACATCCTCTGCTTGCCGAACGTTATTCGTCAAATGTTTTTTACTTTCAAAAAACGGGAACCTCAGGGCTTAATGCGCTGCCTGAATTAAAGCAAAACGGCGTGCTTCCAGGCGGAAAAATCCACATTGCGCGCGCGTCAAAGCATATACGGCAAAAAAATTCGCAGGTTTCGCGGGAAAACATACGCCATTCAGCTGAGATTTCCGTAAATTGCGCTGAAATCGCGGATATATTAAGAAAAGAAGACGAAAAGCCAAGCGCGAAAAATGTTTTGGATATGCTTGAAAACGGAACTTCGAATTCGCTTTCGGGAAGCATCATCGCCGCTTCCGCCATTTATTATTTACACGCGCAGGATTTTAAAAAAGCGAATAAAGTTTTAACGTTTCTGGAAAAAAACAACAGCGGGGCTTTCACCAGATTTCTGCGCGGAGAGTACTGTTTCTTGACTGGAAACGGAGAGGAAGCGGAAAAATTTTATCAGGAAGCGGCGATTAAAAACAAATTTTTCTGGCCCGCTTTTTACAGAATTGCGGTTCTTGCCTCCGAAGGAAACCGTACAAGATATGAATACAAAATAAAAAAGACAATTGAAAGCATAGGGCTTTCGCAAAACAGGGGACACGGAGAGGAGTTTAATTATGAATGTTTTATGGGCGGTTTTTCACCGGATTATTTTTTAAGAATACTTGAAAAAAAATTGACGGATCAATAAGAGGTATAAGATGAATTTCAGGAATTTCAGGGATTTAAAGATAACTACCAAACTTACCATAAGCGCTGCGGCCTTTTTACTGCCGCTGGGAATAATGATTTTTTCCATTATGTCTTTTTCGCTTGATTCGATGCGAAAGCACCGCAATGAATTAAACGGCATTGAGGTTTTGCGTCCGGCAATTCTGCTGATGCAGGTTATTCCGCAATACGCGAGGCTTTCCATCGATCTTGCGCCCGGCGACAAAGATTATGTAAAACAGCAAATAGTTGAACTGCTTGGCGAACTTGGCGGTAAATACGAGCTTTATTTTGGTAATGAAGTTTCATCCGTCTCTCCTGGAATTCTTGCGGAAAATTGGAACTTTTTATCAAACAATAAAACCCGGGATAATGCTTTATACGCATACAGGCAATTAATGCAGGACCTTCGCGCTTTGATCGTTTTTACAGGCGACATTTCAGGCCTTATTACCGACAGCGAAATTGAGAGCGCGTATCTGGTCGCGGCAGCCGTCCATGAACTTCCGCAGGCGCAGGAAAGAATGATATTAATAGGAAATCTTTTAAGGACGGCGCAAGACGGCGCGTTTACGCAAAGACGCAGGGAGGAACTTCACAGGCATCTTGAACTTTTGGTTTATTCCGATAATGCACGTATTCAGAACAGATTTCACTCTGCGGAAACGCTCAGAATACGGAACGCGGAGACGTTGGAAAACTTTGAAGTTCTTCTGAAAACCTGTTATGACAAAATCTCGTATTTTGCCGTTGCCGTTGAACGCGCAATCAATGCGCCGGCTATAGATATAGACATCCTTGTGGAACTTTATGAAACCTCAGGAGAGGCAAATAACGCCACATACAGCCTGCAGGAGGCGTCTTTTGACCGGATGGAAACGCTTATTACAAAAAGATTTAATTTATACCGCCTGCGCCTGATACTGGCCCTGACTGCCGCGGCGCTTTCGACGCTTGCGGCGTTTTTCATTATTCTTATCACAACTCTGAATATTCATAAGTCTACGGCTACACTGGGAGTTGTTTTCAAAAAACTTGATGAAAACGATCTATCGGTAAAAATGGAAGGGCTTTCCAATGACGAACTCGGCGAGTTTATGTCGGCATTGAACGGCTTTCTGGAAAAATTACAAAACGCCTTTGCGTCATTTAACCGGAACGCCTCTATGGTTTCAACCGCCGTGCTGGAACTGTCTTCTTCCGCGAAGGAAATTACGGCTACCGCCAACGAACAATCCGCAAGCGTCGCTGAAATAGTCAGCACAATGGAAAACAACAAAGACCTGTCGGCTCAAGCCGCGGAAAAAACAGTCGAGGTCGCGCAGCTTGCGATTGAAACTCAGAAATTAAGCCGGCACGGTGCGGCTCTGCGTGATGCCAATGAAGACATGATGTTTGACATACGCAGCCAAAACGCGAAGATTATTGAAATAATCAAAAATCTCGCCGATATGCTTTTCCGCATTGACGAATCGATTCAGCTTATAGATACAATCGCAGATCATACCAAGCTTATAGCTTTTAACGCCGCTCTTGAAGCGTCGTCGTCAGGCGAAGCCGGGGTGCGCTTCTCGGTAGTTGCCGGAGAAATACGCCGCTTTGCGGACAACGTAGTAGAATCGGCGGCTGAAATAAAAGAAAAAATTTCCGAACTGCAAGAAGCGTCTCAGTCGCTTATCACGGAAGCAAATAACGGCTCCCGCGCGATAGATTCAGGGTACAACAGGATGGTTGAACAGAAAGAAGTGTTTGAAAATATCGTCGATGTTTCCCAGAATGTAGCGATGCGCTCACAGCAGATATCCGGTCTCAGCAAACAGCAGGAAACCGCTTTTGCGCATATTTTCTCGGCGTTAAAGGAAATTTCCGTGGGAATCAATCAGTTTGTATCCACAACTTCACTTACATCGGCTACGGCGGAAAAACTTAACATTATGTCTATAGAATTAAAAGAAACTCTCGCAAAATACCATACGACGACAGGAGCGGCAAATGACAAACAGTGAAATTATCAAAAAAATCAAACGCGATGAATTTGAGGGAGAAAAACTGATAAGCAAATTCAGAATTGCGATTGCGGTTGTTTATTCCTTAAGCGTTGTTTTTTGTTCATTTTTAAGGAACGCGGAAGGTTACGGTTACTTTCCCGGACGCGCCTATATTTCCAGCAATATCAATACCCTGTATTCAATTCTTGTTTTCATTTATCTGCGTAAAAAAGAATCTGTCAACAGCGCTTTTAAATATTTATGCGTAACGTTTGATATGCTTATTATAAGCGCAAGCATCTGGATCGGCTGTACTTATCTGGAAACATGCCCTCCGGTTATATATCTTTCAATCTGGGCGTTATTCTTCAACGCTTTAATATGGATAGGCGCGTTCAGATACAGTTTTCCCTGCGCGATTTTTTCCGGTATTTTCGCCGGATTTTGCTATTTCATCGTTGTTTTAATAAACAGAAAAACGATAGATTTACCGTACTTTTTCATGATTAATGACAAAAAAATCGATGTCGCTTTTCCCCTCTTAAATGAATCGTTTCGCGTTTTGGGTATGATGGTAACCGGATTAATTACGGGCATGGCATGCAAACGCCACCTTAAACTGTTCAGCAGCATGATTGAAACCCAATCCGCCGCCGCGCAGACCGCTTCCAAGACGGTTGAACAAACGCGCAGCATGGCGAAAATAATTCAAAAATCTACCGATGAAATATTCCTGTCGTCAAAAAATATTTTTTCAACAGCAAATAATCAGGCGGCCAGCGTTCAGGAGATTGAAAGCACTATTAATGAGAACGTAAATATAGCCCTTGAAATTGTCGAAAAAACATCCAGCGTCGCGTCTATCGCCTCAAAGATGGAAAACGACGTTATCCAGGGTTTTTCGATTCTTGAGCGCAATGTAGATCAGCTTGAAAATATAAAAACAAAAAACGACGGCGTAATTTCAGGAATTGTTGCGTTGGGCAATAAAATCGCTAAAATCCGCGATATTATAAAAACGATTAACACAATAACCGATCAAACGAAGGTTATCGCGTTTAACGCGGCTCTCGAAGCGGCCAGCGCCGGAGACAGAGGCAAACGTTTTGCCGTGGTCGCAAGCGAAGTGAACAGGCTCGCTGATGACATCGCGGCGTTGACAAAGCAAATACGCGAACAGGTCGAGGAGATTCACGGTTCTTCATCATCCCTTATAATTTCCAGTGAGGAAAGCGCGGATAAAATCAACGAAGGCAATAACCTTATAAAAGAGCTTGAAGATATTTTCCGTGAAATCAGATCGGGCGCGGAAATAACCGCAAATCAGGCGCAGACAATAACCGTATCGAGTCAGAAGCAGCAAAAATCCACCGAGCAGATCAATATTGCTATTGCGGATATTTCCAGGGGGCTTTCAAATTTCATTCAGTCAACAAGAATCGCCACTTCTTCCGCCGAGGAGCTTACGGAATTAATTCAGGCGCTGGATAAACTCTTAACTCTTAATCACGAAAATGGAAAAGAGGCCGGCGTATGAGCGAAGCGGAAGAACTATGGCAATAGACAAAGAAAAATATATCGGGAAATTTATTGACGAAGGGCTTGAAAACACCGCCCTTGTCGAAACTCTGATCTTTGACATCAAGGACGGCGTTTCAGTTGAGAACGATCTTGCGACTCTTCTGCGCGCGCTTCATACGCTGAAAGGGTCTTCAAGGATGCTGGAGTTCAAGCGCATTGAAGAATTGAGTCATTCCATTGAAAGCGTTTTTGCCGCTTTCAGGGAACAGCGCATAGGCCTGTCCGAAAACGCGGTAAAGCTCATCCTCTCTTCGCTCGATCTCTTAAAATCGGGATTTGCTCTAATTCAGCAGACAAAGGACGACTGCATAAATATTCATGAACATATAAAGAATTTGTCCCTGCTTGCGGCTAACGAGGAGTTCTCCCTACCAAAAACAGATGACGCGCAAACGGCGGAAATAAACGCATCTTTGCCTGAAAAAACACCGCCGCGTGAACAGGCGGAAATTGAAGTCATGGCGGAAACAATTCAAAAGGAAACAAGGAAAGACACAAAACAGGAGAGCATAAGGATTTCTCTTGATAAAATAAACGGTATAATTAAAAGCACAGCTTCGCTACAGTCGCTTGAAATATCCGCAAAAAGCATCTCACAGGACAGCGCCGCTCTCAACAAACTTATAAAAGAATATTCAAAAACGCTTAAAGAGCAAAAAATACACGACCCCGCCGTCATGGCAAATTTCAGGAAACTGGAAAGGCTTGGCGAGCGGCTCAATTCATCGTTAAGAAATTACGCGATAGACGCCGGAAACCGCATAAGGGGGGCCTACGACAGCGTTATCTCACTTCGCACTCTTCCCATTTCCACTATTTTTGACAACTACCCGCGTTATGTGTATCAGCTTTCGCAGGAGTTAGGCAAGAAAGTTCATCTTGTCATCGAGGGAAAGGAAAACGAAATAGATAAAAATATAATAGAGGCCCTTTCTGAAGTATTCATGCACATGGTGCGCAACTCTATCGATCATGGAATAGAAACTCCGCAGGAAAGGGCGGCAGCTGGAAAAAACGAAACTGGAAACCTTTCAATTGTCTGTTCCCGCGAGAGCGGCAGCATGAAAATAGTAATTTCAGACGACGGGCGCGGCATCGACCATGAAAAAATAAGGCGTAAAGCGATACAGGCAGGTTTTGTGACGGAAGCCGCCGCCGCTTCCCTTTCAAAAGAAGACCTGACCAATTTTATTTTCCAAAGCGGTTTTTCCACATCCGGCAATGTAAGCAGCGTTTCAGGCAGAGGCATCGGCATGGACATTGTACGGGAAAGCATTGAAGCCTTAAAGGGAAGCATAATCGTGGACAGCGCTTGGAACAAGGGGACGGCTTTTACCATCATGGTTCCGCTTTCAATCGCGGCCCTCATGGGATTCCCTGTTGAATGCGGCGGAATGAAATTCATAATACCCTCGAATTTTGTGGACACCATATTGCTTGTAAACAAGGAAGAAATTATCACCGTGGTTGATCGCCCGGAAATTAAATACGATGACAGGATTATAAAACTATATTATTTAAGCCAAATTTTGAATATAAAACCAGGCAGCCAGGCTCCAGATGTTATATTTGTCGTCATTATCCGCTCTTATGACGATGTCGCGGCTTTGGCTGTAGACAACATCGACAGCATGAGGTCCGTTATCCTGAAAACAATGCCGGCGTTTATGGAAAATATGGACGTTTTTTCGGGCATTGTCCTTAACGAAGACTATGAAATGCTGAGCGTCCTGCACATCCCAACGGTGATAAAAATGGCAAAACGCATCAAAACCATCGACATAAAAAAACGCGGCATTGAATTTGAGAAATTGCGCAAGTCCATTCTTGTTGTTGACGATTCTGGGGCGACCCGCGAGATTGAATGTGAAATTCTTCAGGCGGAAGGATTTATGGTGGATACGGCATCTGACGGAGCGCAGGCGCTAAAAGCCGCAAAAACAAAGCATTACGATTTAATCTGCACCGATCTCAATATGCCTGTTATGGACGGGTTCATGCTTATTGAAAATATCAGAAAAAACGAGGCGCTTTCCGGCATACCTATCATTGTCATTTCATCAATCGCGAACGAGAAAGAGCAGGAACGCGCATTTTCTATGGGCGCGGCGCGTTACATTGTAAAAAATTCTTTTAATAACCATAATTTGCTTGAAGCCGTAAACAGCCTAATAGGGGGAACGAATGGACAGTGAAAAAAAACGAATCCTTATTATGGAAGATTCAGATATTTTTGCCGATATACTCATAGGCCTATTCTATTCTTTGCCGTACGTCATCGAACGCGCGGTCAACGGTTTTGAAGGAATAAAAAAAGTATACAGTTTTATGCCTCATCTTATCATAACGGATGTTGAAATGCCGCTTTTAAAGGGATATCAGGTAACGCGCCTTTTAAAATCGCGGAAAAACACCAAAACGATTCCCATTATTATGTTTACATCTCTGGATGAGACAAAGGATAAATTCTGGGGAGACCAGGCCGGAGCCGACATTTATATAGAAAAATCGCCTGAAAATTTTAATTTTTTAATTACCAGCATAGAAAATATTTTATACGCCGAATCTAATATTGATTTTCATGCAATTGAGAAAGAAGGCAGAAAAATCAACGACAACTCCATTATAGAAATTGTAAGCAATCTTCTGGACAACAAACTCTTTCAGACGACTGTTATAGGGCTTTTGACGGAATTGTCCAGCAAAGTTCATTCAATGGAAATGGTCGCCAGGGGCATTTTTGACCTTCTTCATACAATATGCGAAGCTGAAATCGCGGCTATCATGATTCGCGGCGGAGGCAGATCGCTTTATATTTATACGGCGAACTTCGGCACGTTTTCAAAAGAAAGCATGGACCATTTCTCGGAAGTAAGTTCGTCCGACTTTGGCGGCCTTTTTCCTGACTTCACATTTTCCTCAAAAAGCGTAAAAGATTTCCTTCCGGCGGGAACAAATCAGAAAAAGATAACGTCGTATGTTTCGCTCCCGCTGACTATCGCGGGTGAAAAATTCGCTTCGGTACATATCGGAAATTCCATAAACGAATATTTTTCTCCCGCCGTCATGGAAAATATCGGCGTGTTCGCTGGCGCAGCCGCCCCTGTTATCGCGAACGCGCTTTCAATGCATGAACTCGCGGAGCTTCAAAACAACACCCGCACGGCCTTTGCCCGTTATGTGCCTGCTGACGTAATGGACGAAATTATCAATGAAACCGCACAAAAAACAGGCATGAGTGAAAACAGAAATGTCTCGGTGTTGTTCAGCGACATCAGGGATTTTACAAATATCTCGGAACATTCGGACGCGCAGAGCGTCGTGGATTTTCTAAACGCCTATTTCGCGGAAATGGGCAGCGAAATAATTTCCGAGGGCGGCCACATAGATAAATTTATCGGGGACGCGATTATGGCCGTTTTTGGAGCTTTCCAAAATATGGAAACTTCCCCCGCCATAAACGCGATAAGGGCCGCCGTAAAAATGCTCGCAACTATGGAAAAAATCAATAGCTCAGGCTCGACTCTCTCGCGCAGCAAAATTGAAATTGGAATTGGAATAAACTTTGGGGAGTGTATTTTGGGAAACATCGGCTTTAAAAACAAGATGGACTACACGATAATCGGCGATACGGTCAATCTTGCTTCCCGCATTGAAAACCTTACAAAACTCTACCGCCATCCGCTTATTGTTTCCGAATATGTATACGAAGAGGCAAAGGATAAATTTCTTTTCCGAAAAATTGACAATGTCCGCGTTAAAGGCAAGAAAAAACCCGTCGGCATTTACGCAGTCTATTCCGGCTTTCACGGCGCGGACGGAAATAAACTGCGTTCCGGGGAAACAATGGATATTCCGGCAGTATCTTCATTGCTGATAAACAGGGAAACTCTTGTTAACTACAACAAGGGATTTCAGGTTTTTTATATGCGCGAATGGAAACTGGCAGGAGAATATTTTTCAAAGGCGCTTGAGGCGGAAAAAGACGATTTTCTTTCAAAGATATATCTGAAACGTTCCCATGCATTCGCGCACGCGCCGCCTGAGGACGACTGGGACGGCGTAATAACGCTTTCCGAAAAATAAACAGAGCTGTTCGGAAATAACCGGCCGGGTTATCGAACAAGTCCTATAATTAAACGGGGGTAAAATATGACCGACATTGAAATCAGCGGGAAAATAAGCCGCGATGAATACGAAGGGGAAAAACTGATAAATAAATTCCGCTTTGCGCTTGCGTTGATTTTTGCCGTAAGCGTAATTGTGGTTTCAATGATCAGGAACGCGGACGGCCTGGGGCATTTCCCGTTTCGCGCGCATATTTTCCCCGTAATCTTTTTGCTGTATTCAATTTTTTTATATTTCTTTATACGGAGAAAAGATACTCTTTCCGCCGTATTTAAATACATCTGCGTATTTTTTGATATGATTATTATAAGCGCCGCTATATGGACAGGCTGCACATATCCTGAAATATCGCCTCCTGTTTCGTTCCTTTCCATACAGGCCATATTTTACATGGTGCTTATAATGGCCGGCTCTTTTAGATACAGCGTCCCTTGCGCGTTTTTTTCGGGCATATTCGCCGGCATTTGCTATTTAATCGCAGTCTTGGCAAACAAGAATGTCATTGATTTGCCGTATCATACCATTATTGGAAACACTGACGTAAAGGTAAGTTTCCCGATGTACAATGAAATTTTCCGCATTCTTGGAATGATCGCAGCCGGCGCGATTTCAGGAATGTCCTGCAAGCGGCATCTTACCCTTTTTAACAACACGATAGAATCTCAAACCGCTGCCGCTCATACGGCTTCAGCCACCGTAGAACAGACCCGCGATATGGCAAAAATGATTAAGAAATCCACAGACGAAATATTCCTTTCGTCCAGAGATATTTTTTCCACCGCCAACAGTCAGGCCGCGAGTATTCAGGAAATTGAAAGCACAATAAACGAAAATACGCAGATAGCTGGCGAAATCTCAGGAAAAACCTCAAGCGTCGCGTCCATTGCGTCAAAAATGGAAAATGACGTCATTCACGGTTTTTCCGTTCTTGAACACAATGTAGAACAGCTTGAGGATATCAAAAAGAAAAATGACGGCGTAATTTCAGGCATAGTAACGCTCGGGAACAAGATATCAAAAATACGCGACATCATAAAAAACATAAACACCATCACGGATCAAACGAAAGTTATCGCTTTTAACGCGGCTCTTGAAGCCGCAAGCGCGGGGGATCGCGGCAAGCGTTTCGCGGTAGTGGCAAGCGAAGTAAACCGCCTCGCCGACGACATCTCGTCCCTTACCAAGCAAATACGCGAACAGGTTGAGGAGATACAGAACTCCTCGTCGTCGCTGATAATTTCCAGCGAAGAAAGCGCGGATAAAATTAACGAGGGCAACAGCCTTATAAAGGAACTTGAGGATATATTCCGGGAAATTCGTTCCGGCGCGGAAATAACCGCAAATCAGGCGCAGACAATTACGGTATTTTCCCAAAAGCAGGAAAAATCAACGGAGCACATAAATATCGCTATCGCGGATATTTCCAGGGGACTCACAAATTTTATTCAATCAACCAGAGCCGCGACTTCTTCTGCGGGGGAACTTACGGAAATGATTCAAAAACTTGATGCCATTTTAACGGCTAAAGAAGATACGCCGTTAAAAACCGGCGGGTAATGTCAGGAATCGCGGATGTACTTTAACAGGAAAAAAATAATTATTATCGCGCTGCTGTTTCTGTGCGCCGCTTCTCTTTTTGCCCGCGACGTTACGGTAATCGTAAAAGACGCAGACCTCGATCTTCCGCTTGAAGGAGCCGTAATCCGCACAAGGGACGGAACAGAGTATATATGCGATGAAAACGGAACGGCGGTTATACAGGCTCCTGACGGCAGGCAGATTGTGATACAGGCGGCGTATCCCGGCTATGAAACGGGCGCGATAACCATTTCCGTTACGGGCAATTCATTTACCGTCAGCCTTCGTCTTTCAGGCATTATTCAAAGCCGCGAACTTGTAATCGAAGCGCCAAGACCCGGTTCGAGCGAAACAAGAACAGGCAGAAGCGTTGCCGTAGGCTCGAAAGAAATCGCGCAGACGGGAGAAATCGGCATTATTGAAGACGTAATGAGCACGATAAAACTTCTTCCCGGCGTAAATTATTCCGGCTTCTTCAACGCCCAGCCGAGTATTCGCGGCGGCCATCCCGGAGACATGAGCGCCTCGCTTGACGGTTTTTACATCAGCAACCCGTACCACTGGGGCGGCGGCTTTTCAATTTTTGATCCGCGCATGGTTCAAAGTGCGCAGCTTTCACACGGCGTATTTTCAGCCCGTTACGGGAATACAATTTCAGGGCTTTTGGAAATAACATCTAAAAACCCTTCCGCCGATGAAACCCAGTTTGAAACCGGCCTTAATACAAGCGCGGCAAATTTCAACCTTTCTCTGCCGTTGTCCGGCAGTGGAGGACTTTTATTCATGGGCAGGATAACTTATTACGATCCTGTAGTTTCGCTGGCAAAGCTGCTTTCACAGACAATTCCTGAACTGGAAATAATTAATTTTATTCTGACAGCACCGTATATAAGATCGGGAACAGTCAGAGGGAATTACCGTTTTACGGACAACCTGGAATTACAGGCGACAGGTTTTTGGGGCATGGACGGCGTGGGAGTATACTATCTGAATTCCAGCCGGACAGCCTCTCTTGACAGCGACACGTCCGCCGAATTTGATTTTACAAATTTCCAGGGTTTTTTAACCGCCTCTCTCTCATGGAATCCCCGCGCCGATATGCTTTTAAAATTTACAGCCGGAACAGGATACGAGGATATGCTAATCGACGGGCAGATGAAATACAATATTTACGACAAAGATTTTTCAGACTATTTCAAGAGTACCTATCCTGAGCTGGCGGGATTGGGTACTTACAAATACAGAGAAGACAGCCTGATAAACCAGTCGGAATTATTATTTAACGCGCAGGGACGAGTTGACTACGATTGGGAATTCTCCGATCGCTTTCTTTTTGCCGCCGGAGTACAGGAAATGTACAACTATTACAAAACAGCGGGGGATCAAAGGGTGATCAACGATGTCCGGTTCGACGCTCTTGATAATGCGCAAAAAAATGATATAAAAGCTCTCCCCGGATTATCAGGATTATCATCGCAAGTGTGGGACAATCTTTTTATAGGAATACCGATCCGTTATTCTCCTGATTCGGAAAACAACCTTTTTACAACTTCTGGATATATTCTTGCCGAATACAATTCAAGCGATAACAGGCTCAAAGCGGAACTGGGCCTGCGTATCGATCACTTCTTTTTATCCGGCAGGGGGTTTACCCTTGCAAGCGACCCTGTGCTGAACCCCCGGCTGAACATGGACTTCAATCTTTTAAAAAACGCAGGCTTTTTGCAATCGTTCGATCTGTCGGCGGGTACGGGCCTCTTTTCGTCAATTAACGACAATGTTTTTGAAGCTGAAAAAAAATACGGCATTGAAAAAATAAAGCCGAACAGAAGCTGGACTTCTGTCTTGGGAATCAGGCTTGAGTTTCCGGAATCGTTAAGTTTAAATATCGAAGGCTACTATAAATATGTTTTTGACCGTATGTATATTCCAATCGGCATGAGCATTAACGACAGCCTGGATATAAATCCGTTTTTTGACGGCGAAGGGATAGTGTGGGGAATAGACATAATGCTGCAAAAAATCCAGTCGCGTTTCTGGGACGGCTGGCTTTCCTATTCCTTCAACTGGACAAAATACCGAGACCCAAACGGCAGATTCGGCGGAATGGGCATGGACGGAGGGAACCGAGGCGGCGGCTGGTATTTCCCCTCGTTCCACAGGTTTCACAACCTGAACCTGGTTATAAACATAAAGCCAACGCCGGGCACAAATTTATATATCCGTTTCGGCCTTGCATCGGGAACGCCGCTGACACGGCGGATAGGAAACGCGCCGCAGAGTTATCCCGTCCTGATTTTAGACAGAGATAATCCCTCTAATAATAATTTTATCGAAAAATATTATTGGCCTTCTGTCTCCGATGAATCAAACCGCACTACCCCATCGCTGCCGTTAGATATAAAATTTTCAATTTTTGGAAACAACAAAAACGGAAGGACATTATATGAAGTTTATATGGCGGTGGAAAATGTGCTTGCCCTTTTATATAGAGCCGAGGGAAATACAAGCTTTAACCAGTACACCGGGCAGGTTGACAGAGGTTCAACCAGCGCAAGCTATGATATACCTATTCCAATACCGTCTTTTGGGTTTAAAATGAGTTATTGAGAATTTTTATAATAGGAGGAACCGGTGAAAGGAAACGTAAAAATGAAATGCCCAGCGGCCTTTTTCATCGCATTTTTATTTTGTTCGGGCTGCGCGCTCGTAGAAAAAACAGGACAAATGCTCGACGGCTCCGCATTCGCGCAAAAAAGAACCGCGCTTTACAGGGTAAGCGAAAAAGACGGAGCCGCGGCTGACATGGAAATCTCTGTAGTAGAAAACAGGACAGGGGCGGCCTCCGAAGCGGGCGCGCAATCCGTAATAATCACCATCAAAAAATTCCCCATGATAAAATTTTCAGGCTCATTCCCGGATGAAAACGGCGGGTTTTATCTTACTTCTCTTGAATACCTTGCAGGCAGCGTACACGGCTGGAATGAATACACGCTTGACATTGTGGGGACCGGCAGCTTGGTTCTTGGAGAAACCGCCGTTCTTGAAATCAGCGAGGAAATTGAGCCTGTTCAGATAACAGCCGGACGCATTCAGCGCTACGATACCCGCATAACCGGAAACGAAGCCCTGATAAGCCTGCGCAACAGGCGCGAACGCATTGCCGCTCTCGCCGTCTGGATGGAAAGCATAGACGCTCCCTCAGGGCAGACTATTCGTGATTTTGAAAATTACTGGAAACCTGTTTTATTTCCTGAAATGGTTGTGAAAAGAAAGAGGCCTTCAGGCTGGCGGCAGCCGGACGATCAATTCCAAAGAGCCGAAGACATACGCTGGAATACAGGTTATACTGAACGTGTTTTCAGCGAAGAACTGCGGCCTGTGCGAAACTCAGGCACATTGTTGAGGGATTGGGAAGAAGCGCTTTCATGGATATACTTGGAATATGAATGGGACAGCATCATGGAATTGTTTTCCCGTCAAATAATTTTTCAAAAGATTAAGTGAGGTAAATTTTTATGGAAACATCTTCTTTTTCAGTACTGGAGCTTTTTAAGCTTGGGGGCATTTTCATGTGGCCTCTTCTTTTCTTCTCCATTGCGACCGTCGCGATTTCAATTGAACGCGGCATCTATCTTTTTTATCACAACCTGCACATTGACGATATTGCTGCAAGCGTGTCGGATTATGTTAAAAAACAAGACTATTCGGGAGCGAAGGAATACCTTTCGGGCCTGACTGAAAAACGCATGGGAGCGCGCATACTTCTGGCATTGATAAAAAATTCTAACCCGGGGCCTTCTTTTTCAGAACACCGCGCCGAACGGGCTGCGGAGATGGAAGCAATGAACTGCATCAATTCTCTTGAAAACGGCTTTAGCTTTCTTACCGCGCTTGGCTCCTTGTCTCCGCTGACAGGCTTTTTGGGAACCGTGTCGGGAATGATCGGCGCGTTCCGCTCAATCGCGGAAGCGACGGAAGTAAACGCGCAGATAGTCGCGAACGGCATCTACGAAGCCCTTATCACAACAGTGTTCGGTCTTGTTATCGCAATCATCGCGATGATTTCCCACTCGATCTTCAGCCACATTGTAGATAAATTCGCCGCGAGAACCGAAGGCATTTGTTCGGAGCTAATCGTCCAGCTTGAAGACGCAAATCCCGCAGAACAAACAGGGTCCGGTTCGTAAACAATGAAAATCAGACGCCGCATAGGGCAGGGCTTTCAGGATTCAAGCGCGTCAAGCGACATCGCCTTCCTGTTGATTATCTATTTTATAGTTATCGCAGGTTTCAATATCAATAAAGGTTTTTTAATGAACCTGCCCGCCAAAGATTCGACAAGGCTGATATTGAGAGATGACCTTTTGCGGTTTGAAATGGACGGGGAAGGAGGCATCCTCTTTGAGGGAGATACTCTTGATATTCAGCGCGCCGGAAACGTAATTCAGGACGCACAGAGAAACAACCCCAATATCGCGGTCGTCATAACAATTGACGGCCAGGCCCACTGGCAGAATGTCGTGTCTTTTGTAGAGCTTGCCCAGGATTTAAAAATCGATTCCTTTTCTTTTTCAATGAAGAAGGAGAAACAATGAAACTGAAACGAAAAAGCAAAGGATTTTTCATCCCCTTAAATTCCATGTCAGACATCGCGTTCTTGCTTTTAATATTCATTATGCTGGTAGCGCTTATAAACTACAGGAAAGAAGTAAAAATAGAATACCCGGAAGCAAAAACGGCGCTAAGGACAAGCGCGGAAAAAAATCTGGAAGTTTGGATAGACGTTGAAGGCGCGGTTTTTCTTGACGGAGACGCTTCTGATTACCTTGCGCTTGAAAAGAAAATAGCTGACCTCTACGTCAACGCGCCGGATACAAGGGTGCACATTATAGCCGACCGCAGCACTCCTTACGAAAAAATCAACAACGCGCTGGAAATTCTCCAGCTTCTACAGTACCGCGTTGTAAGCTTTGTGGTGAAAAACAATGAATGAAAAAAAATTACGCCTGATAGTTTTTATTGCCGCCGCTGTTTTGCATTTCTTGGTTATTTTCTTCCTTGCATTTAACGTAGACAGGCTTAAGCAGGAAGAAGGCGAGAACGCGAGAATAATGAAACTGACGGATTTGGACGAACTCCCTCCTCCGCCCGATCCTGAAATTCCCCAAGTGGAAGAAATTGCCGAAGTAATGGTCGAGACCGACATCCCGCCTGAGCAGAATGTAGTCGCGGCAGGTTCTCTTCTTTTTCAGGATAATTACCTTCTTATGCACCAGGTTTCCACTCATCCGAGGTTTAACGACGATATGATTACGGCGGACCTTGTCTATCCGCCTATAGCCCTGCGTTCCAACATTGAAGGCAGGGTAATTCTTGAGTTATTCGTTGACCGTACAGGAACGGTGCAAAGGATCACTATTTTGCGCGAGGAGCCTGAAGGCAGGGGATTTGGCGAAGCGGCGGTAAGGGCGTTCTCAGGCAAAAAGGGAATACCCGCAACGGCAAACGGAGAGCCTGTCTCCTGCCGCTACCGCTACCCGATAAGGTTTACCATAAAGTAGAAACTCTAGTAAATAAGCATAGCGTCTCCATAGCTGAAAAAGCGGTATCTTTCGCGGACAGCCTCGGCGTAACTTTCAAGAATCAACTCCCTGCCGGCAAAAGCGGACACAAGCATAAGCAGTGTCGAATACGGAGTGTGAAAATTTGTAAACAAGGCATCCGCCGTTTTGAATTTGTAGCCGGGGTAAATAAAAATCGACGTGCTCTGCCTGCCGCGTTTAAATCTTCCATCAAGAAAAGCGCTTTCAAGGGTGCGAAGGCTTGTTGTCCCGACGGCGATTATTTTTCTTTTTTCCTCAATCGCGTTTTCAATAAGCGCGGCGTTCTCTTCCGTAATAAAAAAGTTCTCCTCGTGCATTACATGATCCTCAATATTTTCAACGCGCACCGGCAGAAACGTTCCCAAACCGACGTGCAATGTTACAAACGCGCTTTCTATTCCGCAGTTTTCAAGCGCGGACAGAAGCTCCCCTGTAAAATGAAGCCCTGCCGTCGGAGAGGCCGCGGAACCTGTGTGCTTTGCGTATACCGTCTGATAACGATCATTGTCCGATGGAACGCCCTTTCTTTTTATATACGGCGGCAGTGGAATGGAGCCGTACTTTTCAAGCCACGCGTCGTCCACGGCGTTTTCAAACTCAAGCAGAAGATACCCGCCTTCAAAGCCGGAAACAACGGCCTTCGCCTGAACGCCGTCAATTCCTGCAAACAAATAAACGCTTCCCGCTTTTTTCCGGCGCACGTGCTTTGCCATAACTTTCCACAAAAATCCGTCTCCGTTAATATCCTGCAAAAGCAAAAATTCAGTTTCCGCGCCGGTCTTCTCATGCTTCGCGAAAAGACGCGCCTTACGTACTTTTGTATCGTTGAAAACCAAAAGCGGTCTTTTGCCGCAGGGGCTTAAAAAACGATTGCCTTTCAGGATGTCAGGCAGCAGGGAAACTGTCCCGTGCGTTCTCGCGCCCGTTACGCGATCAAGGGTCATAAGGCGGCTTTGCCCGCGCTTTTCAGGAGGATTTTGAGCGACGAGAGCTTCAGGAAGATCGAAATAAAAATCGCCTGTTTTCATTCAAAAAGGGAACCTTCGCCGCTTGAAACCGCTGGCGCAATTCCCAAATGGCCGTAGGCAAGGCCTGTTACAACCCTCCCGCGCGGAGTACGCTGCAAAAGACCCGCCTGAATTAAGAACGGCTCATAGTAATCTTCCAGGGTTTCAACAGATTCTCCTATGGAAATGGCGAGGTTCTCCGCTCCTACAGGGCCGCCTTTGTAACGTTCCATTATTATTTTTAAGATTTCCCTGTCCTGCTTTTCAAGGCCAAGCTCGTCAATCTCAAGACGGGAAAGGCCTGTGCGGACAACCGGCAGCGTAATATGTGTTTCACCCGAATACTGGGCAAAATCCCTCATGCGCTTCAAAAGTTGGTTCACAACCCGGGGAGTGCCTCTTGAAGATTTCGCGAGAAGGGATGCGGCATCATCTTCAATTTTTATTTTTAAAAGCCGTGCCGAACGGCGGACTATGGCAATCAAATCTTCCTGTTCGTAAAAAGAAAAACGGCATGTAATTCCAAAGCGGCTGATAAGCGGGCTTGAAACGATTCCCGCTTTGGTTGTAGCTCCTACAAGGGTAAAAGGCTTTATGGCGATTCTTATAGTCCTTGCCATCGGCCCCTGCCCCACTACCCAGTCAATTCCGTAATCTTCCATCGCGATGTAGAGAAGCTCCTCAATCGCGGGTTTTAAACTGTGAATTTCATCAATAAAAAAAACATCGCCTTTTTTAAGGTTTGTTAAAAATCCCACAAGGTCTTTCGGTTTTTCAAGCGCGGGAGCCGTAGTCTGAATAAAACCCGCTTCCATTTCATTCGCCACAACCTGGGCCATCGTGGTCTTTCCAAGTCCGGCAGGCCCGATTAAAAAAAGGTGGTCGAGACTTTCGCCGCGCTGTTTTGCGGCGGTAATAAAGACCGAAAGATTTTCCTTCATCCCCTTTTGTCCCAAAAATTCGCTTAAATTGCGCGGACGCAGGGCCGTGTCCTTTTCATCTTCTTTTATCAATTCAGGCCGCACGAGGCTTTCTTTTTTATTCTCCATCTCAAGACCCGCTTAAATAGACAATAGCTTCTTTGAACAGCAGCTTTTCTTTTTCCGCGTTTGGCAAATCGCTCTTTTCGATAGACGCTTCCGCTTTCGCAAGCGCTTCGGCGGCGGCGCGCCTGTCGTAGCCCATTTCCGCAAGGGCTTCAACCAGGTCATTGTACGGAGAAGAATGGGACAGAGCGTCCCCGGCATGAACCAATTTCCCTTTTAAAGAAAGGAGCATTTTCTGCGCAGTCTTTTTTCCCAAACCGGGAACAGCCTCAAGCCGCGCAAGATCTCCGTTTTCAAGGGCCTTTTCAAGATCGTCCTGGCTTATGCCGCTCATGATTTTCAACGCACCCTTAGGGCCGATCCCCTCAACCTTTAAAAGTTCCAAAAAAGTACCGCGCCGCCTTTCATTGGAAAAACCGTAAAGTTTCATCTGGTCCTCGCGGTGGTACAGCCATGTGAGAACCCTGCATTCGCCGTTAAGTTCGAGCCCGTGTATATCATTCGCGGGCATGGCAATTTCCCACTCAATGTCGCCGGAAAGGACAAACGCCGCCTCAACGCCCTTCGCGCTGACAATGCCGCGGATACTGTTAAACATGTTTTTGAGCATAGCATTTATTGGGAAAAAAAAGAAGAAATCTCTTGACGGATGAGAGAAAACGGATTATAGTCAGACTAGACAGACTATAAAAAAAATAAGAAAGGGAAACTATGAAAACGAACGTACAGGCAAAAATTAAAACAGAATGGCAATTACAGGAGGCAAAGGCTATGTTCAGCGAAGTTATCAAAGCGGCTGTTTTAAAGCCCCAAATTATAACGGTTAGGGGAAAGGAAACCGCAGTTATACTTTCTCATGAGGAATATAAAAAACTCACCTGCCCCAGGCAGACGCTTTTTGAGTTTATCCAGAATTCCCCCCTGCGCGATCTGGAGTTGGAACTGCCCGTACGGGAGAGCGAGAAAATGAGGGAGGTTTTTCTTTGAAATATCTTCTGGATACGAATGTAATATCAGAAATGCAAAAATCCTCCTGCAGCCAGAATGTAAAATCTTTCGCGGACGCCCTGCATTGGGAAGATATATTTATTTCAACCGTTACCATCGGGGAAATCTGTTACGGCATAGAAAAACTCCCAGCCGGAAAAAAGAAACACGATCTTTCTATTTGGCTTTACACGGAAGCGCCCCGGTGGTTTGACGGGCGCGTAATTACGCTTGATACCGAAGTTCTGCTGGAATGGGGAAAAATACGCGCAAGGGCGGAAAAGGCGCTATCGGCCGCCGATACATTAATCGCGGCGGCGGCAATTGTTCACCATATGTTTCTTGTTACGGGAAATACAAAGGACTTTGAGGATATCGAAGGGATCAATTTAATCAACCCCTGGGAATTTTAGTTGAATCTCTTTGAGTTTATCGCACAGATCGCGGCTCCCAGCGCGTCCGCGGCATGGTCCGGCTTGGGGATTTTATCCAGTCCCAAAATTACTCTGACCATTTCCTGCACCTGTTTTTTATCTGCGCCCGCGTATCCCGCCACGGCCAGCTTTATTGTATTAGGCGCCAATTCGCACAGGGGGATGCCGTTTTCCGCCACAGCCGCGGAAATTACCCCTCGGGCTTCGGCTACAGGAATGGCGCTGGAAACATTTTTGCCAAAGTACAGCGTTTCAATGGCGGCTTCAACCGGATTGTATTTTTCAATAATAGAGCGGATGGACTGTAGAATAAAACAGAGGCGCTCCGACCGCGGGCAGCCGGCCTTAGTTTCTATAACGCCATGATCGACATAAATAATTTTTCCGTTCCCGTCCTCAAGAACGCCCCACCCTGTCTTGGCAAGGCCGGGATCAATGCCCAGAATCTTTCGCAAAGGCTTATTCTGCTTCAAAACCTTCGGGGATGGCGATATTTGAATAAACGTTCTGCACGTCGTCGTTTTCCTCAAGTTTGTCGATAAGTTTGAGGGCTTTCGCGGTTCCGTCATTATCCAGTGAAATTTCCGCTTCGGCGACCATGCTTATCTCCGCGCTCATAGTTTCAAATTCTTTGGATTGAAGCGCGTTCAGCACCGCTTCAAAATCCTCAGGCGCGCTGGTTACCTCGATTATTCCTTCAGAAAGCGAAATATCTTCCGCGCCGCCTTCAAGCGCCGCTTCCATTACCGCATCTTCGGTATATTTTTCGCCGTCAAGGGTAAATATGCCCTGGCGTTTAAAAAGCCTTGAGACAGAACCCGAAGTGGCAAGCTGGCCGCCGGCACGGGTAAGGATATTGCGGATATCGGCGGCGGCGCGGTTTTTATTGTCGGTCAAAACCTCGATAAAAATCGCAACGCCTCCTGGAGCATATGCCTCGTAAACAAGCTCTTCATAGTTTACGCCCTCAAGCTCTCCTGTACCCTTCTTTATCGCCCTGTCAATATTGTCCTTGGGCATATTCGCGGCTCTGGCTTTTAGGACGGCTGTCCTAAGCCTGGGATTGCCGTCAAGACTCCCGCCGCCCATCCGGGCGGCTATGGAAATTTCTTTTATTAACTTTGTGAACATCTGGCCGCGTTTTGCGTCCGCAGCCCCTTTTGCGTGCTTAATCGTCGCCCATTTGCTGTGGCCCGACATGGTTACTCCTTACACTCTGGAATGAGAAAGTATTTTTTTGTCCAAAGGAAATTATATCTTTCCCTTCTGTATTGCCTTGCCAAGAGAATCACGAAGGAGTTTCTCGTACCATTCCATTGTAAAGGGTTCCCTGCCTCTAACGGTTGACTTAATCTGGTACTCCAGATTGTCCTTGCAGGGTTCGCAGATACTGTGGTTAATAACATAGAAGAAGTTACGATCGGTTTGAGGATCGTCCATTTTTTTCTTGCAGACATCACAAGCTATGCTTATCATAAAAGCCTCCTAATTAAATCATCTTGATTATATTATACAAAAACTTTTAGAATATGTCGAGTACTATTATGAACGAAAATGAAAAATTTTTATTCAAGGCCGGAGGGGCGCTTTTTGGCCCCAAAAACCCGCTTATTATAGCGGAACTGGGCACTTCCCACAATGCGGATATTGTAAAAGCAAAGGAAATGATTGACGCAGCAGCCGGGGCGGGGGGAAACTGCGTAAAATTCCAGATGGTCTTTGCCGGAGAGATTCTACACCCGAATACGGGAGAAGTAGCCCTTCCCGGAGGCAAAATAAAACTGTATGACAGGTTCAAATCTTTGGAAACGCCTGCGGAATTCTACGCTGAAATCAAGGAATACGCTGAATCCAGAGGGCTTTTGTTCCTGTGCACCCCTTTCGGCCTAAAAAGCGCATCGATTTTAAAGGAAATTCACCCCAAATTTGTAAAAATCGCCTCTCCTGAGCTGAATTTTACAGGTTTGCTTGAGGAAATAGCCGCGTGGAAGCTGCCCGTCCTTCTTTCTTCGGGCGTTTCGCGCCTTAGCGACATTGAGGAAGCGGTTTCTATCCTAAAACCGAGAACCGAACTCTGCCTTTTACACTGCGTTACAAGCTACCCCGCGCCCGTTACCGATTACAATTTGAGGGTTTTGCCGAACCTCTCGGCGATTTTCGGCGTTCCGGTCGGCGTGAGCGACCATAGCGCCGAGGCCGAACCCGTGGCGGCTCTAGCGGTCAGCATGGGCGCGGCTGTTGTGGAAAAACACTTCTGCCTCTCAAGAACCGATCCCGGGCTGGATGATCCAATCGCCCTGCCGCCCGATGATTTTTCCAAAATGGTAAAAGCGGTGCGCCGCGCCGCCGAAACCGGACCGGAAGAAACCCTGAAATCTTACAGCCGCGATATGGGGGAAACTCTTGTGGAGCGAATTTTGGGGGACGGCGTGAAGGAGCTTGCCCCTTGCGAAAAAGCCAATTACCGTTTGACAAACCGCTCTATTCACGCGCTGAGAGACATCCAAAAGGGCGAAATATTGAAAAGAGGCGATTACGCGGTTTTAAGGACGGAAAAAATTCTGCGTCCCGGACTTGAGCCGCGCTGGGAGGCTGCTATTGAGGGGAGAACCGCACGGAACTTTATACCCGCCGGCGAAGGGATTAGGTTTGAGGATATCTAGGAATTTAATTATTCCCGTTTTTTATCCGCCTCAAGGGAATTGCATCCGCTAATTTTTCACCCAAAACGCAGTTCAACAACGTCATTTTTTCCGTCAAGCGTAAAGGCCGATTTTTTTTCCATGCAGGTTATTTCGTACGCGCCTTTGAAGCCTTCCACGTTTAAATAACCGTCTGAGTCCGTGCGCACTGTAGTTTCCGTGCGCCATTCGTTTTCGATTTTAGCGAGAAGCGCCTTGTACGCAGGTTTTTCGCTGTTGTC
>JGI24698J34947_10000171_pt1 | contig 25297 bp, 21 predicted proteins | sample TergutMp193P3_FD_34947 | JGI IMG/M metagenome (IMG submission 34947) | reverse complement strand
GATATGCCAAAAACACTGATTCTTTCCTCGCCGCTGTCCGCATACGCTCAATACTACATTGGACAAAACTAATTGCTTAACTCATGTCCACAGCCTCTAGTCTTTTTTCGCAATCCATATATTTTGTGGGTTCAGTTGATACTACTATGCTTCGATGTGATTTTTACAAAAAGGCATCGGTATTCTGTTACAATGCTGGTTCAACCAAGATGAACAATAAGGTATTGGATCATGTTGAAACCAGCTTGGGCAAGCATCTCAACCTTTACGAGATTGATTACAATGAAATAAACACTGAACAATATGAGACGCTATGTGAACAATTTAATTTTAAGAGCTATACAAAACAAATAATGCTTGTTTTGTACTTTAACAAAAATGCAGTCCAGTTTTCTTTCGATCCGAAAACAACGGATTTATTGAAAGAATTTGCGAAACTGGGTTGGATTCCACTGGAAGTACGTCTTGAGATTTTTTTAAAACACAATCCAAATAATCAAGACGCTCTTTCGATGCTTTTGGTTCGTGGACTTGATAAGCTTGATGATTTGAATAAAGAGTCTTTGCCGTCATTTATTAAATTACTCGAAAGGCTCAACAACGCAGATAGTATGGAATGGTTAGGTAGCCACGCTGTTCTGATAGCTTTGGCACATTTGCCTACGTTTGCAAATAAGCCGATATTAAAAGAAAGCCCTGAGTTTCAAAAAGTATTAAATAACCTTTTGGCCAGAATTGAAAGGGAGATGATACGCGATCCATACCCTTATCTGTATTATTTCCACTGGGCTTCTCTTGCCTGCATGTCTCAAAATCCGAATCCCTGGAGGATTTTAACTCAAATAAATTTCCCCCCAGGCAATAAAAAAGTGGCGGTAGGCACTTCCTTTGCTAATCTTGCAAATTCTCTATTTCATAATGACAAAGAAAAAAATGGCTTTGACTTCCTGGGCGATGCGGAAGTTTTTCTTAGAGATCAGGACATACCTAAAGGCAGCTTTAATGACTCTCTTTTCGATTTTGCAATGACCAAAATACAGTTTTTGGTTAAGTATAAACAATACTCTGAACTTGAAAAATATCTGCGCGATTTAAATAACAAAGTTGGCATTGATTGGCCTAAATATACAAAAGCTGTAGAATCATCTAATATACCTGCGTTGAAGGATGTTAATATAACAAAATTGCCAAACAGGAGAAAGATTGAAGAAATACTTGCGCTTCCAACTTTGGGGAGCAACGAAAAACAATTCCACGCCATCCTTATAACACATAATTTTTTACAAGAATCTTTTGATAAATTACATGCGGCGCTATCCGTCAAAAAATCCAATTTTTACTTAACTCAAGACACCAGACTTCCTAAAAATTCCTGGACGCTTAAAAATGCAAATGTTCTCATAGGCTCTGGCTCTATTCTGCCTAATGAAAACAAAGACAATTCGGACATTAGCGAATTGCTGAACTTGGTACAAGGAGAGGAATGCAAAAATTTTAACGCCTTGGAAAAATTCATAAATCAAAACCCAGATAACTTTGAAGCCATTAACATGTATTGCCTTGAAATCGCAAAATTCTTACCGGATGAATCACTGGAACAAAAACTATTCAAGTATTCCAGTGATACTGGCATACCTCCAAGTGTTGAAGCATATTCAAAAATTAAAAACAAAACCAACTGGTCGCGTCTTGCCTCTAAAATCATTGCGGAAAATATCATAAGGCTTAAAGATGCCCCTTATGACCTTAACGTAAATCCATGGTCTATTCTCAGCGGATGGGAAGATTTGGATATGTCCAAAAACTCCATTAACTGGTATGACCTCTTGAAAGAAAATGCGGATTTTTGGTATCATCCAACCTACTACATGCAACCGCAAATAATGCCTGAGGCTGTTTTTGTTAAGTACCTAAAATGTGCTGAAAAAGCTAATGATTGGAATGCATTGCTGGTTGCTTGTGAAGCAAGATTTTTGAGGGATAAAAAGAAATGCCAGAGTGAGCAAATTCTCAAAACCTGGACGCAAGCTATGGAAAAAGTAAATGTGCTTTAAGTAAAGAGTTTTTATCTTAATGCGGCTGCAATAGTAATCTCTAACTCTTTTTGTTCAGATTCATCCAGTTTAAACGTCAACAATTCTTGATAACTCCCAGCTTGTGCTTCTGCTGAAAGAACCACATCAAATTTTTGTTCCGTAGCGTAGCCTTTGCCGAGACCAACTATTTTAACGAGAGAAGAAGTAGATATGGCGTCAACTATCCTGAATAATTTGCCCTCTGTGTGTTTCAGAGTGACGGTAGTTCGATACTCTTTCCCTGGAGGTCCAGTCCAGATAATACGATTGTGAGAGGCTATTATTGGCGATGGAGTGTCCCATTGGATGTTGAACTGTAATATTGGGATTTTTCTGCTATTGGTGCGGACTGTCATAACATTAACGCCACTATTACTATCTTTAGGAATGAGTTGCCCATCAATGCTCACGTTCAAGATAACATCATTACCTTCTTTTTTTATGTCAATGCGCCATTGGCGCGTTACACCTACGGCATCGCAAGATTCGGCGCATGCGTCTCATCTGCGCGCGCCGCGCGGTTCAGCTTTTTCAAAGTTGAACGGCTATAACGCGCCCCTGCAAACTTTTAACATGAAAATCCCCCCTGAAGGATTCTATTGCCTCACACGCCGCTAAGGCGGCGTTCATGTTTGTCAGGCAGGGGATTTTAAGCCTTAACGATTCACGTCTGATGGCGCTTTCGTCATAAAAGGCGTTTCGCCCCTTGGGCGTGTTGATCACCCACTGGACTTCGCCGTTTATCAAAAGGTCAACTGTATTTGGCCTGCCTTCCATGACTTTTTGAACTTTTCGGATTTTGACGCCCTGGGTTTCTTCTATGTGACGCGCCGTGCCTTCTGTCCCGCAAAGTCCAAAGCCCAGATCAATCAATTTCCTGGCGAGTTTTGGAAGTTGAGCCTTGTCATGGTCATAGACAGAGAGAAATACCGTGCCTGAACTCGGCAGCGGCATCCCGGAGGCCAGGAGGGCCTTTGCGTAAGCTTCGCCAAAACTCTCGCCTATTCCCATCACCTCGCCCGTTGACTTCATTTCAGGCCCTAACACCGGGTCAACACCGGGGAATTTTGAAAATGGAAAAACAACCCCTTTCACCGCAACCGCTATTGGCGCGCCGTCACTAACGCCCTGGGCCGCGAGGCTTTGTCCCAAACCAATCCTGGCCGCTATACCGGCCCAATCCTGACCCGTGGCCTTGCTGATAAAGGGAATAGTCCTGCTGGCCCTTGGATTGGCTTCCAGGCAGTAGGCGACGCCGTCTTTTATTGCCCATTGAAAATTAATCAGGCCCTTGACGCCAATATCCAGCGCCAGACGCCGACACTTTTCCTTTATGTCCTCGACCAATTCAGGGCTTATTCCTAGCGGCGGAAATACGGCAAAGCTATCGCCAGAGTGCACGCCGGCTTCTTCAATATGGGCCATGACGCCCGCGATGGCGACATTTTCGCCATCGCACACCAGGTCAACATCCAGCTCCTGCGCCGCGTCCAGATAGTGGTCAATGAGAACAGGCTGGTCTTCGCTTACCAGCGCCGCCTCGCGCATGTAGCCCTCCAGGTCGGCGTCGTCAAAAACCACGGCCATGGCCCTCCCGCCCAGTACAAAACTGGGGCGAACCATTACCGGATACCCAATCCGCCTGGCGGCGGACCTGGCTTCTTCATAACTGGAAGCCGCGCCCCAGGGCGCTACAGGGACATTGAGCCTTTCCAAAACCCGCCCGAACCTCTCGCGGTCTTCCGCGTCAACAATGGCTTTGTGAGGCGTGCCCAGGAGCGTGACGCCGGCTGAACTCAGCCTGGAGGCTAGTTTCAGCGGCGTCTGACCGCCAAACTGAGTGAATACGCCAAGCAGCTTTCCGCCAGCGGCTTCATGGTCAACTATGGACTTTACCGATTCAAAGTCTAAAGGCTCAAAATACAAGCGGTCAGATGTGTCAAAATCGGTGCTGACGGTCTCCGGGTTGCAATTTATCATGATGGCTTCAACGCCGCTGGCCCGGATGGCCTCGACGGCCTGCACGCAGCAACAGTCAAACTCAACGCCCTGACCAATTCTATTTGGCCCCGATCCAAGAACTATGGCCTTTGGGCGGTCTGTGGGCGGCGCTTCGGATTCATAGTCCCAGGTTTGGTAGAGGTAGGGCGTTTCAGCGGCAAATTCCCCGGCGCACGTATCAACGCGCTTTACAACGGGCATGACGCCCATAGCGGCGCGCTTTGCGGCCACGCGCGATTCCTGGCTTCCGGTAAAAGAGGCTATCTGGGCGTCAGTGAAGCCCGCCCGCTTAGCGCTCTCCAGCAGCTCAACGGGGAGACGATCCAGGCCGAAGCCGCGCAAACGGCCTTCCAATACCGCTATATACTCCATCTCCGTTAAAAACCAGGGGCTTATGTTTGTGCGGCGATGGAGGTCTTCCACCGTGTGTCCGGCTTTTAACGCCAAGTATATCCAGAAAACCCTTTGCGGCCCGGGAGTTTGCAGATGTTCAAATAGGCGGTTCATCTCCAGCGCGCCGTCCATGCCGCCCGAAAGCCCCGGATACCCTTCTTCCAGGCTCCTCAGCCCCTTTTGAAAGGCCTCCTGAAAACTCCTTCCGATAGCCATCACCTCGCCGATGCTCTTCATTTGGGTGCCAAGGGTTTTATCGGCAAGGGGAAATTTTTCAAAGGTGAAGCGGGGTATCTTTACAACGACATAGTCAATCACAGGCTCAAAGGCGGCCCTGGTGCGGCGCGTGATGGCGTTTGGCAGCTCCCACAGCCTGTAGCCCAGCGCCAGCTTGGTAGCCACCCAGGCGATGGGAAAGCCCGTGGCCTTGGAAGCCAGGGCGGAGCTGCGGCTGACCCTTGGGTTCATTTCCACAACTACCAAGCGTCCCGTTGAAGGCTCAAGGGCAAACTGAATATTAGAGCCACCCGTCTCTACGCCTACGCCGCGTATCACGGCCAGGGCCGCGTTACGCATCTTTTGGTATTCGGGGTCCGTGAGAGTGAGCGCGGGGGCTATCGTGATTGAATCCCCCGTATGAACCCCCATGGGGTCCAGATTTTCGATGGAACAAATAACCTCGACATTGTCGTCTAAGTCCCGGACTACCTCCAGTTCAAACTCTTTCCATCCCAAAATGGATTCTTCTACCAAAACCTGTCTGATGGGGCTTAAATCCAGGCCCCTCTGGACGATGATTTCAAATTCCTCAATATTATAGGCAATGCCGCCGCCGCTGCCCCCCAGAGTGTAAGACGGCCTGAGAATTGCGGGGAAGCCCGTTTGTTTAACCAATGCCCGGGCCTCTCCCATAGAGTTGGCAAAGCCGCCTTTACAGGTTTCCAGTCCCAGTTCACCCATGAGGGCCTTGAACTTTTCCCTGTCCTCACCGCGCTCTATGGCCTCCGGCTGAGCGCCTATCAGCTTTACGCCGTGTTTTTTCAGGACGCCCGACTGATGGGCAGCCATGGCCAGGTTTAAGGCCGTCTGACCGCCCACGGTAGGCAGAATGGCGTCGGGCCTTTCCTTATTGATGACGCTTTCGAGAACATTAAGCGTCAATGGCTCAATGTACGTAGCGTCAGCCCTGCCCGGGTCGGTCATTATTGAGGCAGGGTTGGAGTTGAGCAGTATCCTGCGCACCCCTTCTTCCCGAAGAGCCTTGAGGGCTTGAGTCCCCGAATAGTCAAACTCGCAGGCCTGCCCTATAACGATAGGCCCGGAGCCTAAAACCAGCACGGAGGAAATGTCTGAACGCTTTGGCATATATCACCGCGCCATCATTTCAACAAATGCAGCAAAGGCCCCCCTGGCGTCATGGGGGCCGGGGCTGGCTTCGGGATGGTGCTGAAGGCCGAATATGGGCAGCTTTTTATGCCTCAAACCCTCCACCGTATCATCCGACAAATGACGGCGCGTTACCTCCACATCGTCAGGCAAGCTATCTTCGCGCACCGCAAAGCCGTGATTTTGCACCGTGATTTCAATTCGCTTAGTGTCCAGGTCAATCACGGGCTGATTGGCGCCGCGATGGCCAAAGGGCAGCTTGAAGGTCGAGCCGCCAAGGGCGTGGGCTAAAAGCTGATGCCCCAGGCATATGCCGAAGATGGGCCTGTTTCCGATGAGCCTGGCTACCTCATGCTGCATGGAGGACAAGGCCGCAGGGTCTCCCGGGCCGTTGCTCAAAAAAACGCCGTTGAAACGCGGCGCAAGCAGCTCATCAGCGCTGGTATCCCAGGGAAAAATTTCAAGGCTCAGCCCGGCTAAGTTCAGCAGCTTGAGTATTGACGCCTTGACGCCGCCGTCTAAAACAGAGACGCGAAATTTGGCGTCCTGGTTTGGCATCTCCCAGCGCTCCTTGCAACTGACAGCCGAGCAGAGGGCCTGCCCTGCCATATCCGGCAGTTCTGAGGCTTTTTGGGCGCCCGCCTCAAGACTGCCGTCGGCCTCTGTCCAGATAATAGCGGGCTGTGCGCCGTGGTCGCGTATGCGCAGCGTGAGCGCCCTGGTGTCCAGCTCGGTCATTATTGGCACACGGTGTTTTCTCAGCCAGCTTCCAAGGTCGGTTTCAGAAAAGACGTGGGCTGGATTTGAAGTCAGGCGTCTGCAAAGCAATCCCTTTGCTAAGGGGTGGCCGGCCTCTTGAAGGTCGCGGTGAATCCCGTAAATTCCTTGTTCGGGAAAGGTCATCGTCACCAACTGCCCATAAAAGCTAGGATCGGTGAGGATTTCCTGGTAGCCCGTCATGGAGGTTGTAAACACGGCCTCGCCGCTGCCGCCAAAGCCCAAAGGCGCGCGTCCCCTAAAGACCGTGCCATCCTTCAGTATGAGGTGCGCTCGCATGTGTTCCCCCAAGAGCAGTTCAGGGCGATTCAGGGCTGGCAGTCTGGCGAATTCCAGACGTTACTTACTGACTTTTGACCACAGATGGGCCTTTGGGAGTTTAGCTATATATTGCATAGAATAACAGTATGGAAATTTGAGCGTTGAACATGTATAATAACCATTTTTCAATTGGAGGCCGCGTGGCTGAACTCAGCGTTGTGTCTAAAGCCCTGATTGAGCAGGAAAACCAATATGGCGCGCAAAACTACCTTCCCCTGGACGTGGTTTGCTCAAAGGGCGAGGGCGTATTTCTTACCGATGTTGACGGCAACAGGTACATGGATTTTCTGGCGTCCTACAGCGCGGTTAATCAGGGACACAACCATCCATATATAGCCGAGGCCATGATTCAGCAGATACGAAAGCTGGCCCTGACCAGCCGCGCCTTCAGGAATGACGTCTTTCCGCCATTACTCGAAAAACTATGCAAATTGACGGGCTTTGATAAGGCTCTTTTGATGAACTCCGGCGCTGAGGCCGTTGAGACGGCCATCAAAGCCGCCCGCAAGTGGGCTTATGACGTCAAGGGCGTTGAATACCCCAAAGCTGAAATCATAGCCGCCGATGGCAACTTTCACGGGCGCACCACTACTATAATCGGGTTCAGCACAGACCCCGACAGTTACGGCGGTTTTGGCCCCTTCACGCCTGGCTTCAAGGTAGTGCCATATGGCGACCTGAAAGCAGTAGAAGAAGCGATCACGCCAAACACGGCGGCGATTTTTATGGAGCCTATTCAGGGCGAAGGCGGCGTGGTGATACCACCCCGTGGTTTCTTAAAGGGCCTGCGGGAATTAGCCGATAAGCACAAATGCCTTTTGATACTGGATGAAATCCAGTCCGGCCTGGGGCGCACCGGGAAGCTATTTGCCTTTGAACACGAAGGCGTCCGCCCCGATGGCGTGACAATAGGCAAGGCGTTGTCGGGCGGCTTTTACCCCGTCAGCGCATTTCTTTCCACAAAAGAGGTCATGGGCGTGTTCACGCCCGGCATACACGGCTCGACGTACGGCGGAAACCCCCTTGCCTGCGCCGTCGCCTCGGCCGCGCTGGACGTTTTGGTGAACGAAAACTTAATCCAGCGATCCTGTGAACTAGGCGCGCACTTTGAAAAGCGCCTGTGCGGCATGAAGACAGACAAGGTAGAAGAAATCCGCTGCATAGGCCTATGGGCGGGCGTCCATATAAAAGCATCTGCCGGTAAGGCGCGGCCCTACTGCTATCAGTTGAAAGATCGCGGAATGCTCTGCAAGGACACCCACGGACAAACCATACGCCTGGCCCCTCCGCTGGTGATAACAAAGGAGCAGATTGACTGGGCGGTAGATCAAATTGAGGCTGTACTGGCTTAAAGCAAAGCCAAAGATTCTGCTCATACTCATAAAAAAAGCCCCTAATACCCCTTAGCCCTATCCACATTACCCACAATTGACCTTTTTTCCGCGTAAGCGCGAAGGTTAGGGATTATGCCGGATATCAAATCTTCCGGCGCCGTGGGGCCGCTGTGGTGGGGGGTTATTGTTACGCCGGGATGCTTCCAGATGGGGTCGTCCGGCTTCAGCGGCTCATCGGAAAAAACATCCAGCACGGCCCTTCCCAAAAGGCCATTATCCAGCGCGTTCAGCAAGTCGGGCAAGACAACCTGATTGCCTCGCCCGACGCTGATTAGCGTCAGGTCAGGATTACCATGAGTAAGCAGGTCTGCGTTAATCATGCCCCTTGTGCTTTCAGCGCCAGGGGCGCAAATTACCAATACGCGGGCATGGGGCATGTATTCGGGCAGGCGGCTGACGGCATGGATTTGAAATTCCGTATCCAGGCGATCCCGGGTGGCAAATCCGTGTACGGCCATGCCAAGGGCTTTCAGCGCAAGGCCCACCTGGCGGCCAATGCGCCCAAAACCAACTATCAGCGCGTATTTGTCGTGTAATCTCTCAGGCAGCAGCTTTCCCCGCCATTGATTTAATGTCTGCGCCTGACGGCAGGCTTCAATTTGCTGCGCCTCATATAGCAGGTGACCGCACACGTATCTGGCGATCCACAAACCAAAGCGCCCGTCGGCCCTTGTTATCAAAACGTCCTGGGGCAATTCGGGATGATTTATCAAATGGTCAACACCGGCCCCGGCGTTTTGAACCCACCTTAGTTTTGGCATTTTTGCCAAAAAGCCATTCGGGAATCGCCAGGTAAACAGCGCCTCGGCTTCTATAAGCCAATCCTGGTCAGCCGCCATAGCGTCTCTAGGATGCCACCCCCGCACGTCCAGCCTTGGCTCCGCCACCCGCAACGCGGAAACCCAATCGGAGGCGCGATGGTGGACAACGGCCAGGCGTGGCTGATTCATATTTTACGAGTATATAGCAATTTCACAAATGGTAGTCCATGTCCGTGCCTCTATTCCAATCATTAACACCTCGCTCTTGGACTGCGAAAACCAAAACTGCTATATATCTTTGAAGCGGAGTGAGTATGAACCGCCATTGTTTTCAGAAATTTATCAAGCTAATGTATCCCCGAAACCTACCCCCACACAATCTTCCCAACCCAATCCATGATCCAGGGGCCGAAGGCGGTGCCTATCAGGAGTACGGCGCTGCACAGCGCGACTATGGCTTTTGTGCAGATACATACAGGCGGGGGCGCGGTTTCGCCTGGCGCCTTGAAGTACATTTGGGCAACCACGTTCAGGTAGTAATAGGCGGCGGCGGCGCTGGTCAATAGGGCTATGACCGTCAGCGTTATATGGCCCTCAATGATGGCGAGCCTGAACAGATAGAACTTGCTGAAAAATCCAAGCAGGGGGGGTATGCCGGCCAAACTCAGCATGAAGACCATCATCGCGAAGGCTAGCGCCGGGCGCCGTTTTGCCAGACCCTTAAAATCATCTATCCTCTCGCCCTCATTTGAGCCTTGCAGGTAAATCACTATGGCAAAAGCTCCTGCCTGCATAAACAGGTATGTCATCATGTAAAACCAGACGGCCTGCGCTCCCGCCTGTGAATCCATCGCCAACACGCCCAGCAGCATGTAGCCCACGTGACCGATTGACGAATAGGCCAGCATTCTCTTGATGCTCTGCTGTTTAAAGGCGGCTATGTTGCCTAAAATCATGCTCGCCGCCGCAATAAACGATAACGGCGCGATCCAGTTTTCACTGACGCCGTGGAAGCCCGTGCCGAATATCCTTATGAAAGCGGCCAGAGCGGCGGCCTTAGGGGCCATTGACATAAAGGCCGTGATAGGCGTCGGCGCGCCTTCGTAAGCATCGGGACTCCACATGTGAAACGGCACTGCGGCGACCTTGAAGGCAAAGCCTATCAAGACCATCAGCACGCCGCTGAACACCAACAGGCCTTGATTGCCCGGCGCGAGGGCTATAGCCTGGCCGAGACGCTCCAGGTTGGTTGTAGTCCCGCCCGTGGCGGCAAAGAGCAGTGAAATGCCAAAGAGCAGTATGCCGCTGCTGAACGCGCCCAGCAGGAAGTATTTAATGGACGCCTCGACGCTGCGCTCCTGGGTTCTCAAATAGCCAACCAGTATATAGACGCACAGGGCCATGAGTTCCAGGGCAAAGTATATTGAAACCAAGTCTGTGGCGCCTACCAGGAGCAACATGCCGCTGATGGAAAATAGTATCAGCGCGTAGTATTCGACGCTGTGTTCCTTTAGCGCGCCCAGTTGCTGGCGGCCAAGGGCTATTGTCAATATTCCGGCGGCTATGCACAGTAACTGAAAGCCTTTCGTGACGCCGTCAACTCGAAACATATTCGCAAAACCTATGGCGTCGTGTGGAGTATTTATTACAAACCAGCCTGACAGCAGCAGAATGGCGACAGAGAAAAAGGCCCAGCGATCCTTTGGCATTTTCTTGAGGAGCCAGGAACCAAGGGGCCATAACATAAGGGTTCCTGCCAGCCAAAGAAGAATCACCGGCGTGACCAGCCGGCTATCCCTGGCCAGGGACTCCCAGAGGGCTTGGGCAAAGGGCATCAGCGGCCTCCTGACCCGGCTTCACCGTTGTCGTCCCGGATATCCTGGGTCTGGGGGGCTTCCCCTATTTCGTCCTCATCCTGGTATTGGATGGGAACTTCCGCGTCATCCTCGCTCTCGGGCGCTTCCATGGCCCCGATGCCCAGTTGGGCGGCCTCGGCTTTGATTTGTTCCAAGTCCTGACCCTTGTAAAAGTCAGGGTTTATCTGCATTACTAAATTTTCGATGGGCTTTTGAAGCACTTCCATGATTGGGGTGGGCCTCAGGCCAATCCAGAAGCAGGCCAGCACCAGGGGGGCAAAGTAGGCTATCTCCCTGGCGTTGAGGTCTTTCATGTTCGCGTTTATGTCGTCTAACTTGCCGAACATGACGCGCTGGTAGAGCCATAACATGTAAGCCGCGCCAAGGATTATCCCGCTGGTGGCCACAACCGCCCACCAGGGCCTGGCCTGGAACGCGCCCTGTAAGATGGCGAACTCGCCTATGAAGCCATTTAAGCCCGGCAACCCGATTGAACTCATGGTCATTATCATGAACACCGTGGCGTATATGGGCATGTTTTTGCTCAGGCCGCCAAAATCAGCTATCATGCGGACGTGGCGGCGCTCATAGACGATGCCTACGATAAGGAATAGTCCAGACGTGGAAATGCCGTGGTTGATCATTTGAAACATGCCGCCCATGATTCCGTTTGGATTGAGGGCAAAAAGCCCCAGCATACATAGCCCCAGGTGGCTCACGGAGCTGTAGGCGACGAGTTTCTTCATGTCCTTTTGTATCATCGCCACCAGCGCGCCATATATAACGCCTATTATTGTGAGCGTGAGGAACCAGGGCATCAGTGTTGGCAAAATACCAGGGAAGATGGGCAGTAAAAAGCGTACAAAGCCATAAGTCCCCATTTTCAGCAGGATGCCGGCCAGGATGACCGAACCCGCCGTCGGCGCCTGGACGTGGGCGTCAGGCAGCCAGGTGTGAAACGGAAACATGGGAACCTTTATCGCAAAGCCCAGGAAGAACGACAGGCACAAGAGCACCTGGAAGGCTTGGGTCTGCTGGGCAATAGTCCCTGCCATGTTGTGAAAGGAGGCTATGCTGAGGTCGTACGTGCCGGTCGTCTTGTACTGCAAGAAGTATATAGCCAGAATACCAACCAGCATAAGCACGCCGCCCGCCAAGGTATAGAGGAACAGCTTGATGGCGGCGTAGAGCTTTTGCGGCCCGCCCCAGATGGCTATCAGGAAGTACATGGGGACTAGCATTATTTCCCAGAACAAATAGAACAGGAACATGTCCTGGCAGATAAAGACGCCCAGCATGGTGAACTGCATGACCAATAGCCAGATGTAAAATTCCTTAAAGCGCTCCGTGATGGCCGTGAACGAACACCAGACGGCAATAGCGCCTATGAAAGTAGTCAGCAGGAATAGCACTAAACTGATGCCGTCCATGCCCACGCTGAACTTGACGCCGATGGAGGGTATCCAGTCCATTTGCGTCACCCACTGCACAGCCGCCGTGGAGCGGTCGTACTGGAACCAGAGCGGGACGCACAGGATAAAATCAAGCAGCGCGATGGCGAGCGCGCCCAATTCAAATACCCGGCGTCTGGCCTTGGGCACAAAGAGCAACACCAGCGCGCCCAGAAGCGGGACCGCCGTGACCCAAAGCGGGAGGTTGTTAAACCAGGGGATCATAGGCATGTGAACTCCGAGGGACGTCTAAAAATCTAAACCAGGAAACGCCAGAAGGCGAAAGTCAGGAAACCGAGAAACATTACAAAGGCGTAGTGCTGAACGCGCCCGCTCTGTATGGCGCGGAAGAAGAGGGCAATCTGCTGGAGTATCCAGGCGACGGCGTTTACTAAGCCGTCAACAACCCGCAGGTCAATCCAGAAGGTAAAGCGCCCCGCGAGTACTGAAAAACGGGCCGCGCCATTGACCATGCCGTCAACAACCCAGGCGTCAAAGGCCCAAAGCTGGGCGGAGAGCCGCTTGCAGGGATTTACTATGACCAGGTCATATAATTCATCAACAAAGTACTTGTTGTGCACCCAGCGATAAAGGCCAGGGAACATGGCTACAAACGCCTTGGCCTTAGACCAGGCGGGGTCCGTCTTGTAAATCCACCAGGCCAGAAAAATAGCCGTCAGCGCCCATATCACCGCGAATATCTGCAACAGGTATTCAATGGCGTGTACGGCGTGGTGAGCGCCGTGGGCCGCTTCGCGCTGGAACATCAACGGATGCAGCCAGTCGCTGAAGTGCGAGTCGCTCAGGAAATGCAAACTGTGCGGAACATTGAGGAAGCCGCCTATAAGGGCCAGCCCTGCCAGTATCGCCACGGGCAGCCACATGTTCCATGAAACTTCACGCGGCCCATGAGAATCATGTTGCTCATGGCGTTCGTCTGGTGCATCCTGTGTGTTGCGCCCGCCATGCCCATCGTTTGCGCCGTGCGGGACGCGGCTGTCGTAATCGTGGGCATCGTGACCGTCATGCGCGTTATGCGCTATGGCTGGGGCGCGCAGGCCGTGGGGGTCGTCTCCGGCGCCCCGGAAATCGCCCCAGAATGTCATCACCATCAGCCTGGTCATATAAAAAGCCGTGCAGAATGCGCCCAGCATTCCCAGAATCCAGGCCGCCAGGTTGAGCGCGGGGCCGTCGTAGTGTCCGTGGTTGTACCAGCCCTCAAAGACATTCCAGAGTATTTCATCCTTGGAGAAATAGCCCGAAAAGGGGAAAATCCCGCAAATGGCCAGCGTAGCCACGCCCATGGAAATAAACGTGATGGGCATGTACTTGCGCAGACCGCCCATGTTGCGCATGTCCTGCTCGTGATGACAGGCCACTATCACCGCTCCCGCGCCGAGGAACAGGGCGGCCTTAAAAAATGCGTGGGTGAATACATGGAACATGCCGGCGGAAAAAGCCCCTGCCCCCATGCCCATGAACATGAAGCCCAGTTGTGAAACGGTGGAATAGGCTAGTACCTTTTTGATGTCGTACTGGGCAAGGCCTATGGTAGCGCTGACAAAGGCCGTCAACGCGCCAACGGCCAGTATTACCGCTAAGGCCGTTTCGGCGTTGACATAGATGAAATTCATCCTGCAAACCATGTACAGGCCGCTGGTCACCATGGTGGCCGCGTGGATCAGCGCGCTGACGGGGGTAGGCCCGGCCATGGCATCGGGCAGCCACACATATAGCGGTATCTGGGCCGACTTTCCGCAAGCGCCTATAAACAGGCAAATGCCAACCAGGTTGAACCACCAGGTTGCAGCGTGAGTGAGGCCGAACAGGGTTATTTCAGATTGGGCCAGCACCTCTCTGGTCAGGCCCATCATCGTGTTGTAGTCAACGCTGCCGAATATCATAAACAGCAGGAAAAAGCCTATCAAAAACCCAAAGTCGCCGATGCGGTTGACCACAAACGCCTTTTTGCCCGCGATGGCGGCAAATTCCTTATCAAAGTAAAAGCCGATTAAAAGGTAGGAACAAAGCCCCACGCCTTCCCAGCCCAAAAACATCATCATGATGTTGTTGCCCAAAACCAGATTTAACATGGAGAAGACAAACAGGTTCATGTAAGCCATGAAGCGGTAGTACCTGCCGTCGTTGCGCTCTTCGGCCATGTAGCCCGTGCTGAACAGGTGTATCAAAAAGCCCGCGCCGCTGACCAGAAGGGCCATGGCTATGGATAACGGATCTGCCCTGTAGGCCCATTCCATCACGTTTTGCGAAAGGCCGCCCAGCACATTCGCGCCGCCCAGGTCAAACCAAACCCACAGGCTTTGCGTGATAACCCTTTGGGATGGTTCCAGGACGAGTAGCCGGATGAAGAAAAACACAGAGAGCAAAAAAGAAACGCCTACAGAGCCGAGGGCTATGCAGTCAACAATCTTTGTGTTGCGAAGACGGCGTCCGGTTATGCCGTTAATCAGCGCGCCAAAGGCCGGCAAAAAGGGGATCAACCATAAAATTGAACTTTCCATGCTCATCCCTTCAACAAGTTAATGTCGTCAACCTGGACGGTGTCTTTTTTGCGATAGAGGGCGACCACCAGCGCGAGGCCTATGGCCACCTCGGCGGCGGCAAGCCCCATGACCAATAGCGCGAATGCCTGACCCGCCACAGTGCCGCTGTGCCGCGCAAAGGCTATTAAATTAATATTGGCGGCGTTCAGCATGAGTTCAACGCACATGAGTATTATCAGCGCGTTTCTGCGTATCAGCACGCCCAGCACGCCTATAGAAAAGAGCGTGAAGGAGATAAAGAGGACTGTGTTCATAGAAACCATAATCACGCCCTTTCCTGCTTGGCCAGCACAACCGCGCCTATCAGGGCTATCAGCAGTATCACCGACATCGTTTCAAAGGGCAGCAGGTAGCCCGTGAACATCCCCCGGCTGATGGCCTGAGCGTTTTGAGCGGCTACGTCCAGCCCTTCGGCCAATTCGGCGTTCAAGGTAAGGGCAACGGGCGCGCTGGGGGCAAATATAATTTGGCGGAACATCGCCAAAAAGCCTACGACCCCAAGCAAAACGACAAACATCGCAAGGGGCGTCTGTCTCTGAAAGAGCCTGTTTTCCTTAAATTTAGACAGCTCCACCAGCATGACCACAAAGAGAAACAGCACCACTATGCCGCCGGCATAAACAAGCAACTGGGCCACGCCCAGAAATTCAGCCTGCAACGTAAAGTAACAGGCGGCTGTGCAGACCATGGTAGCCAAAAAAGCCAAAACGCTATGAACGGCGTTTTTTGCAAATACCATTGTTGCCGAGGCGACGATGGCCAGCAGTCCGAATATCAAAAACAGGTGCTGACCCAGGAAGGCAAGGGATTGTTCAGAAAAGGAAAGAAATCTGTCTAATGTTTCTATGAACATTTTACTCCTCGCCCGAATAGGAGAATCTGCCAACGGGGCTGGGCTTGTCTATTGACTGAAAAACCCCGCCCAAGCCTAAGGCCAGGTCTTCCCTGTTATAGACGGCCAGCTCAAACTGGTGATTAAGCGCGATGGCGTTAAACGCGCAGCTTTCAACGCAGAAGCCGCAAAAAACACAGCGCTCCATTTCAAAGTCGTAGCTGATGGGGATACGCGTCTTGCGCCCCTCTTTTTTTCCGGGGATTATCTGTATGGCGTTGGTGGGACACGCTTTTACGCAGGCGTTGCAGCACACGCATATAATTTCGCCCTGGTCGTCTTTAAGAAGTTGGAGCCGCCCCCGAAAGCGCGGCTGCACTTTGGCGGGGATTTCCGGGTATTCGTCAACGAGATGCAGCTTTGCCTTGCCCCTGTTTGGCGAGAACATCACCTGGAAAAATCGCTTGCCCGTCAGGGCCATGCCCTTGGCAAGCTCTATGGGTATTAAGGTTTTGAGGAAGTTTTTCATCAGCTCCTCCTCAGACAAAGTAGCGGACGAGGCCCGCGACTACGAGATTTACAAGCGCCAAGGGTATCAAGTACTTCCAGGCCACGGCCATGACCTGGTCGTATCTGTAGCGGGGCCAGGAGCCGCGCACCCAAATAAATACAAAGAGAAAGAAGAATATCTTGGCTACATAAAAATACCAGTGGGGCTGCCCTATCCACCACCAGGTTTCGGGAATAAAACTCTGCGAGCCAAAGGGCAAAAGCCACGGCCCGCCAAAAAAGAAAGCGGAGGCAATAGCCGCCACAACGGACATGTTGATGTACTCGGCCAGATAAAAGAGACCAAACCTCATGCCCGAATATTCGGTGTGAAAACCGGCCACCAGCTCGTTTTCGGCCTCGGGCATATCAAAGGGCAGCCTGTTGACCTCAGCGTAGCCGCATGTCATATAGATAAAGAAGCCAAAGACCAGCGACGGAATGGCCCAAGGGGAAGCGCCTGTGGCGACGGCCCTCGTCATTTCGCCAAAACTCAGGCTGCCCGCCAGTATTACCGGGACTAACAGGCTTAGCGTGAGAGGCACTTCATAGCTGACCATCTGGGCCGCGCTCCTGAGACCGCCAAGGAGGGGGTACTTGGAGTTAGACGCCCAAGCGCCCAGCACAATCCCATAAACGCCAACGCTGGCTATGCCAAGGAGTATCAGCACTCCAACATTGACATCGGCCATAGCCCCATCTACGGGCAAGCCGCCGATGATGGGAACCCAGGAAGGCATAGTAAACAGCGTCCCGGGGACAAAACTCACAACGGCGTAAATCGCCATCGCCGCGGCCATTGAAATGGCGGGGGCTATTAAGTAAACAAGCCTGTCGGCCTTTGCGGGTTTGACGTCTTCTTTAATGAATAGCTTAAGGATGTCGCCCACCAGGCCGGGGAGACCTCTGAAGTAGTGGACTATGGGTATTTTTCCCATCCACCACATGCCCCGGTTCATAAGCCCGGTAAAGCCCGTCAACCTGCCCGCGACCCGGGTTGAGCCGAGTCGCTGCTGCAAAAAGCCCAGCACCTTGCGTTCGGAAAAAACCGTCAAGGGGACAACGATAAATACAAATATGATTACCAAAATGGCCTGTATCACGGCTATCAACAGAGTTTGGATCAGAGTCATTTCCAAACCTCCTAACGGTCAATCTCGCCCAGGACTATGTCCAGGGTGCCAATGGTGGCGATTACGTCGGCTACAAGGGCGTCCTGAACCATCAGCGGGATGGCTTGAGCGTTGTAAAAACCGGGCGCTCTGACGTGGAAGCGGTAGGGGTTGGCCCCGCCCTTTTCGCTTATCAGGTAAAAGCCTATCTCGCCCTTGGGAGCTTCCGTTGGGTGATAGACCTCGCCAACTTCTGACTTTAGCACCTTTGGAATTTTAGCCATCACGGGGCCTTCTGGCAAACCCTCCAGGCACTGTTTGATGATGCGGACGCTCTGGCGCATTTCTTCCAGGCGCACCAAGTATCTGGCGTATGTATCGGCTTCCGGCCTGGTAGGCACGTCAAACTGCATTTCGCCGTAGGCCGCGTAGGGATGCGCCTTTCTTATGTCGTATTCTATGCCGGCGGCGCGCAACATGGGGCCTGTTATGCCATAGGCCATGCAGTCGTCGGCGTTTAATACTGCAACGCCAACGGTGCGCTTCAGCCATATTCGGTTTTGACTCAAAAGAGTTTCGTATTCCTCAAGGCCAATTCGTATGTCGTCTAAAGCGTCCCTGACCATTTTGTCAAAGCCTTCGGGAATGTCCTCTTGCAGCCCGCCTATGCGCATCGCCGTGGTGGTGAGCCTGGAGCCGCAAAAGGCTTCAAATATATCCAAAATCTTTTCGCGGTCTCTGAAGCAATAGAGGAAAACCGTCAGCGCGCCAATGTCCATGGCGTGTGTGGCCAGCCAGACCAGGTGGCTGTTGAGGCGGTTGAGTTCGTTGAGCATGGTGCGTAAATACTGAGCGCGCCTTGGCACGGTTATTCCAAAGAGCTTTTCAACGGCCTCCGCCCAGCCCAGATTGTTTGAAATGGCCGAGCAGTAGTCCAGGCGGTCTGTCCAAACCTGGCCCTGGAAAAACGTCTTGTTTTCGCAGATTTTTTCTATGCCTCTGTGCAAGTACCCTATGACCGGATAGCAGTATTTAACGGTTTCACCATCAAGACGCAGTTTGAGGCGCAGCACACCGTGGGTTGACGGGTGCTGGGGACCCATGTTTATTTCCATCTCCTGACTTTTGAACATTTTGCTCTCCTTAGGGGATGGGCTATTCGGCCTTGAGGGGCTTGAGGTTGATGCCAAGGTGGCCCGCGGCCTCCATCGTTTTTCTGGTCAGGACGCCTGAACGGTCGTCCCGGCAATCAATGTCGCGCTGGCCCAGGCCAACTACCGGATAGTCCTTGCGCAAGGGGTGACCTTCCCATTCTTCAGAACACAGTATGCGCGTCATGTCTGGATGGTTTGCAAAGCTAACGCCCAGCATGTCGTAAATTTCACGCTCCGGCCAATTAGCGCCCGGATATACCTGGGTGGCGCTCTCCGGCTCAAACCCCTCAGGGATTAGTATCCTGAGGCGCAAGCGCTTTCGGCGCCTTATGCAGGTTAGGTGATAGACGACGGAAAAATGAAAGCCCCATCCCCCCGGGTAGTGGGTGGCCGTCATATCGGCGAGCATTTCATAGCGCAGCGCCACGTCCTGGTTGCATATAGTCAGGGCGTCCAGTATGGCCTCTTTTCTTACCTGGCAGACCAGCTCGCCTGCCTGTTCAAAGCACTCTTCCACGGCCCCGCCCAGAAGCTCCTTCAGCCGATGTAAATCATGATCCTGGGCTTCCTCTGGCACGGGCCACTGCATGTCGTTTCCATCGGTTTTTGCTGCGGTGCGCGCTGGGGGCTTGGGCGGCTCCTTGCCTTCAAAAAAGGCCTTTGACCTGGCGGCTTCATAGTCCGCCATTATTTTTTGCCACCTGGCTTCTTCAGCGGCCTGATTTGCTTTTAAATCCGCCGCATACGCTCCGGGGCCGGGCACGGGGGCGGTCTTGGGCTTTTCTATTTGGCGGTTTGGCGCGGTTTTGGGATCGTACACGTATGACATTTTGTGATCCCTCATGAATTAACGGGTAAAGGGGCGAGTGAAGGCGCTGGCTCAAAGAGTTCACGATACTTATCGGCAAGACTGCTGCTCATGATCTTGTCCTGCAATTTCATGAATCCATACAATAAACTCTCCGGGCGCGGTGGGCATCCGGGAATATAGACATCCACGGGGATTATCTTGTCAACGCCCTGAATGGTGTGGTAGCTGTCAAAAGGCCCGCCGCAGGTGGCGCAGGAGCCTAAAGCTATCGCCCACTTAGGCTCGGGCATTTGATCCCAGACGTTTTTTAAGATTGGCGCCATCTTGCACGAAACCGTGCCGGCGGCAATCATTAAATCAGCCTGTCTCGGGCTGGCGCGAAAGATGCCGGAACCAAAGCGGTCGAAGTCAAAGCGGCTGGCGCCCGCCGCCATCATTTCAATGGCGCAGCAGGCGAGGCCAAAGGTGACGGGCCAGACGCTGGTAGCGCGAGACCAGTTCATCACATGCTCCACCCTGGTGAGTATCAACGCGTATTCAAGTAAGGTAGGCTCGGTAACTCCCATTACTCCCATGACAGCGCCCCCTTAGACCATACATAGCCGTAGCCAAAGAGCAGCAGAAACAAAAACAATCCCATTTCCACCAGGCCGAAAACGGCCAGCTCCTTCATCTGGATAGCCCAGGGCATAAGGAATACGACTTCCACGTCAAACACAAGAAAAATCACGGCTATCAGGTAGTACTTGACGCCAAATTTTTCACGGGCTTCGGTAGTCACCGTGAGGCCGCACTCATATGGCGCGTACTTGACGTCCCCGGGTACAGCAGGGCTTAACATCTTCTGAATTACCAGAATGACGACCGGCAAGATACCGGTGATGGCAAGCATTATCAGGATTGGAAAGTAGCTTCGCAAGCGAACCCCCCGGAGTGATTTCAGGTTACAAGATATATTTTGATGAGAGTTGACCGCTTTGGTCAAGAAGGGATTTAGTTTTTGGTGAAGCGCAACCCGAAAACCTGAAAACAGATTTTTTCACGCTTACCCCATCGAATAATTTTCGTTAAAGCCCCGCGTGGACTTTGGTCTTGCTTGGGGGGCGGACTATCTGCCGCAGGTTTTCGGGGGGAGAGGGCAGCATCGGCAGATCGAGTTCTTTTAACTGCCCCCCCAGTACGCCCCATGCTCTTGCCTGCTTTGGCAGACGCTCAACCTGAATCACCTCCCACCCTTGGGCGTACGAAACGAACGGCGGCATCACCAGGGCAAAGCCGGTATACAGAAAGGCCGGATAGCGCAGCCATGCTTCGTTATTTTGCGGGTCGGGGGTTGGCACGGCAAACAGGGGATGCACTCCGCCATTAATCCAAAAGCCGATGGGGTCGTTGTACCTGGGATAAACAAATGTCCTGCGGCGGTGCATGAGGGTATATGGGGCGACGCGATAGTTTTCCAGCGGCGTGATTCCAGTTGCTTCCACCAGCGGCCCCACAATGCGCTCAGGATGGCTGACAACCTGAACCACTGTGCGGCCGCTGGCTTCCAGTTTGCGAAATAGAGCCTGTATCTCTTCGGCTTCATCGTCTTCCAGACTGCCCTGGCCGGGCTTTATGTCTCCTAACAGGGCGATGGTTTTGGGTTTGTATTCCTGCAAGAGGCCGAGCAGCCGCTCCCAGAGGTCGTGATGCTGGCTGTTTGGCAGTATTTCTTTTTTTCGGCGCAGCGCGCCAAGCCCCAGAAAGAGATCAGAAATGACAAGGAATTGCTGTTCGGCGATGAAAACGGCCCGCCGCGAGTCCAGAATCAGGTCAATAAAACGCGTCTGCATGTCTTAATTATAATCAATTGAGGTAATTGCAAAACCTCCTGGAAACATCGCGCGCCAGTGCGCAATTCCTGAAAAATGCGGGTCTGGCGTCCGCGTTCGCTGCAAAGCTGGAGATTTTGCAATTAGCTCAAGCATGAAAAGTTCCGGACGCGGTCTAAGCCAAATCTCAGAAAAACAATTGCCCTCCGCTTCATTTTTTTAAACAACGTCCTCATGCTTCCCTCCAGATTGCTTTCAAGTTGCTTGAGATATTATTGATTAGAAATGTTTGAAATGCTGCCTGATATTTTTGGCGGGATGCTCGCAGGGGCGTCCGGGGGAATGCTGTCCGGGCTTTTTGGCGTTGGCGGCGGGTTTGTGATGATTCCCCTGTTATCGTTGCTTTTGGGCCTGGATCAGCACCGCGCCCAAGGTACGACGCTGGCTATCATGATGATGCCCGTTGGCCTGCCTGGAGTAATCCAATACAGAAAACAGGGCTATAAGTGGAACTTCAGGATTGTTGGCCTGGCGGCGGCGGGTTTTATGTGCGGGGTTTCTGCGGGCGCGCTCATAGCCAACAAAATTCCTCAAATGCCTCTGCGCCTGGGCTTCATGGCGTTTTTGACGCTCGTGGCGCTATATGCCTGGTTCAGGCGCGAACGCGCAAATACTGACGCTGACGCCCTTGAATCGGGTTCGATAATTTTGCCAGGGCTTTTTATAGGCGTCCTTGGCGGCTTTACGTCCGGTCTGACGGGGCTGGGGGGAGCGGTGGTGATAATACCCCTCTTGATTTACTGGTTTCGCATGACGCAGCACCAGGCCCAAATGACCAGCTTGCTGGTGCTATTGCCCCCTGTTGGCCTGCCGGGCGTAATTGTTTACACAAAGGCCCAAGGCGGTTTGCCATGGCTCATAGTCATTGGAGCGGTAATCGGCTTTGACCTGGGGTCATATCTGGGCGCCAAAATGGCCACAAAGATGTCCGGCGCCAGGTTAAAGCGGTTTTACTCGGCGATACTCCTGCTGATGATAGCGGCGATGGCAATAGTTCCCTTTCTGAATTCGAGCGGGCGGATGCTCTGAAGATGCGTCCATGAGAAATTAACCTTCTTCAGATTTTGTTGAGTTGCGTTAGCCAGCCTCTTATTATAGGAATGGACAAAGAAACTGCCGTGTCAAAAAACAAGCTATCCGCAGGGATCAGGTATTTTAGGGAATTGCTCGACATGATCAAGTTCGAGCACACGGTTTTCGCTTTGCCATTTGCCTTTATCGCCGCACTGGCCGCGACGGAGGGCAGAATCCCATGGTTCAGCTACCTATGGGTGCTAGCGGCCATGGTTGGCGCCAGGACGCTTGCCATGACATTCAATCGCGTTGCGGACGCCGACCTGGACTCAGAAAATCCAAGGACGCTAAACAGAGCGCTCCCCGCGGGGCGCGTAAAGCTGTGGATGGCCTGGCTGATGATAGGGCTGTCCGCCGCTCTCTTTGGATTGGCGGCGGTCATGCTTGGACCGCTCACGGCTAAGCTGGCGCCATACGCCTTTGTTGTTTTGCTTGGCTATTCAATCACAAAACGCTTCACTGTCTGGTCGCACGCAATATTGGGACTGGCCCTTAGCTGCGCGCCGCTGGGCGCCTGGGCGGCAATTGCCGGAAAGATTGAAACGCCGGCGTTTTGGCTCGCCTCAGGCGTTTTAGCCTGGACAACCGGATTCGACATTATTTACGCTTTGCAGGACAGGGAATTTGACGTAAAAAACGGACTACGCTCCATCCCTGTGGAATTGGGAGTTCGTCCGGCACTGATTGTTTCCAGGATATGCCACCTCGTTGCCGCTACGGCCTGGGCCATGTTTTTGGTAGAAACGCGGGCGACCCTTTTGCCCTGGGTTTCGCTGGTCATAGTTGCCATGATTCTTTTCAGGGAGCAATGGGTTGTGAGGGGCGGGAATTTAGACCGCGTTGACCACGCGTTTTTTACGCTGAACAGCTTTATCGGGCTGGTTTTATTTTTGGGTTTTTTCGCGCATTGGGTAAGACTCAGAGGCTTCATCTGACGCTTTGCCGCCATCAACCGAAGTCACGCAAGAATAGAAAGCACTGCGGCGCAGAGCGCTGCGTCAACCAAAGCTCCACACTTCACGTTCCGCACTTCAGGTTCTGGCATTTCTTTTGCTATGTTTTATTGTCGTGTAAGGCAAATGACAATTAAAATTTTGTTGACTATCAAGTTCAACATGGGATACCATCACTACTATGCCTAGAAAACCACAATTGAGGACGGCTGCTCGCAGGAGCCATCCTCACCCCGACAAGCTGTTGACCTTCATGGTGGTGTTGACCAGGTACACTTTCAGGTGGACTGTGCGCCGGAAATTTGTCTTTTGGACGGTTGGAATAGTCGTGGGGATTTGGGCTTTTTCGGTAATAGGCAGCGGCTATGGCCTATGGGCCTCAAAAAAGATGATGGACTTCACCCATCTTCAGCGGGAGACCAGACAGCAGCAGGAGCAATTGCGCGAAAGCATGGATCAGGCCAATACGTTACAGCGGGAGCTAAACGATTTGCACGACATCGTTGAAGACCTGATGAAACAAATTGACCCCCGCGCCGCCTCGGAGGACTTACAGGAAACATCCGAAGTCAAAACAAATAAATCCAGTAAATCGTCTCAAAAAGCGGGCGTTTTAAAAAACGTGCTCAATCAGGCGGACGACCGCCTTAAAAAACTACAGGCGCGGATGGCGCCCGTCCTGGACAGTTGGAATCATACGCCATCGGTAATGCCGACGACCGGTTTTATCTCTTCAAACTACGGCATGCGCATTCACCCGTTTTTCAGAACCACCGGCGGCGATGACGGCGCTGGTTTAGCCAGTTTTCACAGCGGGATAGATATAGCCAATACGCTCGGCACTCCCATACAGGCAACCGCCAATGGCACGGTTACTTTTGTTGATGTGTTTTCAAACTACGGCATGACAGTGATAGTCCGCCATTCTCCCGATATTGAAACCCTATATGGGCATTTGCACAGGGCTAACGTGCGCGTAGGCCAGTATGTGCAGCGTGGCGACATTATAGGCGCGATGGGCCGCACCGGCAGAGCTACAGGGGTTCACCTGCATTATGAAGTGAGAAAAAACGGAAACCCTGTCAACCCCAAGCCCTACCTGCATCTTCAGCGTCAGTGGCTAACGGGCCTTAAATGATCACCCGCGTCTGGAGTTTGTCATGTTGAGCAAAAAGCACTCAAACAGTTTGTCTCCTGTAAATTCAATACTCGGTCGCGCAAGTCTCTGGAAAGGTGATGTACACACAGGCACGGAAAGTCTGCGTGTAGAAGGAACCCTGGAAGGCACGATCTTTTCAGAGGGCGAAGTCACCGTTGCTCCAACCGGGGCCATAAAAGGCACCATTCATGCCAAGAACCTGATCGTTACAGGTTATGTGGAAGGCGCCTTCCGCGTTTCAGAGTGCCTCGAAATCCACGGCACGGGTTGTGTAGAAGGCGAAGCGGAGGTAGGCTCTCTGGTTGTTGACGAAGGAGGAACTCTGCAAGGCACTTGCGTAAGGCGCGGTTATACCAAACCCCAGTCTGTCCAGAGCGTTGAACACCCAAAAACAAAATGACAATTCATGGACATTTGATTGTTCTCAGATAAAATGAAACCTTGACCACTGGTCCCGTAGCTCAGCTGGATAGAGCATCAGACTACGAATCTGAGGGTCGGGCGTTCGAATCGCCCCGGGACTACCAATTTTTAAGTGGAAAGTGAAGAGTGGGGAGCGGAGAGCGGGCATCACCGTCTGGGCGTAGTGTCATTATAGTAACTGGTGTCACTACACTCTCATCGCCGCCATAGAGCCGTAAGGCTTTGGCTCTACCTAAGCAATACCAAAGACCAACGGCTCTTGGGCGGCGTCCTATGCGCTCCGCGCCTTTCGTTCCGCAAGCCGCCAAAGGCGGGGAGCTTCACTAAAAGCGCGGACGTCACATTTGATGCTATAGGTTGCATCTCAAAGTTGAACCGCT
>JGI24698J34947_10000170_pt1 | contig 25297 bp, 22 predicted proteins | sample TergutMp193P3_FD_34947 | JGI IMG/M metagenome (IMG submission 34947) | reverse complement strand
AATTTCTTTTTTTCTTGGTATAACCGGCATCAGCTTTCCTCTAGAAGTATGAACGCATAAAAAACAATGCGTAGGAAAAAGGAGAAACCGCTTGGCATTTGGTTATCTAAAACTGATTCTAATATATAGAAATTGAAATAAAATGTCAAGTATTTTTTTATTTTTTTGAAAGAAATTATATGGTAGTCTGCGTAATAGTCCCATTTCGGTCCTGTTAAATTATTTGTTCTCCAAACCAGTAAAAATATCTTTTAAAGACAATTTGTCAATTCCCATACTCACAATGTGAGTATGTATATATAAAAAAAACCACATCAAGCCATGCATAGCGGGAGATGGGTCATGTCAAAAATTTATGAAAACAATCGGCCAGTTTTTTACAACACGCCTTTCTGCGCTCGTTCAATATCAGTCAACATCATCATCTTGCATAAGGATTTAAAATCTACTTTGGCGTTCCAATTCAATATCTTTTTTGCTTTTTCAGGATTACCATTAAGTATTTCAACCTCAGCGGGACGATAAAATTTGGGATTAACTTTTACGATGGTTTTCCCTGTTTTTATATCAATGCCAACTTCACTTTCTTCACTTCCCTGCCACTCAATATCAAATCCGCAATGCCTGCCGGCTTCTTCTACAAACTCACGAATGCTGTGCGTCTCTCCTGTCGCGATAACATAGGTATCCGGTTTATCATGCTGAAGCATTTTCCACATCATCTCTACATAATCGCCTGAATAACCCCAATCGCGCTTTGCGTTAAGGTTCCCCAATTCAAGCGTATCGGTTGTCTTTCCTGTAAAAAGTTCAGCGAAATGAGAAGTTATCTTTCTTGTAACAAATTCTTTTCCGCGCATGGGGCTTTCATGGTTAAACAAAATACCTGAACAGGCAAACACACTAAAACTTTCACTGTAATTCACGCACATCCAATGCGCCATTAATTTGGAAACCCCATAGGGAGAGCGCGGATAAAAGGGCGTCTTTTCCGTTTGCGGAGTCTCCTGTACTTTACCGAACATTTCGGAAGTGGAAGCCTGATAAAATCGCGTCTTCGGGGAAAATTCCCGTATAGCCTCAAGTATGTATACTACGCCCATTCCATCAGCCTGAGCGGTATATATCGGCTCTTCCCAGGAAGCGGAAACAAAACTTTGCGCGGCAAGATTGTAAAATTCATCAGGTTGATATTTTCGTAATAAGCGACAAATGTTTGAGAATTCAAGAAGATCAAAATCCAACAGTTCAATTTGCTCAAGGATTCCATGCTCTCTTAGTTTGGCAAAGGTATCAGTAGCGCCTCTGCGATACAGACCCAAGACGCGGTAATTTTTTTCCAGCAGAAATTTTGCCAAATAGCCGCCGTCCTGCCCAGTGATGCCGGAGATCATTGCTGTTTTTTGGGAATTGGTTGTCATTTGTTATGCTCCTTAAATTGACTTAAATTGATTATTATTACTCTGAATAAAACTTTTGATATTGACAATTTCGTTTTTAAATACTTGCCCGGCTTTGTTACTCGATTTCAAACAGCGCGATCTCTTCCGGACCGAGAAGCAGGTTTATGAAATTAACTCTGGTTATCGCGTCCGGTTTAGAAAGTGCGGTAAGGCCGATCGGTCTTGCAGTATAAGCGCCTATCGGATTCCCACTTGAATTTTTAAGAATTATAATTGCACGTGTGTTGTTCATCGATCTGTTATGCGCAAGCAGGTACATCTTGCCATCCGTCTGCGAAATCCATTGCCTGATAAAAAGCGATGTTGTTTCATTTCCTGCGCCGCTCTGTTGAAGGATCGTTGCCTTGTCGTTTACAAAAAAGTCGTACAGCAACGGAACTTCCACATGGTTTATAGTAAGGATCGGCATCCATAAATCAGTTTCCCAGAGAGCAAGTACTTTGTCGTTTTGCGCGAAACTGGTTCCATATATAAAAGATTCATGTAATTCAAAATACCCTACTCCCTTGGCGCCCGCTTCAAGCCCCCTATAAATGTTGTTCCTGATGACATTTGCGGTAGGTGGTAAATTTCCGCGGTGTCTTTCCCATTCAAAATAATACGAACCCGTAAGATATAGCACCGGTTTTATACCGCCGCTGACGGCTATGGCGGTTGTCGCAGCTGTCATGGATCTTGTAACAACGGTAGTCGGGCTTTCAGACGGGTAATGAACTATATCAAGCACATCACAGTATTTAATAGATTCATGAGTATTATTATTCCAAAGTCCATCAACAATATACACCGCGCGGTCGTCAATATCGCGTACTTCTCTGTATAGTGTCTCCAAACCCAATTTCATGTTTTCCAATGTTTGCCTGGTAGGATTAATTTCCACCTTGCCCATCGGCTCATCCTCAATTTGCCACGCAAAAATGTCAGGATTATTCGATAAATCTTTAATTATTCTTTCCCTTTGTTCCGGCGGGTAGATCAAACATACAAGAGCTTTTAAACCGTGTTTACTAATTTCTTCCCTTGCATTGTATAGATTGGATATTGGATCCCATACTTTCCAATCATAAGTTTGCACTACATTTATTCCGGCTGCTTTCGCGGCGGCGAACAGCCCGCCGTCCGGTATCGAACCTCCATGAATATATTGAGTCGTCCCAAATCCGATAATTGGATTGAATACCTTTCCGTCCATCTCGAAATGAGAAAATTTCCCATCCGCGTCATAAACAATGTTATTCGGCCTCGGGTATATATACAGGTTCTGTTTAAAGAGATCAACCTGCGTTTTATTAACGCCGGAATTCTCCCAGACTGTCGCGACCAGCGTGTATTTGTGTTTTTGATTTGCCAGCAGGCTTATGTCATAATTATAATGCGCAATTGGATATTGATCGCCGGTAAATGACACACCGATTTTTTCATCAATAATTCCGGTACCGGGAGCAATCACGGCTCTGTTGTACTCGCCTGTTACGGTATTAATTCTTTTTCCGGCCTCATCGTAATATTCCCCGTCGTAAAGCACAAAGTCTACGCTGAAATCATTATTATCGCGATTTACATTCGTCTGGAGCAGTGTTATCTCCACATTTCCGCCTTTTTCATCGGGATAGAGAAACACTCTGTCCGACTTAAAAAGGGCTTGCACGCCAATATCTGTTTTCGTTACCGTTATATTGTCAAACCACACCGACCCTACGGCAAGGAACCAACAGTACAGCCTGAAGCTTGTTGTGCCCACCGGCGCGGTAAAGTATTGATATTGGACGTGATCTGATCTTGGGCTGCGTACAGCCTGATAGTCATCCCAGGTATTTTTATCGGTTGTTTTAAGTTCGCCCGATTTAAACTGATCTGAAGTGACACCCGGCTGGCCCGGATAATCTGTTAATATAACGATTCCGTTACTATCAAGACATTCCACCTTAAACTGCGCCGATCCTGCCTGGTTCTCATCCCAATCGCATTTAATACGCGCTTCGACTCTGTACATGCCGGTGCTGATCCCCTCAACAGTAGTATAAACCTGCACGGCGTAAGCGCCGGATGTGTCATCTCTGTTATTAATGCTATTTGTGAGTTTGAGGGCGTTGCTTCGTACTCCACTGACGCTTTCTTCATTAGTGACAATCTCAGCGCTCCATGAATGCACGTTTAAAAGCGGGGGAACTACCGTCCAGCCGTCAGCCTTAAGGCCGCCTGTCCAATTTTCTGTTCCTTCGGCTATGACGGTAGTATTTTCAAACTCGCCGTTTGGAACCTGTATTATTTCGAGAGCTGCGGCATATACTGCTCGATTCGCTCTTTGAGATATTCTCTCAATAAGTGCGCAACTCGTAAAAGCGCATATACCGCTAAATAATAATATAATAATATAATTTTTCATATAATTCTCCACTTGTAATCATACCAAATCCCTGCCTTCTCATTCGGTTATATTATAGTTCATGCTATTTTGTTTATAATAAACCTTCTTCATAACCATTTAACACTTTATTCCAAGAATAATAATTTTTTACCATATCATATCCGGCTCTACCGATACGATTACGCATATCTTTATTTTTTAATATTGATACAACAGCATTAGCAAAATCAGATTTCTCATCAGCAATAATACAATTTTCGTTTGGTACAAGCTCAGAAATGCCTTCCGATATAAGTGATGTTAATACAACAGGAATACCACAAGCCATATAACTAAAAACTTTGCATTGTATTCCTGCGGCGATACGCACCGGAGCAACAGCCACCGCAACATCTTTTATTTCGTCCTCAATGGAATGAACAAACCCGCTTACAACAATATTTTTCCCATCTGAAATCATTCTAATGTCAACAGGAGGTTCACCGCCAATAATATATAACATAACTTGAGGAATGATTTTTTTAATAATAGGAAAAATATCATATACGAAATATTTCACCGCATCTTGGTTTTGTAAAGTTCGCATATTGCCAACAAATACGATTTTATTTTTATTATATTCAGAAGCGATCTTTTCCAAGCAGTTTACACCCATAGGATATACATATAGGGATTTATAGTTTCCTAAATATTTTTTATCTGCTTCAGAAACAAGAACACATTTTTTATATTCATTAATAGTCCGCATCTCGTACCTTGAGATACGTTTTTTTTCAATAACATATATCCATTTTTTAAATGATTTTCTTGAAGATTTGTCCGCTAATTTATATGTCTTTGAAAGCGCATCGGTCATTTCTACAATGGTTTTATTCTGTAAATTACAAATATTAAGATAAGGAACCATTCTAAGTAAATGTGAAATAAATAAGTCAGGATTTTCTAAATTTATTACCTTCTTAAATACCGATAAAAAGGAAAGAGAAAAATAATAACCAATTTGTATTGGCTTGTTAAAAATTAGTGCTAAGAAGGAAGAAACAAAAGAAAAAAAGTTATATCTTTTTACATAATAAACTTTATCATAAAACTTTTCCGCAAGTATTTTATTTTTTTCTTCATTGGTCTTATCTAAAAATGTTACTAAAACAAGCGTATGTCCTTTGTTTTTAAGATAACGGCATATATTGTTTATTCGTAGTACATCGCCGCCATTCTCAGGAAAGGGAAAACGGGGTGCAAGAATACAGATTTTCATTTGTTTTTATATGATTTTTTTCCAGTTTTCCAAATATATCGAAAAAGCGCCAATATGATAATATAATAAAACTCAAGACGCCAACTTATAATCCAAAATAAATTATTTTTTGTCTTTCCATGCGATGCAGTAGTTATATTTTCTCTATGACATCTGTAAAAAGTTAAGACATCATCAATAAAATATATTCTATTGGTAAAATAAGCTAATAGTCCTATATATATATCATGTAATATAAGTTTTCTATGAAATGGTAAAAAATATTTAAGGAAATTCCTTTTAATTCCTATCGTGCAACCTAAAAAAGGCGGAAAGAATAAAACTTTAATAGGTTTGTTTAATGGATTGACAATATGTTTTTTAGAAAAAATAATTTCATCATTTTCATTAATAATACTATAATTTGAAAACACACAATCTTTTTTGTTCAAAGCCAATCTTAAAATATTTATTTTATTTTCTTTCCATATATCATCTTGATCACAAAAAATAATAATATCACCAGATGAATGATTAATTGCATTTTCAAAATTTGCAGTGATGTTATAAAATTTACTCCAATGTGATTTTATATTTTTTTGTTTCAGTATAAATATTTTTATTCTATTATCATTAATTTTTTCTATGATATTTAAGGTATTATCTGTAGAATCATTATCAGAGATAATAATCTCATCTTCAGAAGATAATTGAGGTAAAATTGATTCTATCTGCTTTGATATATACTTTTCACCATTATATGTCGCCATGCACACAGAAACCATTATAATTACTCCTAATAATATTAGTTATATAAATCCTTATATAATTTAATATGTTCTTCAGCACATTTTTCCCATGAAAATAATTCTGCTCTCTTTATACCATTCTTTCTTAATTCTTCCCTTGTTTCCTTTGAATTCAAAACTTTGCTAATTACGTCGAACATATCATTCTCTGAATGCGGATCAAAATAATAAGCGGCATCACCTGCTACCTCAGGGAAACAGCTTGTATTTGAACAAACAACAGGACAATTACAGGCCATTGCTTCCAATAATGGCATACCAAATCCTTCATAGTAGGATGGAAATACAAACAACTCAGCATCTCTGTATAGCCTATTCATTTGTTCTTCCGTAGCCGAAATATGAATAATACCATCTTGCAAATTATTCATCTTGATAAAATTAATTTCTTTCACAGAAAAATATTTACCTGTACAAACTAATTTCAGATGAGAATATTTCTTTTTGATTTTATTATATACCTTTACAAAATTATTCCAATTCTTATTACCATCTCGCGCTCCAACATAAAGTATATAATTTCCCTGAACTAATCTTTCTGGCTGCAATGATTTTATATCAACGCGATCTACTCCAAGATAGATTAATCTTGTTTTATCCTCAGAAATATCAAAAATATTTAGCAAATCATTTTTTGTATTATTACTAATTACAATTATTTTATTCGCTCTTGCAAATGTTTTTTTCTGAAATTTTATTATCTTTTCATTTTTATTATATGTTGAAAAATTACTATCATGAAAATTTATTACCATTGGTTTATTTCCTATTGAATCTAAACAATATGGTTCATAATGGGTTTGATGAAATATGTCAAATTCCCCTTTTTTTAAAGTATTTATTGAATTTATCCTCCCTAGTTCAAACATTATTCTTCCTTGCCCCTTAAAGTATAAATTTGAAAGTATATTTTTATGTGGGAAAAGTTTATAAGTTTCAAGATATACATTATTGCTATATACTGTACTTGTTATCCACATCTCTCTTGGCAGATATCTTAATAGTTCACAAAAATATTTTGATGCCCCGCCATGTCTTTGATAAGAAAATATCTGATGATCAAATAATATCTTCATAGCTTATCCCATTATTCAAATATATATTTTCTGTGATGTTCTTGAATAATTACCCTTTCCTGATGTGGTAAATGATCAAATAATATATTGTCATACAATGAAAATATATTTCTATTACCCACCCCCATCTTTAATACACCATAGAATAATAAAATAAATAAAAATATTTGTTTGTTTCTGTTTTTTATTAAAGAATAGATTTGAGGGTACAAAATCCAATACGGAAAAATAAATAAAAGGGTTACTCTTTCTAAGATAATCATAATTTCTGAAAAATAGAGAAAAATGAAAATATATATAAAAAATATATTCATATAGAGTAAATTATTTTTATTAATTTTAAATATTTTTTCGTAAAAATAAAATAAAATTATAAAACTGAAAAATCTTTCTAAATATCCAATAGTTATACCATAAGCTTTTCCATAAAAATCGGACGCAAAATAAAGTTTTATCATCAATCCTAATCTTCCGGGAAATAATGTTCCAATATTGGTTAATATTACTTTACACCATTCCAGTTGTAATAAAAATACCACATTACCAATTATAAATAAAAATAATATTATTTTACGTGACCATCTTTTATGTAATACAAAATATAAAGGTAAATATAATAATGACGAAGTATGAAACAAAACACCAATACAATTAATCATCATATATTTAAATATTTTTCTTTCTTCTATATATTTTAATGAAATTAAAAATAACATAATACTTTTAGAATTTCTAAATAAATTAAACTCTATCGCGATTCCCGAAAATAGAATAAAAAAAACAAATCCTAAAATAATATATTTTGGAATAATTCGCTTAAAAAAATAATAAAGTATTAAAAAATCAATAAAAAAGGAGACAAATTGAAGAAAAAAGTAGTTTGAAGATATTGTTTTACATATTATCATAAAGAACAGAAATCCATTTTCCATTCTTCTTTGAAAAAAAACACTTATCAAATTTTTATTATCGAATAATGACGGCGCAGCATCATATACTGAATAATAACTTATCCAGTCTGTATACAAAAACCCACGAAACCCTATAAAAAAAATCAATAAAGAAACAACAAAAAAATTTTGTATCCAGATATAATAATTATTATTAAAAGAAGGGCCGGTATTTGTTTTGTATAATGGTATTACATTCACATATAATAATAAAAAGAGTATTATATAAGGTATAGAATAAAAAAAACTAAATGTAGGCATATTTTATCTTTAATTGAAATACCGACTTAACACGAATTAAATAGGAAATCTTTTTCTCATAAATATTTCATATAAAATTATTTTAAGTTTTAATGGCAATATTTTTAATAAAAATAATTTCAAACTTTTTATCTGTTCATAATAAACCATCATTTCACTTACTATATAATTTGTACCAATATTTTTCTTATATAGGGTATAATTTAAAGAGACATGTTCACAAAGTACCTCAAATACAGAGCTTCTGGTACTATTAATCGTATAATAACGTTCATTTTTAATAAATGGATATTTATAGATACCTATGCCTCCAAATGCCGATACGCATTTTATATATTTTTTCTTTTTAATTTTTTTCATTATTTTAGATACATTTTCTTCTGATTCTTTGTGCGTTTTATCAATTATTATATCACTAAGATTTTCATCAAATAAAATCAATGGGTATACATCATAATATCCCATTTTTATTCTGATAAAGAATTTCAAATATAGTACGCCATTCGCAAACAATGCTGTCCAATCAGGAGGAGCATTATTAATCGCATTAATAATACCTTGTTCACAAAAATCATCAATATCTATATCGATAATCATTAAATAATCATATTCAGCCTCTATACTTCTCAGGTATTCCATATATTTGTTACGATAAAAACACATTTTTTCTATACGATACTTGCTCGTTCCGGGGGAAGGACATTCTGCTGTTTTCTCAGGAATTGTTTTTATATGGTAATTCTCAGAAATAATAACAATATTTTCTGCATTTTTTTTCCAATCCATTAGAATATCCTTCGTCTGATCAATACTGTCATTTTCCACAACAATAACAATACTATCTCTAAAATGCTTCCTTATGTGTTCAATTTTTTGAATATTATTGGGTAGTACTTTCTCACAATCACGGGCTAATATTGCAATTGCAATTGTTTTATTAATAAACATAAATATTTCCCTTTTCTTATATTTTTTCTTTTAAAATTAATTTATATTGGTTTGACCAAAGAATCCTTTTCTCTCTGTTTTGGAAAATAGTAAAAATAATTAAGCGTGATATTATTTTTAAACGAACTAGTGTATTAATAACAAATATTACGATTATATTATTTGTTTTTTTTAAAAAAATATTTCGAGAATAATATATTCTTCTTTGTCTATCTAAACTGTTTGAAAAACTTTTTCCTTCCAGGTGTTTAATTAGAGCATTTGGAATGCTATATATTTTATAACCGGCTTTATTTACTCTATGTTCTAATTCAGAATCTTCATAATACATAAAGAAATCAGGATCAAAACCATTAAGTATTTTAAATAAATTCTTTTTAATCATTAAATCGGCACCTGTTATAAAACATACTTTTAGAGGCTTATCAGTATAATTATAAAATGCGTTTTTCCCATATAATGTTTTTTCTGGTAACCGCATAAATAATTGATTTATTTCATCAAATATTAATGAGAAAAAAAATCTAGCAAAAGAATGTACAGGTTTTCCATCATTATCTACCAAATTTCCGCCGCAACACCCTACTCGAGGGTTATTATCTAAATAATCCGATAAAATCTTTACCGCATTATTCAACAGTATAGTATCGGGATTTAAAAAAAATAAATTCCTGCCTTTAGCGATCTTGACAGCTTCGTTATTTGCACGTCCAAAACCAATATTTTCGGACAAGCTAATAAAAATTACCTTATTCCCATATTTTTCAGCAAGAATGTTTTTTGAATTATCAGATGAAGCGTTATCGACTACAATAATCTCATATTCAATGCTTTCCGTCTTCTCGATAACAGAATCAACCGCGTCAACCAGCAGGGATATTGTATTATAATTTACAATAATTACCGAAACGTCCACAGTTTTTCTTTACCGGCCCGGAATGTTATTACTGCCTGTAATAGGATTGTATTATTGCATAAAATCATGGAATAACTGAAACAGATCGTAAAAATCGCGGCCTTTTGGGATAGTTTTTTTTTGAAATAAAATTGATATATGATTTTGCGTATTGTTCTGCATTCGAAATATATTTTTTATTTTTTACTTTTTTATTGCAAATGTTTAATGATTGCATTAAAGCCTGATAATTCCTCGGTATATAAAAATGAATTTTTTCGGAAAATAGATTATAGTCAAAAAATATTTCTTCGTCCTGTACCTTATCGCCAGGAACAATGATATGTAATCCAGAATATAAAGCTTCATAGGTTGTACGTCCAATACACGCAAAAGATTCCCCCCTAAGCAAATAGTCGCTGATATAGTAAATTTTTTCTATTTCTTTTTCCTCTCCATAATAAATAATACGAGGATCAGTACTAATTACTTCTTGACATTTCAGAAAATACTCTTTATCATTAGCCGCTCCAACAATAAGGAGCAACGCATTTGTATTTTTATAATCTTTGAATACATTTAAAACAAATAATATACCTTTTACTTCTTCAAGCCTTCCTATTATGGTAAATATAATTTTATTTTCCCAATCAATACTCTTTGGAAACTCTAATAAATAATTTGCATTTAGAAATTTATTTAAACCAGTCATATCGAAAGGATTTAATAACACAATATAATCATTCAATTTAATGTCTTTAAATTGTTTATAAGTGGTTAAATCTATAAAAATTACACCTTTAGCTTTTACAATATTCTTAAAAAGAAAAATACTGCTTCCGTCAAAGACTTCACGAACATGAAGTATCATATTAAACTTTCTGCATAATATTTCATGTAAAATAATAGAATTTAGATGAATAATATCAAATGATTCCTGCATAAAATATATATATAAAATTATTCTGTCAAGCAAAAACCATTTTATTTTTTTTATCCATAAAAAAAAGCTATATTTTAAACTAAAATGCGGTTTCCCAACATAACAAAAAGAAAACGGCAAAAAATATCTATGTATCTTTTTTCTATCCACATCAAACCATTTAGATACATCATCAATATTGGGTTTATTACTGAATGAATTAGGTATGATAATATGAATATCGTGCTGCTTATTAATCTCTGATAAAAGAGTACGAAGACTTCTGGGAGCGCCATATATGCCTACATCATGCGTAACAAACGCTATTTTCACAGTTTGAATACCTTTTCGTTCTCTATTGCAATATGCTTCACTACATTCCGCATATCAACAACAATCTTTGCTTTCTCTGTAACGCGCTTAGCGTCAAAACAACTGTGATTTGTGGTAAACACCACGCAATCCGCGCTTGCAATCAATTCGTCCGTTAACTCAGAACTGATATAATGGTTCCCGTGATCATCGGTAACTTCCGCGATATACGGGTCATGGTACAAAACCTTCGCCCCTTTTTTCTTGACCTGTTCCATCACCAACAACGCAGGACTTTCCCGTGCGTCATCAATATCCGGCTTATACGCAACGCCAAGAAACAAAATTGTTGAACCGTTCAAAGCCTTCTTATAGCGGTTTAAGGCGAATGAAATTTTGCTCATCATGCGGTAGGGCATCAGATCATTGATAGCGCCTGCGGTATGTATCATGGAAAGATTAAAGTTATAATTCTTGGCGATATGCTCAAGATAAAAGGGATCAAGAGGAATACAGTGCCCGCCGATTCCCGGCCCCGGATAAAAAGCCTGAAAGCCATAGGGCTTGGTTTTTGCCGCTTCTATCACTTCCCATATATCAATATCCATTTTGCCGGAAAGGAGCGCAAGCTCGTTTATCAGCGAAATATTGACAAGCCGGTAAGTATTTTCAAGAATTTTAACCATCTCGGCTGCACGCGGCGAAGACACAATATGCAAATGCTGTATTGCAAGCCCGTATAATGCCGCCGCAATTTGCTTCGCTTCCTCTCCAAGAGCGCCGACAACCTTTGGTGTATTCTCTGTTTTGTAATCTTTGTTTCCAGGATCAACACGCTCGGGACTGAAACACAGCCAGAAATCATTACCCTCATGTAATCCCGATTCGCGTTCAATTACAGGCTTCATAAAATTTTCAGTCGTGGTTGGGTAGGTTGTGCTTTCAAGGCAGATAAATGTCCCGCTTTTCATATTTTTTGCTATATCTATGCAAGACTGTTCAATGTAACTCATGTCCGGTTTTTTGAATTTATCAAGCGGCGTGGGCACACAGATTATAATAGCGTCACATTCTCTTATTCGGGAAAAATCTGTTGTCGCGGAAAGCTTTTTTGTATCTAAAACTGTTTTTGCTAAATCAGCGTCGGTAACATCGCCTATGTAGTTTTGCGCGGCATTAACCGCTTCTGCCTTGTTATCGCTTTTCTCGAAACCCAAAACTTCAACGCCGTTACGCGCAAAAGTAACCGCAAGGGGAAGCCCCACATACCCAAGACCAATAATGCCGATTTTTACGGTTTTATCGGAAATTTTTAGTAATATATTTTCACAATTGGACATTTTCATCTTCACAAAAATAAAAAAAACATTTAACCCAAAATTTTTCTTCGCATTTTGTTAATTTTTATTGCCGCATCCAGTATCCATTTCTCACTGCCGTAATACTCGTGAGGAATACCGGGACTGTTAATATATTTTTCAAAACTTTCTTCAGTAAATCCCAGTTTTTTTATTACAAACTCTTTATCGCTTTTCTCCTGCTCAGGATCGGGGTAGGGATTACTTTCAAGCATTTTCAAAGCTTCATCACGGGTCATCTGGCCTGTAACAACCAATGTCGAAAGATGAAGACGGCGTTTGTCAACATTAAATTTTTTTGGTAAAATATACCCTTGGTAAAACCGCGTAAATACGGATTCATAGTGTTTATACGGATACGGTTTATAATCAAAATTTTTAACAAGGATGTCTAAAGCTTCCACTTTTTTATAATCAAAATAATCAAGAAAACTAATCCAGCTGTACTTGACTAAATATCGCAGATAATCAATGGTAGAAAGAAACGTATAGGTTTTAAGTTTTTTGGTCCCAAACTTTTTCTGAATTGACATAATATTTTTTTTATCATATTTATAATAATTCCAATTGGACGGCATTCCCATCCCTTCCGTAGAAGAATTGGTACCCCATAAAATATAATTAATATGATATTTTTTTGCCTGATCGAAATTAAGAGCAGCCAGAGCGCTGTCTGTCAGCATTTCAATGTCTATTACATGGGCGGCAAAAAACGCGAGCTGTATATCCTTTTTTTCCTCCCAGTCAACAACATGCGTATATAAATCGACTCCCAATTTATTTACCAGATTTGAAATATTTTGAACCGCCAGTTCCGAATTCCACCCGTTGTCAAGATGAACGGCCAGCGGGCGAAGCCCGTTTTGTTTTGCCAAATACAGCGCATAAGAGCTGTCAACCCCGCCGCTGACTCCCACGATGCAGTCATAAGGCTTATTCTTCCCGTCTTTTTTTATGCGTTCTATTAACGCTTCTCTCTTTTCCGTTAATTCCTGCTCGGAAAGAGAATGGTGTTTTTTAATGTCCTCAATAAATTTGTTACAAAAATTACAATGACCGTCTTGATCAAAGATTATGTCATCCGCGGTAGTATCCATGACACAGCGGGTACAGATTTGATAGTTTTCCATTTTACTTTTCTCCTTTATTTGCTGTAAATATTTATCTTTATTAAGTCTTCTTCTTTCGGCGCGCTGATTAACACCGCTTTTTGTTTTCCGTAATATACATACATACTGCCGGCGGCGGCGGCGCTTGCGCCGGCATCCAAAACCCGCTTCATGTCAAAAATATCCTTCGCTCCGCCGCAAGCAATAACCGGGATGGTTACGGAACTGCTAATCATTTGCACAAGCTTTAAATCATAACCCTGCATCGTACCGTCATGGCTAATTGAGTTAAGTAAAATTTCTCCCGCGCCCAATTCTTGCGCCATTTCAGCCATTGCTTTTGGCGGCTCCTTGACTTTTTCACTCCCTCCCATAATATAGCAGTCATATTTTCCCATAAGGCCGCTTTTTACGTCTATAGAAACTACAACGCTCTGACTGCCGACTATTTTGACTGCGTCCTTAACTAATTCATTGTTTTTATAAAACCCGGTATTAATTATAACTTTCTCAAAACCAAGCTTAAGCAATCTTTGAACCTGTTCTACGTTTGTAATTCCGCCTCCATAACCAAGGGGCATAAACGCTTCTGAAGTAATCAGCTGTAAATATTCAAAATCAGGCCCTCTTTGTTCTTTAGACGCGTCTATGTCCAAAATACAAAGTTCGTCTACGCCCTTATCATTAAATATTTTTACGGTATTAATAGGGTCCCCCAAATAACGGCGTTCCTGAAAACGTATTGTTTTCACAAGTCCCTGCCCATGCAGAAGCAGTGTCGGTATCAGCCTGGGCCTGTGGTACATTCTTAGCACTCTTCCGCAAAATTCTTCAATATCCGCATTCCGAACGAATGGCTTTTCTCCGGATGAAATTGAACTCCAAAAATGTTTTCGCGATATACGGCGGCTGTAAACTCGTACCCGTAATCGCAGGTCATCAAAATATTTTCTGAATTATCGCATTTCGCGTGATACGAGTGCACAAAATAATAGCGTTCTTTATCCGGAAGCGACTTTGTCAAAGCCGCTGCCGCTTGAGTTTTTATCTGATTCCATCCCATGTGCGGGATTTTTAAATTCAATTCAGGCGGGAATGAAAACCGTATATTGTCAAAAGGAATAAATCCCAATCCTGGTAAAACGCCTTCTTCGCTCTTTCGTCCCAGCATCTGCATTCCCAAACAAATACCTAAAAGCGGTTTCTTTTTTTCTACTACCTGATACTCTAGCACATCAATTAAATTATACTTTTGCAAAGCTTTCATTCCGGAATCAAATGCTCCGACGCCCGGAAGTATAATTTTATCCGCCTGTATAATTTCATTATGATCGTGCGATAGGATAGCCTGCGCTCCAATTTTTTTTAACATGTTCAATATGGAACCAACATTGCCCATACCGTAATCTAGAATGACGATCATATTTTATTTACTTCTTCCCTTTTAGGATTTATTCATAAATATATATAATTTACTATTCTAACTATCGATATAATTTACATAAAAATCAATCATTCAATTTTTGAAAAATAAAGCAGGCCTGATCCCCATCCATCATGCGATTTAACATACGAGCATGTTTCTCACAGTCTTTTATATAATGTGTGCTATAATAATCAGTTGGTAATTTTTTATTATATTCCGAGAATGAAATATCTCTACAATAGTTCTGACTTTCTAAAAATTGATCTTTATTAGAATCGTAAATAATCTGTTTCAATGTAAACCCGGAATTCTTACTTAAAATAAGCATACTTCTTGTAGTATGCAGGAAAAAATGACGTGGCGCATCAATCTGAAACCAATTAGAACCATACTTCCGAAAAGCAAAAGAATCTGACACTGGTATGCGAATCAATAGTATTCCGTGTGGATTAAGCAGTTTGTGTAATTGCCTTAATATTAAATGTTGATTGTCCATATGCTCGAACGAATGATGTAACATAATCAAATCATATGTACCGGAATGGCTAAAAATATCTCTTTTAAATATTTTCACTCCAGATGAATAAAAATAATCTTTTTCTATAAAAGGGTCGATCCCTGTCAAATTTCTAAATCCCCAAATACTTATTTCTTTTAATAAAAACCCTGTTCCGCTACCAACATCTAAAATAGACGATGTTTTTCTCATTTTTCTTAATAACATTAAAGATGCTTTATATTTCTCCGAATTTTCAAATCTTCTAATATATGGAGCCTTTTTCAAAAAGAATCTAACTATTTTAGGAAGAAAAAAATATATATTAATAAGACAGTATTTTATCACGTTTTTTAAATGCATACAATAAGTATATTTATCTTCATGTTGTACAAGGGAATAATAATCACTTGGATAAAATGTAGACATATCTTTTGGTGGCTCTGTTATCTGTAAACATCCACATGATGAACATCGAAAATATGTGAAATTTTCACGTGTACCATACATCATTTCGCGAACGACAAAAGTTTCATTCCCAAAAGAATTGGCACATATTTTACATTGATTATTCATCTTTTATATAAAATTAAATTTGCGTAACGTCTGAAGTAAAGAAATATATCTTTTATTGTTGATATATTTAATAATAAACACACTAATATACCCAATCCTGCACAACTTATTCCAATTTTTTTATTACAAAATGTATTAATACCAGCTACAACAAATAACAATAAAAATAACACTGCCGTTTTTCTTAAACAAAAACGCATAGGGAATAATCGTATGGAGATAATTGTTCGAAGAGTAAAATAACATAAATATGACAGAGCTACAGATAAAGCTGCACCATTAATACCAAGCCATGGAATAAAAATAATGTTAAATAATATACATAATAATAGTAATATTCCAAATATAACAATATGCCAGTATGTTTTTTTAGTAAAATTAATTCCCAAGTTAGTTATTTCTGATAAAATATATAAAATTGGTATAAAAATAAGAAATGGCATGATAGATGCAGCTTCTACGTATGTTTTATTAAATAACAATACAATAATGTCTTTTATTGCGATCAGACCTAATCCACAGAGAAAAAGAATAAACGATACATATTTAAATGTTTTTTCATATAATGTTTTATCATTTGGGTTTTTTTCATAATATTCATAAGAAGTCGGTACCCAAAAAGTGGAAAATCCCGTCTGTAGAATAGATAAAGCTGCCACAATTTTAAATGCTACCGAATATAAGCCCAATCCTTCAAAACCAACAAATTTACGAATAAATATTTTATCCATTCCCTCAAATAACATAGCCATCAAACAAGTTGGTATAAAAGGTAATCCATATTTTAATATTGCATTTATTTGTTGTTTAGAAATTGACCATCGAACAAACCAGAAATTACGTTCTTTTATAACAGAAATAATTATCGTTATCAATTGTGAACACATTCCTCCCCAGACGATAGCATAAAATGTATTTGAAATGTATTTAGAATAGATAATAATAACAATAACATTGATAATAGTCGCAACTATTTGTGTTAATGAAAAAAAAATACTTTTCTTTTTCATTCGTATAACTAAAAAAGCATATCTGCTAAATATTCCCATTAATAAATTTACACATAATAATCCTACAATCAAAACTTGCTGTTCGGATATCAACCAAATAGAAATCCATTTCCAGCAAAAAAAAATACTTATAGTAAGTCCTCCCCAAACAATAATAGATGGGAAAATAGTATTACATAACAATGTCGCTCTCTTATTTCCTTCATATTCATAAAAAAAACGTAAAAAGCTTTGGTCCGTTCCAAATAATACAAACTGAAAAAGAATTCCGGAAGTTAATATAAACATTGATGCTTTCCCAAATTGTTCTGGATTTATCAATAATGTAATAATCGGAACAGTGAAAAAAGAAATACCCGCCGATACCCATGAACCGAAAGAAAATTTAAAAAAATCTTTTAACATCAATAAAATCGCTTTTGTTTTCTAAATAACATCACAGAATCATTTTTCAAACGACCTGCAATATTTAGAAGATATTTCAACAAGAAAAAAGGAACAAGCAATAAAATACATAATATTGAACATATTTTTTTTGATCTAAAAATACTTTCTGTACATTTTACATATACGTTAAATTTCCACAAACAAAAAGCAAGAAAACCTTTTAAGAAAGATGTTGGATAGGGAACCTTATGATTAATATTCCTGGCATTTTTTAATCGATTATACCATAATGGCTGCTCATTAATGTGTGTATACTCGCCAAGAGATAAATAATAAAATAAAGTTGGGTAGATGTTGTTATATGCTAGATTTTTATTTATCCACCACCATACCGGAAATTTTACATTCAGAATTTTTTCTCTCTTGAACATTCCATAGCCAAATCCATCATCCCAATAATAAGTCAATTTCAATAATCGAATCAGTGAAAAACGAGATTCGTATGAACGATTCCTCGGAGGAGGATATTGTAAAACTTTATCATCTTCATCAATAAAAAGATATGGACAAAATGCAGAAATCGCAGAAGGAGAATATTCTAAAGTGTTAACATGCATTGAAATAAATTCTGAATTCCACAAGTCATCATTACCCGCCCACATAAAATAATCACCCTTGGCCTGCTGCAAAAGAAATTCCATGTTACGAGAAATACCTATATTATGTTCTTGTCTTACGTATTTTATTCGATTATCCCTGGATGCGTACTCTTCGCAAACTTTAGCGCTTCCATCAGTAGAACAATCGTCTGATAAAATTAACTCAAAATTACTGTAAGATTGATTAATAATGGATTCTAATGACTTACTTAAAAATGGTTTGTCATTGAAAACAGGCATTCCTATACTTACTAACTTCATGCTTTGTTATTCTAAAATCCAAATTTCATCATTAAAAAAACCGCCAATTAACCATAATTTATCATTAAAAACACATAATGCGGCCGCATGACGAGGCGAAAAAAAGGAATGTTTTTGTTGATTCCAATTTATTCCATCTTTGCTTGTGTAAACTTCATTAACTAAATCACCACCCCTTCTTGTACTTCCACCAACAATAAATAGTTCATTCCGAAAAACACAAATAGAGGAAAAGGCTCTTGGTGACCATGCTGTACGATCTTGGATTCTAATCCAATTAACACCATCCGATGTTCTCCATACATCATTATATAGCGTTGTAAGATTTTGAGATGTATATATCCCCCCACTATAAATATACATATTTTCTCCAATAATAGCATTCCCATATATTAAGCCTCTAGGAGAAATGGTATTGTAATTTTTTTCATTTAGCCAGTTAACTCCATCAACGCTACTCCAAATGTCATTGTATGCGCCGACTCCTGTGTCTCGATCCCAATTTCCATTCATGTCCCAGAAACTAATCCCACCAATTACCCACAACTTGTTTTTGAATGAGGCAATGTATGCAGAATGCCTTCTGCTCCATGGAAATTCATCAACTTCTTTTATCCAATCTATCCCATCTGTGCTTGACCATATTTCTTTGGCAGTTAATCCTCCTCCAATTAACCATAGTTTATCGTTATGTACGATTATTCGTTTCATCTCCGTATTCTGCCAAGACGGTGAATTTGTAACTAATTGCCAATTAATACCATCTGCAGTATTCCAAACTTCACTAAAATGATTATTTCCATCACCTGTCCATCCCCCAAAAAGCCACATTTTATCATTAAATACTAAAACTGTATGTTCATCCCTTGCACTAAACGGCCCATTCCCAACCTTCCTCCACGGACTCCTCTTCACCGTCACCAAATAATTCTTCACTGTCCCATCGCTCGCGGTCACAGTATATATCTGCGGACTGGTAAAATTAACAAACGCGCCGCTGACGGGGCTGACCGCTGCCCTGTTGGAAACAACAATATTTGCTTTTATATTGGCAACATTTGTTTCGTAAGGAACATAAATATACAGATAGTCTCCTTCCCGCTCAAAAATCTGTTGTGTGCCGTCAAGCGTCAAACTCACTATTTCGTTATGACTGCTCAAGTCTTTGCTAACCGTTACGGTAAACGTTGTTTCGCTGCCGTCCTGCGCGGTTATCGTGTACAGTACCGGATCGGTGAAGTCAACAACGGCGCCCGACGCCGGGGAAACCGCGGCGTTCGGCGAAACGGTTACGATGGGAATAAGCTTTGTAATATCCGCAAATTCATATACCCGTACCGTTACATTTCCTTCATCGCTGATTATTACATTGCCTTCATTGTTGGGCATAACAAAGGACAATAACTTTTTTTCGCCGCTCAGCACAATTTCAACCGTTACCGTAACGTTTTTGCTGCTGCCGTCCTGCGCCGTAATCGTATACTGCACTGGGTTTGTGAAGTCGATAGTAGTACCTGGCGCCGGAGAAACACTGGCATTCGGGGAAACTCTTACAACTGGAACAAGCCTTGTAATGTCCGCTAACTCATATACCTTTACCGTTATATTGCCTTCGGCGTCGGTCATTGCGCTGCTTTCTTTGTTTGGTATTGCAAAGGAGAGTAAATCCTTATCTCCGCTTAGGACAATTTCAACAGTTACCGTAAATGTTATGCTGCTGCCGTCCTGCGCCGTAATTGTATAAAGCACGGGGTCTGTGAAGTCAACGACCGTGCCCGATGCCGGAGAGACAGCGGCGTTCGGCGAAACTCTTATAACAGGAACCAGTTTTGTAACATCGGCTGATTCGTATATAGTGACCGTTACATTGCCTTCAGCATCGGTCATAACGCTGCCCGCTTTGTTTGGTATGACAAAAAGCAGCAGCTCTTTTTCGCCGCTCAGCGGAATGCTTTCTTCAACGGGGCATCGAATAAAAGCAAAAATGCCTGCAAGGATAAAAGTAGTTATTATAAAACGATTCATCGGCTGCCTCCCGCGTTCGTTAATTTACGCCCGTTCTCATCCACTTTCCCCCGCACGCGCGCCGGGTTCCCGTACGCCAGCGCGTAAGCAGGCACGTCCTTCGTTACCACGCTGCCCGCTCCTATCAGCGCGTACTCCCCGATGGTAACGCCGCACACTATTGTCGCGTTTGCGCCTATGGACGCGCCTTTTTTCACTACGGTCTTTTTATACTCGTGTTTCCGCTCAACAAAGGCCCGCGGGTTTATCACATTGGTAAACACGCAGGAAGGCCCGCAAAAAACATCGTCTTCTATAATTACGTCATCGTAGACGGAAACATTGTTCTGTATCTTTACCCCGTCGCCGATAACGGCGCGCGAGCCGACATTTACGTTTTGCCCTAACGAGCAGTTTTTCCCTATTTTCGCGCCGGGCATAATGTGGCAAAAATGCCAGACTTTTGTGCCTTCCCCAATTTCCGCGCCTTCGTCTGCATAGCTGGATTCGTGGACAAAATAGGGTTTGTTATCGTTCATAAGAAAATGAATAAGATATTTAAGTTATCCTATAGGGAATTCTAATCCGGCAAAATCATAAAGGCGCTTATATTTTCTTTCTTTTGATATTATATGATTCTTTATATATGTCTTTGTCCTGCAAGCCTCACGCATTGCACAGTCGGTTTTTGTACAAAATTCAAAATCTTCCACAATATTAAGCGGTAGCTGCGGCTTATAATCCCCATTCAAAGCAAGATAAATTTTTATTTTTTTGTATCTTTTTTTTAGCGTTGAATGGATTGTAGAAAGATCGTCGTTTTTTTCTACTTCTTTATTATAGCTTTTTTTATAAATGTCTTTTAGGCTATGAATATTGTCATTATCAAGCTTCAGTAAATTTTCACTGTTTCCATTAATATAAAACAATATACACTCATAATCCTTACCGTTTTCTTTTCTCAAGGTAGTAAGTAATTTCTTTAATATTGATATAACAACAGCTTCTATATAAATTTCCTTCACCTCTTCTTTAATATGCTTTTTGATTTTTTTATATAAATTAAAAAGATTTATATCCTGAAGAATAAAATAAGAAACTTTTTTACCTGATTTATCGGGAAGACAGCCGCAGAAAAAACAATTATCTATATAATCCCTTTCCCCTCTTTCACCTAACAAATAATCATTAGAGAAATAATTTTTATCCTCCATTAATAATATCAAAGTGTATAACAGCAATACCGAAAGGTCGCCATTTTCATTTCTATGAAGCAGCTTAAATTCCAGCAGCCTTTCATGAGTGGATGGCAGATGCATTTGATGCCCAAACCTTGTTGTTAAGATCTAAAATAAGCTTACCAAGATAATTTAATATTTCATTTTTAATCCTCTGATCAAACGTATCTGAAATAATGTCTACCCTTACTTGATTTAATTCCGTGTGCGGCAATTCCAGTAAGAAGCGCTCATTGGTTATCATAAAATGGGGAACGCGTGTTACTTGACGATTATATGATTTGAAAGAAATAGAATCTCCCAAAAAATTGCGGACATCTGGACCGCCGGCATAAACTGAAACAGGGATATGATCTTTTGCCAATACATTCAATTGTCCGCTTATTATCTTTTGCAATTGTTCATTTCTTGAAAAAAACGAACCGCAAGTTATATCAAGTTTGGGTACAGACTCATTTTTTACATCATCAATAAATTTTATTATATGCCCGCATTCACTACAATCATCTATATCATAGGCTATCCCGTTTTCAGAAATATGATTCCTTGGAATTATTGCTAATAGATCTTTAAACCCTGTATATTCATCTCCATAATCAAGATTTTGAATGACGTCATCTTCTGCCATCCTGCATAGAAGAAACTTTACACTGTTAGATTGCTTTAACATAAAGTAGTTATTCTGAATATACGACAAATAATCTTAACATACAACAAATATTCCGAGATTCAAAAACATTAATATCATTATAACAGAATAGAGCCTCCTTTCATTTAAGCAATTTAAAACTACATTTTTCAAAAAAAACAACCATATTCTTAGTTTACTATCAAATTTGAAAAGTTGTCAAGTCATTAATTAATTTTTTGAAAAAATTCTTTTATTTTTTCACATACAAAAGAAACTTCATCTTCCGTCAATTCAGGAAACATCGGCAGCGCGAGAACCGTTTCGCATAACTTTTCCGCCGCAGGAAAATCCCCTTTTTTGTATCCCAGATAATCAAAACATTTCTGCAAATGAAGCGGCACGGGGTAATAAATTGACGTGCCTATTTCTTTCGACCTTAAATATTCGTCTAACGCATCGCGTTTTTCCGCTTTTATGCAGAACACGTAGTTTACTTCTTTGTTATCATCTTTAATAATCGGCAGTTTAATTCCGGTAACATCCTTTAGCATCTCCCTGTATTGGGCGGCGCGTCCTGCCCGCTTTTGAATTGCGCTGTCAATGCGAGACAGCTTGACATTCAGTACCGCAGCCTGTAATGTGTCCAGCCGTGAATTGAAACCTATATAATCATGATGGTATTTCTTAGTCGAGCCGTGCGTCCGGTAACTTTTCGCTTTTTTATACAGTTCTTCTTTATTGGTAACAATCATGCCGCCGTCGCCGTATCCGCCGAGAGTCTTGGTCGGAAAAAACGAGAATGCGCCGAAATCGCCGATAAGACCGGCGTGCCTGCATTCGCCGTTATGCATTGTCTTCATGCCGAACGCTTCAGCCGCGTCTTCCAGTACCGTCAGGCGGTGTTTTTGCGCGAGTTCCATGCAGGCTGTCATATCGGCAGTCTGCAAAAAAAGATGTACAGGCAGTATCCCCTTTGTTTTATCGGTGATCCGGTTTTCGGCGTCCTTCATGTTCATGCAGAATGTATCTTCGTCCACATCACAGAATACAGGCTTTCCATTGAGGCGGGCTGTGCAGGATGCCGAGGCAAAAAATGTGAAAACGGGCGTGAGAATTTCAGCGCCGTGTTTGTAGCCTAAAATATCCGAAGCGATTAAGAGAGCGTCGCTTCCGTTAGCAACGCCTACAGCGTATTTTGCGCCGGTATATTTGCAGATCGCCTCTTCAAAGTCCTGCACCTGCTTTCCAAGTATAAAAGCGCCTGATGCGATAACATCAGCGATAGCCTTGTCAAATTCCGCTTTGTAGAGTCTGTATTCGCGTACAGCGTCATAAAAGGGAACTTTCATTGATCAAAATATCCTTTCATTTCCAGAGTTGAAAAATCGCACGGAAGATCAACCGGCCTGCCGGTTTTTTGAGATTTATAGATCGCGAGAATTATTTCCAGCGCCTTCCTGCCGCTCTCCCCGGAAATTATCGGCTCTCTGTTCTCTTCGACAGCTTCAACAAAATCCTTAAACAGAGCGGCGTGCCCAAAACCGTAAACGGTAGGCGGATCTTTTTCATCGGGGTTTAACACTTTCTCTTCAGGGTCTCCGACAATGTCCGCGTCGGCAAAACGCCAGACGTCTATTCTGTTTACCGCAAGACCGCCTACTACCGCCGATCCTTTTTCGCCGAAAACGGAAAGCGTCTCGTTTATGTTTGCCGGGTATACGTCCGCGCTTCCCTCAATGATCCCGACCGCTCCGCTTTTAAATTCGACTATGGCGGCGCCGAAATCTTCAGCTTCTATGGGACGCATAAAACGCCGCGTCTGGGCCTGTACTCTCACCGCATCTTCGCCCATCATCCATTGAAGAAGATCAATGCCGTGGGTGCATTGATTCATCAGCGTCCCGCCGTCCTGTTCCCATGTTCCGCGCCAGGGAGCTTCCGCGTAATAGGCCGCGTTGCGGTTCCAGCGAATTTGAATAGTGCCGTGCAAAAGCCTGCCGAAACGCCCCGCTTCAAGCGCGGAGCGCAGTCTCTGAATTGGCGCGTTAAATCTGTTTTGAAAACACACGGCAAGCTTGCGGTTGTTTTTTTTCGCGGTGTTAATCATCTCATCCGCGTCCTTTGTTGAAAGCGCCATCGGTTTTTCGCAGATAACATGACAGCCTGCTTCAAGGCAGTTTTTCGCTATCTCAAGGTGTTTGCCCGATTCTGCCGCTATGGTAACGATATCAGGTTTTTGTCTAGCCAGCATCTTCCGGTAATCGGTAAAAATAGTTATATCAGCATCGGGGATTTCTTTCTTGTATTCCCTTTCTTTTTCCTCAGCCCGGGACCTTACCGGATCGCATATTGCCGTCAGAGTTAGCTGATCCGCATTGTCAACAAAGCCTTCAATATGTTTAAAACTTATTCTGCCGCAGCCGATTAACGCTATTGTGTACATTACACCCCGCCCCTCTTCACAATCGTAACCAAAGTTTTAAAAAAAATAGACATATCCAAAAAGAACGAAATATTCTTGATGTAGTACAAATCATACTGCAGCTTTTTGTATGTATCCTCCTGTGAGAGAGAATGACACTCACCGGAAACCTGTTCCCAGCCGGAAAGCCCAGGCTTTACCAAAAGGCGCTGACGGTAAAAAGGAACTTCCTGCTCAAGCTTCTGTATCAGCTCGGGACGGGGGCCGATAAAACTCATGTCCGATTTAATGATATTCAGAAATTGGGGGAGCTTATCTATCCTTGTTCTACATAAAAATTTCCCAATTTTTGTAAATTTTTTATCATTGTTTCCGTCCATCTTCATGGTGCGAAATTTGATAATTGTGAAAGCTTGACCTAAATAGCCGGTACATTTCTGCTTGAAGAAAACAGGACCGGAACTTTCAATTTTTATAAA
>JGI24698J34947_10000169_pt1 | contig 25304 bp, 22 predicted proteins | sample TergutMp193P3_FD_34947 | JGI IMG/M metagenome (IMG submission 34947) | reverse complement strand
TTTTCGTATATTTCCCTGTAAATTTCCTCAGAACCGATGGAAATGGTAAACATAGCCGCCTTGTCATCTATGGCCTTCTTAAGCAGTTTGACAATAACTTCTGCGTTTACACTGTCGCCTTCCTCAAGGCATATATCGACGATGGCGCCGCCGGCAAATCTTTCAAGCTCCAGATGCCGGAAAGAACTCAACATAGCCGCTATGCCGCTGTAAAGAGTACCCGGCACGGGCGAAAAGTTAGGCGCAAGCGGTTCTCCTCTTCTTCTGTCCGCACATGCGGCCGCTCCCCTGCCCTGCCATCCGTACTGTTCAAAAGTACCAAGACCTGCCGTAAACCATATTCTTAAATCGCCATATTTTTCGCTTGATGACTCAGAAAAACCGGTAAGCTTTCTTAACGCGATGGTATTCTTCAAGTTTTCAGGTTCAGATTTATCCTGAAAAACTTTTTTCGCAAACCGGGCGGAATCCATAACGGCCTCATGGCAAATATCCAGTACGTTACGCGAAATTTCCCTTATCTCGGCGCTGTCCGCCCCGAATTTAGGCGTATTCGTGTCAAAATCTATCTGCACGGAAGTATAGTTATTTTGAACCGTTCTTTTCCCAGAATCGGAACAGGTGAAGTTATACCGGAACGCGTCCGCAACTTCTTTCAGGGTGTACTTGCCCTTGCCGTTCGCGGGGAACACCCATTTCCTAATACCAAGAAGGGTATTTATCACATTGGGAACTCCGCCAAAGATAATACCAGCCAAATTGTACTCAGCGCCCCCCCATGCTTTGTCGCGTCCTTTTTCCATGCAATCGTCCATAAACGCGGATATAAGCGGAGATGGGGAAGCGTACCCGTCCGTTATATAATATATAAATAACGACAGGGCGCACCTGTCAACAAAGAAACCTAGCTGAGTTTTAAACGTATCCAGCAGCTGTTCAAAGGAAGCCGGCATTGGCGCGTAAGGGGCGATTTTTTCTCCCCGGAAAAGTTCCGCATCCGGCGAAAGGGACGCGCCCTGATTAATGGAAGTTTCGAGCGCTGTCATTGCGTTTAACATGGAAAACATCCAGTCTGATTTACCGTTCAGGACAGGTTCCCAACAACCGTCCACGCAATAGTCACGCGCAACTTTCAACGTCTGTTCATTGTCATCAGCTTCTCCCTCTTTCGGCGCCTGCATGAGCGCGCGGTGCATAGCCTCAATTATCACTTCGTCATTTACTATGGCAGGGGTGTTCTTTGTACGATCTATTGAATGCGCAACCTTTTCATACAATTCATTGGGAGAGTTTTTATGAAGGCGCACATAAATGCTTGGAGTAGCCAGGTTAACATTCTCAACTGCCTGAAGAATAAGGTAGGTAGCTTCATTTGCCGCGTCTTCTCCGTCCTGAGTTTTGCCGCCTAAAACTATATTCTGTAAAAAGTTATTCACTCCGGCCTTCTGGTCCGTAAAAAAAGGGTGAGTTCCAAAACCACTATAGTAATCAATATGGTCCTGCTGATACAGATAATCGGAGCTAAGGTTAAGCCGCCCCGCAAGCTTAATCAAAAAACATTCCATGATTTCCAAAGCCCGCTCTTTGTCCGGCTCTTTTTCAATATAAGTTTTCAAAACCTGATCAAGACGCCCAAGGGAAACAAAATTCATTGAAGCGTGAAGGGCGATATGGTAGAATGTTATGCTTTGCACAGCTTCATGAAAAGTTTCCGCGGGAAATTCGGGAACCTTCATCGCAATATCGGCCATCTTTTCAAGCTCGTCCCGCCGTTTCTGCGAAAGGGAAGTATCCCGCGACGCTTCTTTTGCAATCTGTGAAAACCTGCGCGCGTAATCTATCACGGCTTTACAGGCAACCTTCACGCTTACATAGAAATCCACGTTATCTGTCAATTCCCTGATTTTAATATCGCACTCTTCTATAATACTCTTTAATCCATAGCTTAAAAGTTTTTCGTAGTTCATGGTATTGTGAGAGAAAATAGACATTGTACTACGGTTCATTATTGAGCCGGCACGCAATTCGTCCGCGCTCATATACTGAGGGAACACTTTTCCCAGTCCGTTTGAACCCATCGGCAGTATACCAAGCAAAAGATCCCCTTCGCGGATTTCAGCGGTGCCGGTTTTCTTTGAATTTTCGCTGTCCGTCATCGCCTTAAGCATTATGTCGATAGCCACGGCGCGGCGTACAAGTACGGTCTTCGTATCAAGTTTTTCGTCAAGCCCGTAATTTCCCGGATCAACGGAAAAAAAATCAGGAAACATATCCTGCGTAAACCACTCGCCGGATCTGTCGCCCTGCGCTTTTTCGATTAATTGATCGAACAGCTTCTTTGTGCGGCTGCTCATCTTTTCAGGAAAATTCATTTTTGTACTCTCCTTTCTGTAAATTTATAACCTTTTTTCTTAAAAAAGTCACGTATTTCCGTTTCGCACATATCAACTTCATCATCAGACGGGCAAGGAAACGCAGGCTTGACCCCTGAAAAAGTGTAATACAGATCGTAGGACCTGTTCCAGGGATTAAGCTGAATTTCAACAGACTCTATAGCGTCAAGAACCAGAATTATCTGCGCAAGCACATCGCTTCTGTTCATAACTTTCGGTACCAGGGGAATAACGGGTATAATATTTTTCGTTGCTTTTTTTATAAGCCGCGCGTTTTCCACGAGTTTTTCTGTATGAAAAAGCGAACTGTTATCCGTAAGAACCCGCGTACCGAAAAGCCACATGTCAACAAATGGGGAGGCCTGCTCGTAGCGGCGGCTCTCAAGAAGACCAGAAGTTTCCACGCATGTATGGATGCCGTTATCCTTACATAAATTCAAAAACCGGAGCGTTTCATCCTGCAGCAGCGCCTCTCCGCCGCTTAGCGTAATACCGTCGCACAGCGAAAGGTGCGGCAAAACCTCAGTCAAAAGGGATTGAGATGTCATTGTTTTTGTAGGAAGTCTTAAAATGCCGCTTTGCCTGTAAACCGAACTATTTGGACACTCATCAATACATTTTCCGCACTGAAGGCAGTTTTCTCTTTTAACAACATGTTTCCCGTTTTCAAATCTGTGAACATTCCGCGTACAGGCCGTCTTGCAGCGCATACACATTGAGCAGTGCTGCTCATGAAAGAGTAACGGCGAACAAGAGGGTCTGGAATGAGGCGAATGACACCACGCACAATTAACAGAGCAGCCCTGGAAGAACACGACGACACGGGTACCTGGCCCGTCAACGGCTGACATCGCGGAAATCGCGAAGATTGAAAGAAGGGAGGGCCGGTCTTGATTTTCTGAAAAAGCCATCTTCAAGTATGGATAATATTACACGATAGAGAAAGATATAAGTATAATATCAAGTTACAATTTGTTAATATTGTTGCTCACAATGTGAGTATATGTGCATAAAAATCCCCACCAAATCATGAAAAGCATAATTTGATGGGGATTTCTGGAATATCATAGCTACACACTAACAGGCGCTTATTTCAGATAGATTTCCGTAAATTCCTTGAGCGAGGCGCACTGTATGTCAGCGGTACTGGCCGTTTTATCTTCCGTATGCGGATTTGTTATCAGAACAGTTTTGCAGCCGGCGGCTTTCCCCGCGTTAATATCCCGCATATCATCGCCAACCATGTATGAACGCGCAAGGTCAATGTTGTATTTTTCCGCCGCTTTTAAAATCATCCCCGGTTTGGGCTTTCTGCAATCACATTCGATTTTATATTCGGGCCGCTCTCCTTTAAAACCCCTGTCGGGATGATGAGGGCAATAAAACAGATCGTCAATGTACGCGCCGTGTTTTCCCAATTCGGTTTCCATTTTCATGTGAATAAGGTCAAGCGTTTGAAAATCCACTTCTCCACGGGCAATGACCGGCTGATTGGTAATTACAATGGCAAGGCAGCCGCTGCCGTTGATTTTTTTAACTGCCTCCGCCGCACCGTCAATTAATTCAAAAAGTTCCGGTTTTGTTACAAAGTGATCTTTGATAAAAACATTAATGGTTCCATCACGGTCAAGAAAGACCGCTTTTTGTTTTACCGCTAAATTTTTACCTTGCACAAGTCCTTTTTCAATATCCGATGAAACCTGTGCGTAACGTTCCGGCGTACCCATATCCTTGATGTATTCGGGGGTCGGGTAGGCAAAAATCCGGCCTGCGGGAATCGAAGGTTTGAGCATATCACGGTCAAGGTCGATTTTTTCCTTTGATTGCCGGCAATTTTTGATAAAATCCGCTGACAGGATATGAATTCCGGCGTTCACCTGATTTTTGTAATACGCCCGTTCATCTTCCTTATTGATCCAGCCTGTTACCTGATTATCCGCGTTACTAACAATAAGGGCGCTGTCAAACGGGTGGCTGTTGGGGTGAACCGCAAGCGTGACCTGGGCATTCTTCGCTTTATGAAAAGCAATCATGCGGAAAAAATCAATATCAAAAATAACATCGCCGTTTAATAAAATAAAATCTTCCGACAGGTTTTCTATTTTTTCCAGCGCACCCGCAGTCCCCAACGGCTCGGTTTCCGTGAACCAGGAAATGTTAACTCCAAAACTGCTGCCATCGCCAAAATAACCTTTGATGTGCTGACCGAGGTGTCCAATAACAAGGATGATTTCCGTCAAACCGTTTTTTTTAAGGCACTCAATCTGATATTCAAGAATAGGCTTACCGCAGATTTGAATCATCGGCTTGGGAACGTCGCCGGCTATTGCGGCAACGCGCGTCCCCTTCCCGCCCGCCATAATTACGGTTTTCACTAAAAAAAGTGATCCTCCAGCATCATGCACAGCAGATGGTACACCGGCAAATGCAATTCCTGAACTTTCCATGTCTCGGTTTCCGGAACACAAATACACGCATCGGCAAATTTTTTCAGGTTTCCCCCGCCGGCGCCGGTAAGGGCGATTATTCTTAATTTTTTTGCCTTTGCGACAGCGGCGGCATACAGCACATTTTTTGAGTTCCCCGAAGTGGAAATTCCCAGTAACACATCGCCCTCTTTTCCGTAACCGTACACTTGCCGGGCGAAGGTGATATTGCCGTCAATATCGTTTATGCAGGCGGTATTAAGCGAAGCATGACCGGAAAGCGCAATCGCCGGCAGACCCGGCTGCAGGCGGGAAACAAGGTATTCCGCGATTTCAGAATCGACAGCGTTGATGTCCGCAATAAACGAGTCGGGCAGGCTTCTCTTCTTTGCGAAAGTTTTCATCAGTTCACCGGCGATATGCTCCGCGTCGGAAGCGCTGCCCCCGTTTCCCGCGATTAATAACTTCCCGCCCCTGGCATACGAATTGGAAATAATGTCAAAGGCGGAACTTATATCATTCCCTGCGGATTCCAGTGACGGATAACGCTCAATTAGCTGTTGTAAATAGTCCATGCCTGCGTTCCTGTTTCCGTAAAGCTGGGAGTAAGTACCATGCCCTGTTTTTCCTTGAGCGCACGGATAAGCGCAATTCTTTTACACGGATTACAGTAGATCATCATAAAACCGCCGCCGCCCGCGCCGGATATTTTTGCCGACTCCGCGCCGTTGTCCAGCGCGTACTGATACAGATCATCCAGAAAAGAATTGGAAATTGAAGAGGCGATATTTTTCTTCGCAAGCCAGCCGTTTAAAAGACATTCAGAAAATCCCTTAAAATCTCCTTTTAACAAGGCTTCCTTCATGAAGACAGCCTGTTTTTTCATTTCGTGCATACCCTCAATATTTTTTCCATCGCCTCTTTGCATATGCTCAATTTGTTCACTGATTATATGAGCACTCTCCCTTGAAACGCCTGTATAGAATAAAACAAGAGAGGCTTCAATTTCATTTCTTATCCAGCGTTTGAGCCTTAAAGGGTTAACAATGACCCGCTCGTTTTCATAAAATTCCATAAAGTTAAAACCGCCGAATGTCGCGGCGTATTGATCCTGTTTGCCGCCCGCAAGCCCTATGTCTTCACGTTCAATTTTATAGGCAAGGGCGGCGATGTCATATTCACCCAGAGGCAGATTAAGCCATTCGACAAACGCCTTGATAATGGCAACAACCATCGTTGACGACGAACCCAGACCCGAACCCGCGGGCGCGTCGGAATAGGTCGTCATTTTAAAAGAAAGCGGTTTCCTGCCTTCGGTAAAGCCAAAATCGGCGATAATCCGGTTGTAAATGCCTGTATGAAGCGGCAAAGAGGAAGTGAACGCAATTTTTTCCTCGGCGTGGTGTTTTTCGTTTTTGTTTAAATCGGCGGCGATAAATTCTACATTGCCGGAATCGTTCGGTTCAATGGTACAGTAGGCATACATATCTACTGTTGCGTTCAGCACATAACCGCCGAAACAATTATAATAGCTTGCGATGTCCGTTCCGCCTCCTGCAAGCCCAAGACGCAGCGGCGCTTTTGATCGTATTATCATTTAATTATTTCTCATTATTTAGATTGCTAACTACAATTTATTGATTTTTATACTTTATTCATCAATACCAACATTGCTTTTGCCAACTCTTCGATATCTTTTGCCGGAACTAAAAATCCGTTATATCCCGTAATTACACACTCTCTGCAACCTAGAACATCTATTGTAATAATTTGTTGTATATTTCTATATGCTTGTCTACGACAGTTGTCATGGAAAAATCTTTTTCCGCTAACAGCCTCGAATTTTTACCCAGTAAGCCATCTGGCAATGGTGGAAGTGAAGTCCATATTCGGCGGTATATCTCTGATTTAGGGAAAAAAATTACCCACACGCGCCATGCTGGACATGGGAGATGGGGCTTTTACGGGGTTTATTTTTCTTATTTACTTATGGAACTAACAAAATCCCTGTAAGCAAGTTTTATTCCTTCAATCAAACCGGTTTTGGGTGAAAAGCCCAGAGCGGTAATACGGGAAATATCAAGCAATTTCTGGGGCGTGCCGTTTGGTTTTGAAGCGTCCCATTCAATGCGGCAGGTTCTGCCCTGTGTTCCTTCATACACAATGTCACGAATCTTTTCCGCCAGTTCGATGATTGTTAAGTCACTGCCGCTGCCAATGTTGACAAAGTCCCCGGCGGGATTTGACAAATCACCCGCATTGTTATTCTGCATCAGCATAACCAAAGCATCCGCAAGATCATCGCTGTATAAAAATTCACGCCGGGGCGTTCCATCACCCCAGAGGGTTACCCGATCAGAACCTGAAACTTTCGCCTCATGGAACTTGCGAATAAAAGCCGGCAGCACATGAGAACCGGCAGGATCATAATTGTCGCCAGGACCATACAGGTTTGTAGGCATTACAGACAGATAATTTGTTCCATATTGCCGGTTGTAATAAGTACAGAGTTTGATCACACTGATTTTGGCAACTGCATAGGCTTCGTTAGTTGGTTCAAGCAAATTCGATAGAAGATACTCTTCCTTCATCGGCTGGGGAGCCAGTTTCGGATAGATACAGGACGAGCCCAGGTTGACGAGTTTTTTCACTCCGCTTTTATAAGCGCCGTGAATCACGTTAAAACCAATCATTGTATTTTGATAAATAAAATCGGCAGGATATGTCGAGTTGGCTCCTATACCACCGACTTTAGCGGCGGCGAGAAAAACATACTCGGGTTTTTCTTTTTCAAAAAAATCATTAACTGCCGCCTGATCGAGTAAATCCAATTCCTTATGGGTTTTTACCAAAATATTGGTATATCCTCCGGTTTGTAAACAACGTAATATCGCTCCGCCAACCAGTCCACGATGCCCGGCAATATAAATTTTTGCGTTCTTTTCCATACTGTTTATTCTCTTGCCTTACTCATAATAATTCTCTGTTTTATAGCCGCCCTCTTTTAAATGAACTTCTCTTTTGGCAAGCTCCATATCATGTTCCATCATCATTTTGACAAGTTCCGGCAGTTTAACTTTCGGTTCCCAGCCAAGTTTCGTTTTAGCTTTCGAAGGATCGCCCATGAGTATATCAACCTCGGCAGGGCGGAAGTACCGTAGATCTATTTCTACCAGAACTTTGCCGTCTTTTTGATTTATGCCTTTTTCCGCAACGCTCTTTCCTTCCCATGTCAAGCCGATACCTGCTTCCCTAAAGGCCATAGTGATAAAATCGCGAACCGTGGTGGTGACTCCGGTCGCCATCACATAATCGTCAGGCTCAGACTGCTGAAGCATCAGCCACATAAGTTCCACATAGTCGCCCGCAAACCCCCAGTCGCGCTTGGCGTCAATATTACCCATATACAACTTATCCTGCAAGCCAAGGCTGATGCGGGCTGCGGCTCTGGTTACTTTTCGTGTAACAAAAGTTTCACCGCGCAGGGGGCTTTCGTGGTTAAAGAGGATACCGTTACATGCATACATACCGTAGCTTTCCCGATAGTTTACCGTTATCCAGTAGGCGTAAAGTTTCGCCGCGGCGTAGGGACTGCGGGGGTAGAAGGGAGTGGTTTCCTTCTGCGGGATTTCCTGCACCTTGCCGTAAAGTTCCGAAGTAGAAGCCTGATAAAACCGGATTTGTTTTTCCATGCCGAGGATACGGATGGCTTCAAGAAGGCGCAGTGTTCCGATGCCGTCGGTATCGGCCGTATATTCGGGAACCTCAAAGGAAACCTGCACATGACTCTGTGCGCCGAGGTTGTAAATCTCATTGGGCCGGACATGTTGAATAATACGGACAAGATTTGAAGTGTCGGTTAAATCGCCGTAGTGAAGGATGAAACGTTTATTCTGTACATGAGGGTCCTGGTAGAGGTGATCAACGCGCTGGGTATTAAAGCTGGAAGAGCGGCGTTTGATGCCGTGAACTTCGTAGCCTTTTTTAAGAAGAAACTCTGACAGATACGCGCCGTCTTGTCCGGTGATACCTGTTATTAGAGCTTTTTGCATGATTGGGATTCCTTACTATATAATATTCTTTTACGTTTTGTTAATAACTAATAGAATCATTCTTTTAAACTGTATTTTTCACCTTTCAATGCAACTATATTTCTATCAATCCTATAGTTTCTTCAATATGCTTTTTTTCAGATGCACCAAATACAACAGCCTGAATATTTTGTTGATTGATAAAACTATATGCTTCTTTGGCTGGAATGGCTCCTGATGCAAGCGTTGACATGGCTATAAGCTGGTAATTAGCAGAATCATTTCTTTTTGCTGTCTCTGTATAACTTTTAACATCTGGAGACATTAAATACCCTATCTTGTTGAATGAAGAACATATAACTACCTCTTTTATTTTCCATTCATCAAGTTTTTCTAAAAGAAACGGCATATTTTGTGTAATAAAACCTGGTAACACTTTGTATTTTTCACGGATATACTCACAATACTCAAAAAATAGCTCTCTTATACCATATCCCAATATTAAATCGGTAATAATATTTTGTAAAAATATCACCTTGACATTTAAATCCTTAAATATCTTCATCTCTACATCAATAAGCATCTGCATCATTTTAATAGTATTTTTACCCAATACCGCCATGCCGCCTTTAGTTATCATTCCTAATACATCCTTTGTCGAATTGTCCTTAAACAAGATTTCGCCAATAGCCGGAAAAATACCTTTTTCTGCAACTAAATTGGCGTATTTATGCGGATACGGAATTGATGGATACCATGTAATATCCTGGTATTTGTTCTTATTTTCCCGAAAATAAGAACAAATATCTTTTGCTCTGTCATTACTATTAAGCATTACCGCTCTTATTCCAGCTTCAAATGCTATATTATATACATGGTATACAGCATTAATATCAAAAAATTTTTCAGCTAATTGTTGTGCCTTTTCCTGCGACATGTGATTAATGCCGAAAAATTGATTGTCTCCAAAAATAATTTTATCTATTGTTTGCATAATTATACTTTCCCATTCTGTTGATAATCATCAAAAATGTTTTCTATAACTTCTAAAGTATTCACTCCATCTGCAAATGTGCATTGATTATTTACCTGTTTATTCTGAATACATTCTACAAAATGATATAATTGCCTGGTAAATTCATTGCCTCGTACATAGAAAGGAACAGGTTTGAAAACGTCAGTAATATACATTGTATTCCATCCTTGTTTAAGGCTATATTGTGTATTTGGTTTGTTTAAAAATATCTTTAAAGAATGTTGATCCGCCAGAATACGTCCGTTACAACCGAACAGTTCGATTTTATTTGTCGGTTTTCTATAACTGGTATCGCTCCAGTTTATATTCAAATGTCCGGTTATACCTTTCTTGTAAATAAAGGTTGAAAAAACCGCATCTTCTACATTCTTGGAATAGATGTAGTTCAAGGATGATCCTGTTACTTTATCCGGTTTGCCGATTAAGAAATTAACTAAGTCAATGGCATGAGAAGCCATTTCAAATATTGCGCCGCCGCCGCTTTCACGGGAAGAACGCCAGCCAGAACTTTCGTCTGATTGAGTAATAGTGCAGCTAAACATTTCAGACTTAAACCTGATTAAATTGCCAATAACCTTATTATCCAATAATTCCTTTACTTTAAGAAAAACATCATTAAAACGGTTTACATACCCTACTTGATTAATCAGATTAGTATGTGCATACATTTTAGTTAATTCAACTGCCTGATCTAGCTTTGTGGTAAACGGTTTCTCAACAAAAATATGTTTACCTTTTTCATGGGCCTTTTTTACTATTGGAAAATGCAGATTCGGGGGAGTACAAACAAGAACCGCATTTGCTTTTGTCTGTTCAAAGAGTTCGTTGTAGTCTTTAAAAGTTTTTATATCCAAGTATTTAGCCAACATAGACAGGACCAAAGTAGAAGTATCAGCAACAGATTCTATTTCAACATGGGGGCTGCTGTTAATAATAGAGTAATGGGTAATGCCCATACGCCCCATTCCGATAATCGCAAGTTTTATTTTGTCCATATATATTTCTCTGGTATTTCCAAAAGTGTATGTTTTATCAGTTCATATGCATCACGGCCTTTTTTCAATAGTTCTTTGTCTATAGATATCTTTTCCCGATTCTCAATGTAGCGGATAACAAAATCAACATCTGGACTAGTCTTGTAAACCATATACTCTTTTTCTATAAGAAACTTGTCAACGTCGAGCAATTCGTCCTGATAAACGGAGATAGTAGGAATACCAAGCACCGCCGCTTCGCGTGTCATTGTTCCACCTGCTCCAATAAAAAGATCGCAAGTTGCCATAATCTCTGAAAGACTAACAGATCTTTCAAGAACGGTTATCCCTGAAAATTTCTTGTCTTGATAGTATCTTACCTGAACCTCACCACGCGGTAACAAAATAATTTTAAAATTTTCTTTTAATTCAATAAGGAGTCGATCCAAAAAGTTATGTTTACCTTTATAGTATTGTGCCATCCATGGCTCCGGTCGAACAAATATAATTTTACGCTCATCCAAAATATACGATTTAAAAGCACCAATGACAGGCTTATATCTCCATAGGTAGACACCTTCTTTTACACCTGGATAAGAAATAATTTTGTCATATCTCGCCCACTGCCTTTTCACTTTTTTTAAATCCATAAATTCTGGCACCATGATCTTATTTGCGAAAATAAAAGAGAGACGATTCCCCGCTGCATACTCGTTATCGTTAAGATATATCGTGGGTATTCTCAAAAGACGTCCAACCACGGGCGAATAAAAAGAGCTGTGAGAGATGGCAACGTCAAGCGAATAATATTTAAGATAACGATATAGTTGATACACACGTAATATAAATCCAAATATTTTTTTTACTTTACTCTGACCATAATGTCTGCCTATTACTTGATAAGGAAATCCCATTAAGTCAAGCAATTCAACAGTATTAGCTAAGTATCTGCTTGTTATGACTACTTCATGTTTTACATGCAATTCCGCAATCATGCCAGAAAAAAAATTTACATGTGGTGAATTAGTAATATCGATCCATATTTTCATTTTATGTCTCAATAAAGACAGTCGTATATATAAATGACTTTTTATTTGTTTGTTTCTAGAATACTTGATCTTACCCGCTCTGCCGCCATTCCGTCCCCATAAGGATTATGCGCCGACGCCATCTTGTTATACGCTATATCATCTTCCATTAATATGCGTACAGATTCTACGATTACCGCAGTGTCGGTTCCAACCAGCTTCACAGTTCCGGCATCAACCGCTTCGGGTCGTTCGGTGGTGTCGCGCATTACCAGGACAGGTTTTCCAAGCGAAGGGGCTTCTTCTTGTATGCCACCGGAATCTGTCAAAATCAAATAGGAAGATTGCATTAAATATACGAAAGAAAGATATCCCAGCGGTTCTATCAAATATATGTTTTTTACAGAAGACAATAGTTCGTATACAGGTTTTTGCACATTCGGATTCAAATGTACCGGATATACAATATCTGTATCAGGATACAGTAAAGCTATTTCTTTCAATGCTTGGCAAATATTTAAAAACCCTTCACCAAAATTTTCCCTGCGGTGTCCTGTTACAAGAATAATTCTTTTGTTTTCAAATAATTTATATCCTTTTTGTTCAAGTTCATACTGAACATTCCGCACCAGTTCAGGATTAGATTTGATAATATCTACAACCATAAACAGTGCGTCTATTACGGTATTTCCGGTAACAAAAATACTCGCGTTTATTTTCTCGCTTGCCAAATTGTTTCTTGATGTTTCTGTTGGTGCAAAACAGTAAGCACAGAGCCTGTCAGTCAACTGCCTGTTCATCTCTTCAGGCCATGGAGAAGAGAGATTATATGTTCGCAGACCTGCTTCAATGTGCGCCACTTGTATATGCTCATAAAACGCCGCAAGGCCCGCTGCCAGAGATGTGGTAGTATCGCCATGCACAAATACAATATCGGGTTTTGCATTCCTCAACACGTCACGCATACCCAACAACACTTTTGATGTAATATCGTACAAATCCTGATTCTGCGCCATGATGTTTAAGTCATAATCAGGTTTGATATCAAATACTTCCAATACCTGATCCAGCATTTGCCGGTGTTGCGCAGTAACACATACTTTGACTTCAAATTTGTCAGGGTATTTTTTAAATACTTTTACTAAAGGAGCCATTTTGATCGCTTCAGGACGTGTTCCAAATACAAGTAAAAGTTTCTTCATTGGATACTTACTTTCTTACACCGCAAAAATCAAGCTCAATTTTACCGGCATCTATTGGCATATTCAGAAATTCCTTATGCCGAACCAGCCACACAATAATATCCGCTTTTTGATATGCTTCTTGATAATCTACAAGACTAAATGTTTTATGTTTCTTTATATTAGGCTCAACTACCAATACTTCAGATCGGGATTCTGAAATAATTCTGGAAGTAATATATTTTGCGGGAGATTCCCGTAAATCGTCAATGTCAGGCTTAAAAGCCAAACCCATACATGCTACTACTGGTTCTTTGTCGGTTTTATGGATAAAATCCTCGCAAGCGGTCAATACATAGTTGGCGCACCAATCAGCTTTATAATCGTTAGTTTCCCTGGCGCGCTTTATAATATTCGCCTGTTCGGGAAAGTCAGATACAATAAACCACGGGTCTACCGCAATACAGTGTCCGCCAACGCCGCATCCGGGCTGTAATATGTTTACTCGCGGGTGCTTGTTTGCAAGTTCAATCAAATTCCAAACATTAATGCCTGCGTTTTGACAAATCATGGATAGTTCATTGGCAAAAGCTATTTGCACATCTCTTGATGAATTCTCAACGAGCTTGCACATTTCAGCAGTTCTGGCGTTGGTTTTGTGCAATGCGCCTTTTACAAATTGTGCATAGAAATCAGCGGCTTTGTCCGCTGATTCTGGATTCAAGCCGCCGATTACTCTGTCATTGTGTTCCAGTTCGTACAAAACATTTCCGGGCAACACCCGTTCAGGGCAATAGGCAATAAAGATATTGTTCTCTAATTCCGGTCTTTCTTTAAAAATGATGTTTGCCATTTTTTCAGTAGTCATAACAGGAGAGGTAGATTCAATGACAAAAAGATTTCCTTTTTGCAAGAAAGGAATAACGGTACGTGTTGCGGATTCCACATAAGATATGTCAGCTCTTTTGTTGTGTTTAAACGGAGTAGGGACTACAATAAAGAAAGCATCGGCAGATTCAGGGGTTAATGATGCTTTCAAATTGCCGCTGTCAATAACTTTTTTCACCAATTTATCCAAATCAGGCTCAACAATATGTATGCTTCCCTGATTGACGGTTTGGACTATTTCCGGATTTATGTCAACACCAATAACCTGAATACCTTTACTTGCCGCCACTGCCGCAGTGGGGAGTCCTATATAACCTAATCCCATAAAAACTGCTTTCATTTTTGCCTCTGTGTGCTTTGTTTAATTGCTGAACTATTTTCTTAATACCATTACATATTCCCCACAATATTTCTGTAACTTAGGAAATAACAATAGGAGAAAATCATCTGTTTTCTTGAGCAGAAAAAGAAACCATCTCAAAGGTGGAATATATAAATGATTTCTGAACATTCTTTTTGCCATAAAAAGAATAGACATCATCTCAATTTTTACATCTTCGAAGCCTGTGGCGAAATCTGCCAGATCATTCATCGTCAGGACTATATCTCCTTTAGCTTCTTTTCCTCTCATAGTAAAAAATCTCCCTATACCATGTAGGAAACATCCCTTTTGAGCATCCGCACAAATGACAATTCCTCCTTTTTTCAATACACGAAGAATCTCCTCTTTTACATTTTTATACTTGATTAGGTGATGCAATACTTCGTGTAAAACAACAATATCGAACTTTTCATCAGGATAACTCATGCTTGATGCATTTTGAACAGAAAAATGACACTTGTCACTTACGTTATTAATTTCAGCCATTTTATTGGCTACCTTTATACCTTCAGGTGAAATATCAAAGCCATACATTTCAGCGCCAAACAGCGAAAAAAACACACTATATTGTCCATTCCCGGTTTATAACAATAGTCTTCGAATATAATTACAGCTTCAGGATCAATTTTGTAGTCCTTAAAATGAAAAGGAAGACTATCTTTGTATTGTTTATCATGTTCTTCCCTTTCAATTTTCTCCTGTTCTACTGCATCCATAATTATTCTCCTTTATGAAATATCATTTATTGATTTCAAATAGTACGTCAATGCGTTAAACATAAATGCCTGATTCCAACGCATAAGTGGAGCTTTATTTGTAATAACTTTATGTTTTTGAAAATAAAAATAATTTTTCTTTTTATCCCACATATTGTCGATTGTCCATTTAAAAACGCTATCCGCAAGTNTTTTATTTTCATTAAATTTGTTTAACTTATTCAATACAACAAATATTTCACCACAGCAATGTATGTCTATCGGATACNTTTTATTGTGATAGTATTTAGGAGTGTAGTNTTTTTCAAAATGGTTATTCANCATAAAATNTAATCCTTTATCAATGTTATATTGAAAAGAACTATCCTTTGATATATCTTGATATGCTTGAATTGCTTCCAAGTTATATCCAGTATGAAAATTATCAATCCATCCTTGCGATTTATCCATGCCATACACCCAAGAACCATCTTGAGATTGATAACTAATACATGCTTGTATAATTTGTTTAGCAGTTGATAAATATTCTTCATTTTCAGAATACTTAAAACATTGGATTAAAATTCTCGCACCCAATAAAGAAGCATTATATACACGGCTATTTCCAAGAATAGGCGAATAAGAAAGAATAAATCCATTAGATAATGGAGTCCTATGCAAATCTTTTAATACAAATTGCGATGATGAGAATGCTGTTTCCTTATATCTGTTATTATCGGTAATAGTGTATGCGTGAAACAACGCTTCAACAACAAAGGATGTTGCAACAACTGTTGGTGTATTGGGTGGAAAATAATATTTAGTACGTCCTTGCAGGGCGGTAGGATATCCCCAACACGCGCCTGAATAATTTGTATTTTGTAAATTCAATAACAAATTTGCCAAATAATTGATTTTTTGCAGACAATATTCTTTACTTATTCCCGTTTCAATACCAACATTTATTAAATCATAAAGATTACAATACCCATTCAGAAAAAGCGCGATACCTTTAGCGTTATAATATTGCGGAATAAATAATATAGGGCGGATATTGATATAAGCGATTCTAAAAGCCGTTAATTGATAAAAAACAAAACGAATAAATGCGCTGTGATTTAAAATAGTTTTTGTTAAAATCGGAGAAGCTATGCCATCGCAGACATCATGACCTTTGAAATCGCGGTTTTCACAATATAGACGTAGAGAATTTAATACGGATAGTATATGATGATTCCTATTTTTTGACATTTTTTATGCTCAATATTTCTGCAAAAATAATTTCCAATTTTTTGGCAACATTCGATGCCATAAAATGTTCTTTTGCATATGTATAATTATACAATGATGTTTTTTGAGTTAAATATTCATCAAGAATATATTTTTCTATTACATCCGCAAATTCATGAGGATTTAATGAATCTATCATTTCACCCATTTTACCATTTTCAAAGAAATCGACCAATCCTCCGACTGGTCTGGTTATTACCGGTAAAGCAAAAGCCATTGTTTCTAAAACAGATGTTGGCATACCTTCGGAATAAAGAGAGGGGAAAATATAAATATCGCTTTGCATAAATTGGGTTATTAAGTTTTCTCCATATAAATTACCTGTAAATAATATATCTTTTATATTGTTTACGGCAACAAATTCTTTTGCATCATTAAGAGCTTTTCCATCTCCAACAATATTCATTTTTAAATATGGATATTTTACTTTTAATATTTGGAAAGCATTGATAGCAATAAAAATTCCTTTTTCTTTTATTATTCTTGATAAAAAAAGAAGTGTATTGATTTTTCCATTTCTATATTTATTTTCATTAAAATTTTGAATAAGCTTATCATCCACTTTTGTAGATGTTAAATAAACGGGTATGGTAACACCCCATGCCTCTAAAAGTTTTTTAAATTCAGAAGCTAATACTAATATACATAATGCACTATTAAAAAGAGGAATAATATTTTGTTTGCTAACACTTTCTGAATATTTTATATTCCAACCATGGAAAAACAAAATTACTTTTTGTTTGCAAAGTAATGCCAACCTGAAAAAATAAGAATCTCTATATAACGCCGTTTTATCAAACGATGGATTTATAACGATTAAATCAGGTCGAAAATAATATATCAGGAATAAATATTTTATGCTGTCAAAAGGCAGCCAAAATATCCCTGAAAATGGAAATCCTTTCTTTCTACCAATAACAATATATTTAACAGATTCATGCCAATAATCTCTAAGACCCATATAATGATTTGCAACACCGCCGGATAGTTTTAAATCTGGTACGGTAATTAATATTTTCATTTTTATCTAAAAAATATTGAACGGTATGGGTTTATATTCGCACCTGCAAGTTCATTTACTCCGATAAATCTTATAAACAGGGCTAAAAAGATTAGAATAAAAAAATAATAGTAACATTTTTTTAATTTTTTATCAGTATTTAATAATAATTGAATGGAAAATAAAGGTATTAAACAACAAGTTATAGTTAAACGAGAAAAAGCAGAGATAAAAAATGTGCAAACAACAAGTAATATATAACATAGATTCATATTTAAAATAAAATTGCTCTTGTTTATCTTTTGTATGTATTTTGATCTAAAAATTATTATTAAAGAAGGAATTGCAGGTATTATTATTGATAAACCTGATATTATTTTAGGTCTGAAATTTATTAAACTTTTATAAATTGCTAATCTGGGGTACAGGAAAGAGAGAATATCTAATGCGTATGAAACAATAGAAAAAATAAAAAATGGTAATAATATTACAATAATAATGCGTAAAAAATTATTTATTTTTATATAAGATAATAATGATATAAATACAACAACTATAAGTGAAGTATGTATTGTCATAGAAAGAAAATAAAATATATATCCTTTTATTTTTTTTCCATAATAATCACATTGAAGTCCATATAAGAAAAAAGACATCCCCAATAACATTCTTATTATATTATAAGAATGAAGATATAGAGACATAATATACAACGTAATTAATGTAAAACAATGTCTTTTATCAAGGAAAAAACAAATTATTCCATAAGTAATACCGGATACTACAACTATAAAAAGATGAGGCGGCAGACCCAATTTGTTACATAATAAGCCTAATGTCTTAAATCCCCATTCCATTTGCTGCAGGCCGCGAGTTGGAAACTGTTCTCTGTAAATCGTTATATAGTTAAAGTAATCTGTACCAATTCGATATCTCAATGCGGCAGGAATAAACATCGAAAAAAAACAGATAAAGCGCGCACTAATCTGTATTGAAAGATTATTTTCATTCTGTACTATATAAGCAGATGAAGAAGCTAGAAGTAAAATAGAAATGTATAAAAAATATGTAGCCATTATCGCCTATATATTATCAAAAATATTTTCATATTCCTTTATGATGTTTTCTATTGAAAATTTATCTTTACAATAATTCTTTATTATATCTGAATTATATATTTTATTTAACTTTTCGCTAAATAAACTAACATTCTTTATGTCTATTATTGCACCCACATCGTCGGTAATAATTTCATTTATTCCGCCGGGGTAATCATTGGCAATTACCGGCGTACCGCAGGCCAAAGCTTCAATAACAGTATTGGGGAACCCCTCATATCTTGAACTTGAAATCAAAAAATTCGCTCTTGCCATGTATTTATAGGGATTAATATCAAAGTCGATAAAAGATGTCAAATGCTCTATTTTTTGGCTTTTCGCATAATTGTCCAATTCTGATTTTAATGATCCTGAACCAAGTATTATTAAATGATATTTATCCTTGTCCGGTAACTCGGAAAATGTTTGCAATAACAAATCTAATCCTTTCTGATATTCCAATCTGCCAACTGCTAATAACATAATTTTATTTGGTGGAAAATTTATGTCCAAATCTTCTTTATTTTGCTTATTTATATATTCAAAATTTATCGGATTATTTATTTTATATATAATACTGATATTACACTTAAAATTATTAATTAAGTCACTTTTCATATCATTGCTCTGTGCGATAACAGCGTCAGCGCTATTTATCAGTAATCTAAAAATAAAATTAACAGTTCTATTTTTATAGAAACTGATTATATTAATTATTCTTATAACTAACTTATATCCTATTATTTTTTTTAAAAAACATAATATAATATTTATATCTGTAGATGTAGAAAAAACAATGTCCGGTTTTTCATTTTTTATTAAGCGGTAAACTTTTATCAAAGAGTATCTTGATCTGGAAATATTTAGATCTATTAATTTAATATAAGCCGGCAGTAAATCAAAATAAACTCCGCTTTTTTTAAAAAGCGCCAGCGTAATGTTATATTTTGATTGATCCAGCTTCTGACAAATATTTACTATAACACGTTCCGCGCCGCCGCCATGCAGACTATGCACGATTATTAACAGTTTCTTCATAGACTATTTATACTCTTCAGATCTATCCGTCTAAAATGATCCTTATTCCTTTCCTGTTTTCATAGCTTGAGTTTATTATTCATATGTACGACAAATATATGGTTGATTACAAATAAGTGATGCTGTATATGGGAATCCACTTGTATACATTAACCCGTCAATAACTTGATATATTTTTTTAGAATGTGTTAATAGAAAAAAATCCAAAAAGCTTTTCATATACACTTCTTTTCCAAACTTTATTGGGTGATCTGTATGTGCTATTTTACCAGGAACTATATATACAAAATCTAGTTCCTTTATCGAATTTAAAAATATTATACTGTCAGAAGTTACAAATATTTTTCGATATTCATTTTCTTTATATATATTTTTTAAATGATCAATACAACGGTTTATTAAATTAAGTTTCTCATTATCAGGAAGAATGATTGAAGTGTCAATTTCAAGAAAATCACCTAACAATTGTCGAAATCTGAATGTTACAGAAATAAAGTCAGAATTTATTTCCGACAGGCAGCAATGTATTTTATAATTTAGTTCTTCGGTTGGCTTAAACAATTCATTAAATAGTTTTCCGAATTCCTCACCGACGGCAATACAAATATTCGATGTAATATGTATTTGATTCCATTTTTTAAAAAGAGATTGTATCTTCCTCATGACAGTTTCACCACCCCGCCCTTCAAAAAAGTCAAAAATAACTGCGTTTTTTACATCATAATTAATTTCCTTTCTGTTATGTATCACCCAATCATATTTATTCGGAATTAAGTATTCCTCTAAAACAAAAGGACTGGTAAAATTGATCCAAAAACCAACATTTATTTCTTTTGATATTTTATATAGTGATACTATTCCTTTTAATCTATCTGCCAAACCACCAGCGTACCTTCTGCCATCAGCAGTATAAATAATTTTTCTATCATCCGCCTTTACATGCAAAATTGATGTAATGTTTTTCGTTTTATAGTATTTTCTAAATACTCTTGCAGAAATAATATATTGTATTAAAATATTACCATTTATGTATTTCAGATAAAATCTTACTATCTTAGTTTTAATATTTTTCAAAAAATATAATTCCATTTACATTTATCCTAAGAGGGAATACTTTTTTAACTTTTAAAAATTAATTACCTTTGATAAAAGTATTATAACTTCAACCAGCTACCCCAAACTTCATTCCATTCAGGCGGTGTAAATTTTTCATAACCGCTGCCATGATGAAAAGTAAGCTCGCCAAAATATATTCTTTCCCCTACAGAATATAAATCTACTCTTAAATAGGGAATATTTCTGGATAATTCCCTGGCTATATCAAGCATTTCAATAAGTGTTTGCGGTTTTTTTATTTCAATTTCAGGAAATGTAGGATATAATAATGAAAATGGCTGATACTCCCAATCAGGTGAATAGAAATTCCTTTTATGAATATCGGAAAAACGGTTAAAATCAACCTGGATTATCTTTGGCTCGCCGTTAAAACATTGAATCTTGTAATCTTTTAATTCTGTCCCCGATTCGTCAATCATCAATTTTTCTGCAATAATTCTTGGTTTTATATTCTTGTAAGACCATTCTCTTTGTTGGTAATAATAATTTCTTCCCATACATTTTTTAAAATGTCTATGGGTGATTTCCATGTCAATATTTTTTTTGTCTTTGCAGATTATTATACTTCCACAATCATGAGTACATTTAAGAACAAATTGTTCAGGTAACGTGTCAAATGGTATTTCATCAAATGAATCCCAGACTCCGTAAAGGGGTATCAAATACTGTTCGCCAATCTTTTTTGCTATTACCTCACGCACCATATATTTGTCTACCATTTTTGTATATTCAGGTTTCCTGTCATATAATTTCAACCACTGTATTTTCTCATTAAAATATTTTGGATTTTTTAAATCAAGATTCATCTTGGTACGTAACCTGTACATAAATTTTAAATATAATCTATCCGGTATAAAATACATACGATTTAATAAAGCCATAAAAAACCATGAAGGATTCTTTATATATCTTTTTATTTTTTCAAAGTATTTTTTCATTTTAAAACTTCATCCCATGCAGGATTTGGTTCAAAATTCCAACTTGTTGGAAATATAATATCCGGTAAAACAGTAGTGTTGTACTCATTAATATTTGAATTAAAATTTATAGTTTCAAGTGAATCTTTCAATAAATACGAGTTATTAATTGAATATCTTACTGAAGGAATTTTTTCAAAATCAAAACCCGTCATTTTGCAAAAAACATAATCAAACGCCGCGCAATTGTCAGAAGCCAAAATTATTCCCAACGGTTTTGGCTCCGGTGTTAAGGGACCGCTCTTTTCTCCGGCAATAATAATGTCTCCAACTGTTAATATGTTTCTGGCAGGAACCTGATTAATATTCAGAATACCTTTGGAATTACCATAAAGTAAAATAAGATTAAGATCTAATACCGTTCTCCATATAGTATCATTTCCATGCCATTGTCCCGATGAATAAAAGTTGTTTTTATTTAATAGATTTCTGAATTTTCTAACGAAAGTAATTAAAAAAATATATAACAATTGTAAAGGTAAATTTTGCTTTTCTATATATTTACAGCGTTTTTGATTGAACAAAGACAAACATTTGTCCAGTTTTGAAAAATGGTTTGTCTCATCCCCGCCGTTCTGAGCTGTCCCGGTCCTGTAATGCGGAAGGTATTCCTTGTCCGAACATATTCCAATAAAATTCTTCTGCGCTCCTGTAATGCCTGCGAAACGATGTGTTTTAGGCTTTGGCAGATTAATTATTAAATCCGCGTCTATTATTGATTTTGTAACCAAATATTTATGGTTTTCCCTATTATGATTTGTATTAATATTTTTATCATAATAATTTGCTATTCCATATTGATATTCATGAGTATCAGGTAAATTCTTAAAATAAGATAGCGATTTTAAATCAAATTCGATAGTTTCTTCTTTATCTGTACTTTTTTGTTGTAATAATAAATTAAATGGCAATGATTTCGAAATTGTTTTACGAAAATCTGTAATTTTTAATTTTATGCCTTTTTCATTAAAAAATCCGAACATGCGGCTATAGCCGTGCACATTCATTAATTCCTGGAAATCACAATTCTGAATAGGAGCGTCTCCTATTTCAATAATTTCGGCTTTGGCAATAACACAATAATCAATTATACACCTGATGATTGAAGGATGCGTAACCGTACAGTCAAGCCCCCCAACAGGATTACTATGATTAACAAAATTTGGTTTTATGAGAATTCGGCTTTTTGGTTTTACATAATCGCCAATCGGATTCCATGAACCTTTTCCATAATTTTCTTTGTCCAGTCCTAGTCCAAAAAGAGAAGCGCGAACCATATCGTAAACTTCATTTTGTCTTGAACTAATTGTTTCCTTGGGGAAAGGATATTCGGGATAAAAAACATGAGGGCTGTAAAAATCATCAGGATATGGATAAGAGAGACAATCACGTTTTTCAAGATAGAGTTTAGTCATCATGCTGCCTATATGTTTACGATTTATTAATTTTTAATGATAAATTATTCCAAAAAACGAACTAACCAATTTTTAATAGAATAATAATTCATTATTTCCTCTTCTATTTTCTCGAATGGTTTTGCTAGAAAATCTTCTATACCTTCAAGAACGTCTTGTTTTGACCAGTCTACAATAAAAATATTATTCTCGTTGTAATATTTTCTATTTTTTATATATTGGTTATCAGTTATTAGTTTCTTTTTGAAACCTATTGCTTCTAATTCCCGCTGAGTTGCTCCAGATTGTCCTTCTCTGACAATATCAAGTAGAATATCCGAGTTCTTAACTTCCATCAATACTTCTTCATATGGTACTATTTTTTTCATATAGTCTTGCCTGCTTGAATCTATCAATATTATTTTATTTTTTATGTTCATTTCATCAAATTTCCTTTTAAGAAACATAACTTTTTCTTCTCTATCTTTTGATAAGCCAATAAAAAATATTCCGCCATTCTCATTATGGACAGATGAATTACTATTTATATTAGTTGATTCTTCCCAGGCACAAAAAAACATGGGATTGTATTTTAATCCAAACACAAGACAGTCCTGTTCATCAAAAGAGAATATTTGCCAATTTGAAGGTTTATATATATTTACTTTTTTTATACTAATTTCCTTATTTCTGATTGTATCGCCGGAATATATAATTAATTTTTTGGATGGAAAATTGTATTCAATAAAATCACAAAAATATTTTTCAGTACTGAAAGAAGAAACTACAATATGTGTAAATTGAGCTATATCATTGTATTTTATTTCCCATAAAAAAAGGAAACCTTTCCAATAGATCTTTATTCTTTTTAATATTTCCCTGATAATCTTTTTCCAAAGTAATTTAACTTGGTTATTATATACTGTATAACCTTGCTTTCTCAGTGGGTAAACAAACAATGGTTCTGAAAATACAAAACAAAAAATCTTCTGCATATCATACGACTTGGAAAAATATACTATTTAAGAAAGAAATTATTTTCTAATTTACGATAATTATTTAAACATCTATTAATATATCTGATTAGTTTAACTCTCTTGGTGCCCAAATCGCAAAAGAAAATAAAATTAATTATTCTAATTATTTGTGCAATAAAATATCTAAAATAACTATAAAGAAATGGTAGTATTCCCAATTTAATAATAATTTTGTAGAATTCTCTGTAAAATACTATATCTTTATGCGTTGAAGAATATCCACCTGTTCTGAAATAAGATATACTTATGTTAATATATTCTAATTTAATACCTTTTGAAAACAATAGTATGTTCAGGTAATAATCCGCACAAATCGGGTATCGTAAAGAATAATGATATTTTTTCAGAAGATGTCTTGGATAAAAAATAGCTTGATGAGAAATATTCCTGTAAGAAATCGTATATCTTGAATATTTTCCTCCATATTTTTTTCCTGAGGGTATAAGTATTACATGACCATAATAAACAACATCACAATCATTAAAATTTTTATAATAGTCACTAATGTTGCTCGAAAGAGAATCGTCAGCACCTAAAAAAAGTATCCAGTCTCCTATTGCTAGATCAATTCCCTTATTCATCGCATCATAAATCCCCTTATCCGGTTCGCTAATCCAATAGTCAATTCTATCTTCATACTTTTTTATTATATCAAGTGTTCCATCGGTACTTGCGCCATCTACTATGATATATTCAATATTACTGTAAGCCTGATTTATCACACTAAGAATTGTTTCTTCAAGCGTTTTTTCACCATTACGCACAACAGTCACAATTGTAATGAGAGGCTGGTTTTCCTGAAATTGTTTTTTTATACCTTTTGTTTGTAATCCGCCAGAAAACGTCAATTTATCTAAACAAGTCATTACAATTTTGTCATTTCGAATATCGCACACCCATTTATCCCATCACCTAAACATCCATAATTTCTATCAATATCTCTTTCATTTAGTGTCACATTTTCATGCAGATTACCTTCATCGTCCACATATGAAAAATTATCTATTCGATACCTATTTTCAAATTGTTTCAATAACCATTTTATTGAAAATATCCTGTGTGCGTGAAATTCTATACGTTGAGGCAGTCCAATTGGGACTGAAAAATACAGTTTTCCATTGGATTTAAGTAAATTATATAAATTTTCAAAACCAATTATATGCCCATTAAAATTTATTTGATCACCATAACGCCCTAAGCCAAAGTGTTCCAGGGCATGAAGGCATGATAAGGAATCACATGATTCCGCCATATCATACTTTGTTATCATAAAATCATGTTGAATAAATTGTATATTATTGTGTCCTACCCCCCCCCCCCC
>JGI24698J34947_10000168_pt1 | contig 25387 bp, 19 predicted proteins | sample TergutMp193P3_FD_34947 | JGI IMG/M metagenome (IMG submission 34947) | reverse complement strand
TCAACCTCACGATGATTTTGCCTCCATACCAAAGTATGGTGCAGGGGCAGTCGAAGTTAATTACCACAGTCGCCGCTCCCATACGCAATTACGGGGTGCTTGTCGGGGTAGTGGGCATCAACATTGCTTTGGATGAAGTGCAGAAAATATCCCAGAGTTCAAAGCCATACCCCGACGCGATAACCGCAGTGTTCGCCAACAACGGGACCGTGGCGGGGCACTTCGACCCAAGCCGTATCGGGAAAAACGGGCGGGATACCGAAGAAGATGTAAATGGACCTTATATAAATGAATTTATTAGAAGCATCAGGGACGGGCGGTATTTCAGGTTCGAAAGATATGTCCCTTCACTTGGAGCACAAGTAGCAGTTCAGCTCATTCCGATTGTAATCGGGAATTCCACGTCGCCCTGGAGTTTTGCCGTGGGGACCATGACATCAACCGTTATGGCCCCTGTGAACACCATGATGTTCATCACTTTTGTGATTGTCGGCGTAATGATTGCGATCATAACCTTTGTGGCGATCTTCCTGTCGCGGTCATTAAGCAGGCCCATCGTCAAGGCGACTCACACCCTCAAGGACATTTCCGAAGGCGAAGGCGACCTGACCAAACAGCTTGTCGTTTCCAGCAAGGACGAAATCGGGGATATGTCCGTATACTTCAACAAGACCCTTGGTAATATCAGGAATCTTGTGGGGGTAATAAAATACAAGATCAACGCACTCACAAATACCGGCCATGAGCTTACCGTCAACATGGAAAAGACCACGACGGCGGTTGACAATATTGCGGCTAACTTTGAGGAGATAAAGACCCTGGACGCCAGGCAGCAGGCGGAATCGGCGGAGGTGAACAAGGCGCTGGATAAAATCAAATCCAGCATTGAGAACCAGGACAAACTGATAGACGAGCAGACCGAAAGGGTAAACACATCGTCTTCGGCAATCGAGGAAATGACGGCTAACATTCACTCGGTGAGCCAAACGCTTGTGGAGAACGGCAAGAATGTCGATAACCTGACACAGGCCTCGGAACTCGGAAGGACTGCGGTTCAGGCGGTGGTACAGGAAATACAGGAGATCGCGAAGGATTCCGAGGGGCTGCTGGAAATCAACTCGGTAATGAACAAGATCGCGAGCCAGACTAACCTGCTCTCGATGAACGCCGCAATTGAGGCGGCGCACGCAGGGGATGCGGGAAGGGGCTTCGCGGTGGTGGCGGATGAGATCCGCAAGCTCGCCGAGTCGTCGGGCCAGCAGTCCAAAACCACCTCGACCATGCTGAAAAAGATCAAGGCTTCAATAGACAACATTACCCATTCTTCCGATGAGGTGCTTTCCCGCTTTGGGGCGATAGATACCAGCGTAAAAACAGTTTCCGAGCATGAGATGAATATCCGCCACGCGATGGAAGAGCAGGAATCGGGGGGGAAGCAAATACTTGACGCCATAGGCCGCCTTAAGGAAATTACCGTGTCCGTGCAGAATGGGTCGGAGGACATGTCCAAAACGAGCACCGATCTGTTCAGGCAGACGGGCGAATTCATCAAGATCAGCAATGAGGCGATAAGCGGGATGACGGACATTGTGAACGGGGCGCTGAGGGAGATAAAGACCGCGGTGACCCATGTAACCGAGATGAGCACGGAGAACAACCGGAACTTCGACGAACTGAGATCCGAGACGGAAAAATTCAGGATTTCCACGGGGAATGAAAAGCAGGTTGTCCTGGCGGTGGACGACGACGAAATCCACCTTGAACTGACGAAGAACTATTTGAAGCAGGACTACGATGTCACGACTGTTGAATCGTCTGAAAAAGCACTGAAGCTGCTCTACCAGGGCCTTGCCCCGAACATTATTTTCCTTGATCTGGTGATGCCGGGAACGGACGGGTGGCAGACCTACGAGAGGATAAGGGGCATAAGCAATTTGCACAATGTGCCGATAGCGATATTCACGGCCTCCGAAGATCCCGCCGACATGAGCCGGGCAAAGACGATGGGCGCGGTCGATTATATAACAAAACCCTGCGCACGGGACGAGTTGCTTAGGAGAATGGAGAAGATTCTGGGGGGAAGATAAACCAAAAAAATCTTGCAAAAACCTTAATAAAATACTATAATTTGCAGATAAACCTAGAAAAATCATCAATGGTGCTGTTTTTTCTTCGCAAGCGGATTTATTGCCACACATCCCCGTAGGTAGCGGCGAATCCGCAATTCAGGGGGTCTTATATGAAAATTGGAATGAAATTGATGGTTATTATTACCGCTGTAAATTTGATTGGCTTTGGCAGCCTGACAATCAGCTCGGTGATATCCGCGTCAAACCAGAGCAGTGATATGGTGGACGAAAATATCAAAAACATCGCCATGAATACCGCGCTCACTGTAACGGTGTATATGGAAGTTCCCATGGACCAGATTCGGGCTGTGGCTCAGATTGCGGGTCATTTGGATGAATTTGACGCCGGAGAACGCCGTAACCTCCTTAATTTTATGCTGGAGAACCTGGCTAAAGAAAATCCCGATTATGTGGGGGTTTGGGCGGCCTTTGAACCCAATGCCCTTGACGGCATGGATGCCGACTATGTCAATACGGTCGGAACCGACGCCACCGGAAGGTTTTTAAGTTACTTTTCCGTTGTAAACAACAGAATGACCCTTGAAGCGCTGGTAGACTATGATAAAGATGATTATTACCAGGTCTCCCTGACAACGGGCAAGGAGGGGCTTATAGAGCCGTATTTTTATCCGATAGGAGGGGTTGATGTACTTATTACAAGCCTTACTGTTCCTGTTATGCGTAACGGACGGGTAATAGGGGTAGCCGGAATTGACCTGAAACTGACGGATCTTCAGCCCATAACCGAGAATATCAAGCCGTATGGCGACGGGATCGCGGCAATATTCAGCCACACCGGGTTAATCGTGACCCATCCTGATCCCAGCCGACAGGGAAAAGATATGCGGCAGACCGAAGCGGATTTCCTGGGGCCATTTATTAACAATTTTGTTGACGCGGTAACTTCCGGCAGGGAATTAGCGGCTAAAATTGTCTCGCCCGCGCTCAATGCCAATGTCAGCCTTCTAACGTACCCAATTACCGCCGGGGGCTCTGTTACACCGTGGGCGGTAGCAATAATCGTGTTTGATTCGACCACCCTGGTGCCGGTTTACCGCATGACAATGCTCTTAATTATTATGGGCGTAGCAATATTGGCGGTTATTACCGGTATTGTCTTTTTTGTATCCCGGTTATTCAGCAAACCTATCGTGCTGGTAACAGATACCCTCAAGGACATATCCGAAGGCGAAGGAGACCTGACAAAAAAAATTAACGTTGCCAGCAAGGATGAAATCGGCAATTTGGCGAAGTACTTTAACGAGACGATTGGCAACATCAGGGCGCTTGTTGGCACTATAAAGTACAAAGTACATGCGCTGACAAATACCGGCCATGAGCTTGCAATCAATATGCAAAAGACCTCGACGGCGGTTGACAATATCGCTGCCAGCTTCGAGGAAATAAAAACCCTGGAGGCCAAACAGCAAAAGGAAGCGGTTGAAGTTGACAAGGCGCTGGAGAATATCGAAAACAGTATCGACCAGCAGAATAAACTGATTGATGAGCAGACCGAAAGCGTAAACACCTCGTCTTCCGCCATTGAGCAAATGACGGCTAACATACATTCGGTGAGCCAGACGCTTGCGGAAAACAGCAAGAATGTCGTGGCGCTGACGGAAGCCTCGGAACACGGCAGATCGGCGGTTCAGGCGGTGGCGCAGGAAATACAGGAGATAGCGAAGGATTCGGAGGGGCTTCTGGAGATCAACCTGGTAATGAACAAAATCGCCAGCCAGACAAACCTCCTGAGCATGAACGCCGCAATTGAGGCGGCGCACGCCGGGGAGGTGGGAAAAGGGTTCGCGGTGGTCGCCGACGAAATCCGCAAGCTCGCCGAGTCGTCGGGCGAGCAGTCAAAGACTACCGCGACGATGCTGAAAAAGGTAAAAGCTTCCATAGACAACATTACCAAGTCTTCCGATGAAGTGCTTGCGCGCTTTGGGGCGATAGATACCGAGGTGAAAACAGTTTCCCAGCATGAGATGAATATCCGCCACGCGATGGAAGAGCAGGANGCCGGGGGCAAGCAGATACTTGACGCCATAGGCCGCCTTAAGGAAATAACCATATCTGTCCAGAAAGGCTCGGAAGATATGTCAAAATCGGGCAAGGATCTGGTCAAGGAAACGGATGAGTTCATAAAGATCAGCAACGAAGCAATGAGCGGCATGAACGAGATAGTGAATGGCGCGATGATGGAAATAAAGACCGCTGTAACCCATGTAACCGAGATGAGTACGGAAAACAACAAGAATTTTGATGATCTCAAGGGCGAGACGTTAAAATTCAAGACCACCACAGGGGAAGAAAAACCGGCGATCATGGTGATTGACGACGATGTAATCCATCTGGAATTGACAAAGAACTTTTTACAGCAAGACTACGATGTTACTGTTGTCAAATCGTGCGGGGAAGCCCTGAAGCTCCTCTACCAGGGCCTTGCCCCGGGCTACATTTTGCTGGACTTGATGATGCCGGAGACGGACGGATTCCAGACCTACGAGAGGATAAGGGGTATCAGCAATTTACACAGCGTCCCCATCGCGATATTCACAGTTTCCGATTCCGCCGACGACCGAAAACGCGCCCAGGCAATGGGCGCCGTCGACTACATAAAGAAGCCCTGCGAGCAGGATGAGTTGCTGAGGAGGGTGAAAAAGTATCTGAAAGTAAACTCCTGATTTGTCGCTCTGTTCGCAACTGGCGTCATGCATATCAAATCGGCGCTGCGTAGTGGGCTAGCTATGCGACCAGCTCGATATGAAGTACGTAACAATTCTGGCTAGTGGGCGTGTGAGTGCCACTGGCGAAACCGTTTGGGGAACCCGGCTGCGAAGCCGCCCGACCACATAATGTAAATAAAGAGTTTTCTTCGTTATGTGGTCGGGCCTGCTTCCCCTTTAGTCTTGCCTATTCCCCTCGTCTTCTGCGCCGGAGAGCCCAAAGATGGTTTCGCCGGTGGCACTCATACGCCCATTTACCAGATTAATAACGCCGTATTTTGTCTGTCTGACTGGCTAACCCCCTCCCACCGCGACATAGATATATCAGACGACAAAGCGATCTACAAGACAAATCAGGGCTTACTGACGAGAGGGAAAATGCCCTCTTCCCCATGTATATAACGCTAATTTGTCGTGCGGTTGCCGTATTTTTCGTAATAATTCAGGGAAATGTTCTGCAGGCGGCGCAGGGGCGGCTAAGAAAACATCTCCGGAGTTCCCTGCCGTAGGAGACGACGGGAATAGGTAAAACCTTGCAGGGGGGAGACGACCTGACCACATAATTTTTGAAAATAATTCCAGGATTACATATAAACGAGTGGCAAAAATTATGTGGTCAGGTGGCTCCGGAGGCAGGCTCTTCTTGCCTTTTCAAAGAGTTTGTACAAACTCTTTGAAAAGGCTAAGTTTTCTTAGCCGCCCCTGCACCGCCTGATGCTATTTTTCTGATTTTAGTACGAATGATAGATATGAAATCATCTCGACAAATCAGAGTTAAGTCATCAGGATTTGCAGAGGGCAATTATCTCTGCAATTGACTTGTCCGCGTCCGCGTAGGGAACCTGGCAGGTGCCGACCTGCTTGTGGCCGCCGCCGCCGTACTTGAAAAGCATGCTGCCCACGTCCAGCGTGGCACTGCGGTTTAATATACTGTAGCCCACAGTGATGACGCAGTTCTGCTTGACTTTCCCGTCGATGATCCACATCGAAAGGTTCTGTTCCGGGAAAAGCGTATACACCAGGAAGCGGTTGCCGACATGGATGACTTCGACGCCGCGAAGGTCGGTGATGATCACGTTGCCGTCAATTTTGCTGTATTTCTGGAGCATTTGCCTGAACGATTCCTGCTCGTCGTGGTAGACCTTCTCCCGTTCCAGCACATCGGGCATGGCAAGTATTTCCTCGATGTTATTCATCGCGCAGGCGGAAGCAAGCTTCTTCATCAGATCGTAGTTGCTGATGGTGAAGTTCCTGAACCGGCCGAGGCCCGTCCTGGGGTCCATGATGAAGCCCAGCAGCACCCATCCTGACGGGTTCTCCACTTCGACGGCGCTGAGATCGCCTGAGTCCACCTTGTCCACATAACGGATCATTTCGGCGAATCGCGCCAGCTTCGCGTCCCCGCCGTAGTACTCGTAGACCACCCTCGCGCAGCTTGGCGCTTTTCGGGAGACCCCCTCAAAATACGCCTTCTGCCCCAGCCGCTCGGTCTCGCTGGAATGGTGGTCGAACCAGAGCTTGCAGCCCGGCACGTAGGGGATATTGGCGAGAATGTCAGTGTCCGTGACCTTGACAAGGCCGTCCTGTATGTCCTTTGGATGGACGAATTGCCAGTCGTTTGTGATTCCCAAATATGAAAGGAGCGCCCCGCAGGCCAATCCGTCAAAGTCAGATCTTGTTAAAAGCTTCATTGTTAAACCGCCTCAAAATAGGTTGATATAAGCTGATATTATACTATAGAAAGAGAAAATAGAAAAGGGATAATTTCCTCCATGTGACTCCGCGCCCTCCGTGGTTTTCTTCGTTTTACCAAACCTCAAAACCGGGGTTTCGAAGAAGGTACACCGATTCCAGGAAATAATAATCCCCGTAAATCAGGGGGACGTGGGGCTCTTCGTTTTTTATGTGGTACTGTACGCCCCCATCCTTCACGAAGAAGTCGGTCTGTGGGTCCCAGTCGACATGGGCGGCCTCAATCGCTTTCAGGATGTTCATCGCCCCTTCCCTGTGCAAATCGCGCTCGGGGTTCTTATCAAGCCCCGCGAGCGTAAGGAGGCCGGCTGCCGCGATCGTTCCGGCGGAGGTGTCTATCCTCCGGGGCTCTACAGGCGCGGCGTAATCCACCGGGGGAATAAAGGCGGCGTGGCGAAGGGCGTCTAAAACATAGCGGGCTATTTTCGCGGCCACATCCAGGTAGCGTTCCTCGCCGGTGTGGACATAGCTCAGGGCGAAACCGTACAGGCCCCAGGACATCCCCCGGCTCCACGCCGAACCGGGGGCGTAGCCCTGGCCGGCGGGTGTCTCAAGAAGCTCCCCGGTATTGGGATCGAGGACGGCTATGTGGTTGCAGGAGCCGTCGCGCCTGACAAGGTGCTTCAGCGCGGTGTCGGCGTGCTCCATGGCGATGTATTTGTAGCGTGGATCGTCAATCTCCCTTGATGCCCAGTAGAGAAGGGGGATGTTCATCATGCAGTCGATGATGACCCAGCCGGGCCGGTCGCCGTTCCAGGCGCGGATGAAACGCCCCCTTGGGTTGTAACGGCCTGCGAGGAGGTTCGCCGCGTGGAGCGCCCTCGTGCGGGAATGGGCGTTCCCCGTGAGCCTGTAGTTCAGCCTCGACGTCAATGTCCACATGAAGCCCACGTCGTGGTGGAGGCCCTCGTAGCCGGAAAACGCGGCGTCAAGCCTTTCCTCGATCTTTTCCGAGGCGGCCCTGTATTGTGCGTCCTTGGTATCGGCGTACATGAGCCAGAGCATGCCCGGCCAGAAACCGTTGGTCCACCAGTAGAGGTCTTTCCCCATCTTGTCGTCGTACCGGCCGTTCACGGCGGTATAGGGAACCGCCGAACCAATCCTGCCGCACTCGGCTTCCATCTTGGCGCGAACCTTGGGCCATATTCCCTCAGCCCATCGCAAATCCTCTTCGGAAGGTTTTAGCATAGATACTCCTTAGCCTTTTACTGCCCCAATCATCACGCCTTTCACAAAGTAACGCTGAAGGAAGGGGTAGATGAACAGTATCGGCACGGTGGTTATCACGATGGCCGCGTACTTGATGCTTTCGGCGAACTGGTTGATCTGGTCCCTCTCCGTCGCCGCGGCGTTGAGGATGTCGGAGTTGGCGATCAAAATCGAACGCAGGATGTTCTGGATGGGGAGCTTGAGGTTGTCCCTGATGTAAATCGAGGCGTTAAACCAGGCGTTCCAGTGCCCGATGCCGTAATACAGTATCAACACGACCAGGGTGGGCTTTATCAGCGGGGTGATGATCCTGAAAAGGATAGTCAGGTCATTGGCGCCGTCTATGCGGGCCGATTCGGAAAGGCTGTCCGGCACGGTCTCAATGGCGGTGCGGCAGATGATGCTGTTGTAGACGCTGACGGCGCCCGGAAGTATCAGCGCCCAGAGCGAATTGTAAAGCCCGAGACTTCTAATGTTCAAAAAGTTGGGGATCATGCCCGCGTTGAAGAACATCGTAAACAGTATGATAAACAGCACGGGCTTTTTGAAGTACACGTCCTTGGAAGCAAGGAAAAAACCCGTAAACAGGGTCAACAGAAGGTTGACCAAGAGGCCCCAAAACATCACAAAGAGTATATTTTTATAGCCTGAAAGGATAAGCGGGTGCGTAAAGGCGAGGTTGAAGGCCCCCAGCGTAAAACCCTTTGGGTACCAGAGGAAACCGGGGGTGGCAAGCAGCTCAAGGTTGCTTGTCACGGAAGCCACGAGCACGTAGTACATGGGATAAAGCGTGACAAACATCAGGGCTACCATAAAAATGCCGTTCACCCCGTCAAAAATGTAATCGCCGAAGGTGTATTTTGTTAATCTGTTTTTCATCACCGCCCCCTAGTACAAACCGTATTCGGTATATCTGCGGCTCAGCCTGTTGGCCGCCACGAGGAAGACCACGTTCACAACCGAGTTAAAAAGCCCCACTGCAGTGGCGAAACCATAGGCGGCCTCCTGAATACCCCTGCGGTACACATACGTGGAAATGACATCCGCCACCGAGTAAACACTCTGGTTGTAAAGCAGGATGATCTTCTCAAAGCCGACGTTCAAAATGCCGCCCATGCGGAGGATGAAGAGGACCATGATGATGGGGAGCAGGTTGGGGATCGTGACGCTGAAAATGCGGCGCAGCCTGCCCGCGCCGTCAATAATTGCAGCCTCGTACTGCTCCTGGTCTATGCCCGTAATCGCCGCGAGGTAGATAATCGAATTCCAGCCTATTTGCTGCCAGATATCCGAAATTACATAGATGGGATAGAAATATTGGGGAAACATCAGGTAACTCCTGCCTGTTCCCCCGAAAAAAGCCGCAATCTGGGAAAAAATCCCATTTTGTGACGCGTAGTTCCTGATTAGTGAAGCGACAATGACCATAGAAATAAAGTACGGCATGTAGGTGATAGTCTGCACTGTGCGCCTGAAAGCCACGTTTTTTATCTCGTTAAGGAGAATGGCGAGCAAAATGGGCGCCGGAAACCCGAAGACAATGCCCAGGAGGCTGATGCTGACCGTGTTCCGTAAAAGCCTGAAGAAATACGGGTCATTGAAAAACGACCGAAAGTTTCTGAGGCCCACCCAGGGGCTCCGCCACATTCCGATATTTGCCCTGTAATCCTGAAACGCGATAAGAAGGCCGGACATGGGTTTGTAGGAAAACAGAATAAAATACGCCAGCACGGGCAGAATCAGCAAATACTTGTACTTGTTCTGCTGGAAATCTTTTTTAAGGGTCTGCGAAAGGGTATATTTTTTTACGGCGCTTTTTTCCTTCATTTTTGCGCTATCCTCCGTAAATAGACCCCCGCGCGAGGCGGGGGTCGTAGTGTGAAACTAGTAATTAACGGGCAAGGTAACGGTTGTAAGCTCCCTGTTGGATTGTCAAGAGCTCCTGAAGGCCCATGCGGTTCACTTCGGCGACATACGCGTCCCAGGTGTTAAAGTTTCTCTGGCCGGTGATAAACTGAACAGCCGATTCATTCACGAAGGTCGAAATAGCCGTCTGTAGTTCCGCGGCCCTGGTTGCTTCGGCGGGAGTCCTGGTGAGGCCGTTGGGTATTGTCCACCGGGCGCTGACAGCCTGGTTGGGATAGAACCAGAGGTCGTTGGCGTCAATGGCCTGCTGTGTGTTCTTCAGATAGAGCAGGAGGGTGGCCTGGATACAGTTGCCGCTCCAGGTCGATCCGCCGTATTTGTCGATTGCGTCGTTAAGGCCGTTCGGGTCGTTGGTAACGAGCGGAAGGTAGGCGGGCTGGCCGTTCACGTAGTCCCAGGAAACGCCCTGCTTGCCGTAATTCCAGTAGAGGTTGCCCTCAGGAGTATAGGCGTAGTCAAGCGCCCTCATGATCAGTTGGAGTTTGGCGTCGTCCTTTACGTTGGTGGTAATCGACGCGACCACGGAGCCGATGCCGTAACCGCCGGGGACCATCGAGAGGGTGCCGTCGTCGCCCCTGGGATACTGGAGCCCGATCCAGTTCGCGCCGTTTCCGGCGGCCTGCGAATCCATGACCCAGTTGGAAAGCTGGCCCATGGAGGTGATGCTCATGCCCATCCTCAGATTGAGGGCGTTGGAACGTGCCATGGTGTCGTTGATGGACATTACGTCCTGGTCAATAAGGCCGTCGCGCCACCATTCCGCCCATTTTACAAGCTGGTTCCGGTATTCGGGCTGGATGTTTGCGAGCTGAATCCTGTTGTTGTTGTCGACGTAGAGTTTGAAATCCGCGAAAGAGAACGCGCCGAACGCGCCTGAAATGGCGGTGCCGTAGCCGGTAACACGAGACCATGCGAAGCTCAGGGGCACGTTGTAGCGGTTCCTTATCGCCCTGAGCGTCCTGTCCCAGTCGGAAATATTCGTGGGCAGCGGGAGGTTCAACGCGTCAAGCCATGCCTTGTTCACAACCGGGCCGAGGTAGGTGTCGTTCCAGCCGCCGTCCTCGCGGAAGAAGCCGTAGCCGTAGTATTTACCGGAGTCGGTTTTCATCGCCCTGTCGTAGGCCGTTTCCGTGTGGATCCAATCCCAGTAAGCCGGGGACCATTCCCGCAGATGCGGCGTAAGATCGATGAAAGTCCCTTCATCGATGTACCTTTCCGCGTTTGCCATGAGGCCGCCGCCGAACATAACGTCCGGCAGATCGCCAGAGGCAAAGATAAGGTTGATTGCCTGGGCCTGGTTATCGCCCGGGAGTAGGACTCTCCAATCGATATTCACGCCCAGCATATCCTGGAGCCCGGAGTGGAAGGGCGAGTCATTCGCGCTCGCGTAGGCGTTGTTCACCTGATACCCTTCACCGATGAACCAACTGATGGTCTGGTCCCTTGCGTTCATCGGATAGCCGTTAAAGGTAAAACCCGACGAACCAGCGGCGCTTCCCGAACTCCTGTTGCAGCCGGCGAAGGCCATCACCAGAACCAAAGCGACAACCATTACAATTGCCATTTTTCTGATACCGTTCATAATCTCTCCTTGGAAAATAATTATACGGGCCAATCCCGTGTATAACCCCATTGTTACACGTCGTAGGGATATATTTCCTATGATAACCCGCTATTCGGGAATTGTCGAGGGAAAAAGCAAAAAAAAGGGACAAGGGGACAAGGGGACAAGGGACAAGGTCATTTCCCCCGAGAGGACTTATAAATTGCATAGGAACCTCCTAAAAAGTACTTGACTGTCCGGCAGAAATTTGGTATGTTTTCCATGCATCTATTCGGTATGCTATCGTGATTAAGGTCAGTCACAAGTTTATTATATTGAGCATGACCTCTTTTCGGTAAAAACTTGAATTAGATAATGCGGGCTATTATTAAAAAGTCTTAAATAACCTATAACTATTAGGGAGAACATATCAATTTGGCTGATGGAATAGACATCAATGGCTTAATGAGGAAAAGCCGAAAGGAGCAAGTTAATGAAAAAGAATAGTGTAAAATGGCTAATGATAATATTGGCAATAATGTTTACAATTGTATCTTATACTGGGTGTTCTTCAGCGCCTGTGTCTGCACCTGCACCTGCGCGTACGGCTACAGGACAGTATGCGACAATTACATTCAGAAATGAGACAGGGACTCCAATATTTTACCTGTACATATCCGAGAGGACAAATGACTCATGGGGTTCAGACTGGCTTGGGGAGAATGTGCTTCCGAACAACGATACCTATACTACAAGGTTATTAACCGGGCAATATGATGTCAGGGCCAGGAATTTCAACGGGGACACCTATACTTTTTGGATAACAGTGAATACAGGTGGTGGAACATTTACCATTAGGCCTAATGATAGAGATTAGACACAAGTTGTGCCAGGCATCATACGCGTTAACTTAATAAGAGAAAACAACGAATTACATGGTGCCAGGCATAACATCATCATGTGTGTTTTGCATGGTTTTCCTCTCTATTGCCGTAATGTATCACAATATGGATACAAAAACAAGCGGCTATAATTCCCCATTCCACACTCCTTTGTCCCTTTGTCCCCTATTCCCCTTGTCCCTTATTCTGCTATAATTCCCCCATGAAAACTAACCACTTTAAACGCCAATTTCGTAACGTAACCATTATCATGGCCGTTTTGGCCGGCCTGTTCCTGCTCTTCTCGTGCGCGAGCGCGTCGAGAAGCATCGCCTCCAGCGGCCTGGGGAGGGCCACCGACCCGATTCCCTTCATGGAGAACGCGAGGACCGGCGTCCTGCCATCGGGCCTCCGCTATTACCTGCTCGAAAACACCCAGCCTGAGGGAAGGGCGTACCTGACCCTCGCCGTGGACGCGGGCTCTGTCCTCGAAAACGAGAATGAGCGCGGGCTCGCGCATTTTGTGGAGCACATGGCGTTCCTCCGGACCGAGCGCTTCGGGAAGCTGGAACTGCTCAACTACCTGCGCTCCCTGGGCATGCGCTTCGGACCGGAGGTCAACGCCTACACGTCCTTCAACGAAACCGTCTACGGCATCGAGGTGCCGGTTGAGACCGGGCCCGACGGCCGCAAGAGGGTTCCCGACACCGCGCTGGCGGTGATAGACGACTGGTCCCGCGCCATCATCTTTGACGGCGAGGACGTTGACGGCGAGCGGCTGGTCGTTCTTGAGGAGTACCGCTACCGCCTTGGGGCGCAGGAGCGTATCAACCGGCAAGTGTATCCGCTGCTGTTCCGGGGCTCCATCTACGCCGACAGGCTTCCCATCGGCCTCCCTGAGGTCATCGAGAGCGCGCCGCCAGAGCGCCTTGAGGGTTTTTACAGGAAATGGTACAGGCCGGAAAACATGGCCCTTATCATCGTGGGCGACTTCGACACGGCCTACCTCGAATCGACCCTGACCGATCACTTCCCCGCCGACAAAGCCGCGTACCCCGCGCTGGCGGGCGCATCGTCCAGGTTTACGCGGCCCCGCTTCACCATGAGCGGCCCGAAGAAGGGCAATTTTGAGTCGCTGGTCCTTACGGACAGCGAATTGACCTATTCCAGGATGGATCTTTACTGGAAGATGAAGTCCCAGCCCAAAGCCGCAAATCTTGCAACTTACAGGGAGAGCGTCATCGATTACCTGATAGATATAATGCTTTCGCTTCGTTTTGATGAGGCGACCACGAAACCCGAGACCCCGTATATCGCGGCGGGTGGGTGGCATTCCAGCTACGACAACTCTACCCGGTTTTATACCCTCGCCGCCATCGCGAAAACCGGCTTCACGAAGGAAACCCTCCGCGAAGTCTTCCTCATCAGGGAGACCCTCTCCCGTTACGGCTTTACCGACGACGAAGTAGAAACCGCCAAGGCGTACCATATTTCGAACCTGGAACAGGCTGTTGACGAGAAGGACCGCCATCACTCAAATAACTTCGTGAGTTTCTTTACGGAGCATTTCCTCTCCGGCGAACCGGTCCCGGGCGATGAATGGGAGCTTGACGCGGCGCAGAGACTGCTTCCCGGCATCACCCTGAAGGAGATCAACGCTGCGGTAAAAGCCTATTTCGCCGACGACGATCTCACGGTCATCATCAGCGCGCCGGACGCGGAGGCAGCGAGCCTCCCCGGAAACGCCGAGATCAAGGCGTTGTCGGACGAGATGAAAAGAGCGACTGTCGCCGCACCTGTGACCGCAAGTAGGGCGGATGCGCTCCTCTCGGTTGTTCCCACGCCCGGCTCTATCGTCTCGGAGACCACCGACAGCGAGACAGGCGCGATCCGCATGATGCTCAGCAACGGCGCGGAACTCATCCTCAAGGACACGCGAAACCGGAACAGCGAAGTCAGCCTTTACGCCCAGGCGAGGGGAGGCACCATGAGCGTCTCGCCCGAGGACGACGTTTCCGCGTCCCTGGCTGCCGACATGTTGAGCGTTTCAGGCCTCGGCGCCCTTACCCAGCCGGAACTGACGAGGTTCCTCATGGACAAGCAGGCGTCCCTCTCGTTCTGGACCCAGAACTACCTCCGGGGCTTCTCCGGCAGTGCCGCCGTGAAGGACCTCCAAACGCTTTTCGAAATGATTTACCTGAGTTTCACCCAGCCGCGTATGGACGCCGAGGCTATCGAGGCCCTGCTGGATCAGTACGCGTCAATGCTGATGTTCCAGGAGAACGATCCCAACTCGGTATTCAACCGGGAAATCTACCGCACGACTTACGGCAACCCGCGCTTCTACCCGCTGGAACTCAATGATCTGGCGAAGGTTGATCCGGACGCCGCCATGGACTTTGTACGCGCCTGCCTCAACCCCGCCGACTATGTCTTTGTGATTGTCGGCAACATCGATCTTCCCCTGATCCGCTCCCTTGCGCAAACATACCTCGCGTCTATCCCGCGCGGCGCGTCTTTCAACCAGTGGGCGGACATCGATCCGCAACGGCCGCAGGACACGACGAAGGAAGTCCGCAAAGGGATGGAAGAGCGGAGTACCGTCTACCTGACCTGGTTCAGCCCCCAGACCTATACCGAGGAGAAGAGCGCCGCCATGTCCGTTTTGACCGAGTACATGGACATCCAGTTGATCGACGAGATACGGGAGAAGCTGAACGGGGTCTACGGGGTTTCCGCCGGGGTCTCAATTACACCCATGCCCAGGGGGGAACTCGTGGGCGAGGCTTACTTTGTCTGCGATCCCGTAAGGGTTCCCGAACTCACCGCCGCGGTGAAAGAGGAATTCCTCAAGGTTTCCAGGGGCGAAATAAGTGCTGATGTTTTGACTAAAGCGATAGAGGCGCTGATCCAGAGCCAGGAGGAGTCAATCCAGCGGAATAATTACATCGCCAACAGTTACGCCAACTCCGCGGTAATTTTCCGCGGCCCCCTGAGCAGGCTTGACAACAGGCCCGCCATGTACCGCGCGGTCACCAACGCCGATCTTCAGAGGGCGGCTGCAGATCTTGTGGGTGGCAGCTTTGTTCAGTTGGTTCTATATCCGGAGAATTAGCGTACGCTCAAACTGGCGACATCAGTTTGAGCGTATACTCAAGTCGCCGAGGACGGCAAAGCCTTTCTCACGCATGTAGTCGGCGATGCCGGTGATGATTTCGTCCATCAGGGGGGGGTGGGCGAAGGTGGCGCTGCCCACCTGGATGGCGGCGGCGCCGGCAAGGAGGAATTCCAGCGCGTCGGCGGGGGAGGCTATGCCGCCCATGCCGATGATGGGGACCTTGACGGCGTCGTGAAGCTCCCAGACCATTCGCAGGGCGATTGGCCGTATGCAGGGCCCGGAGAGGCCGGCGGTCGTGTTGTCGAAAACGGGCCTTCTCCTTTCGATGTCGATGGCGATGGCCTTGAAGGTGTTTACGAGGGAGAGGGCGTCCGCCCCGGCGGCGACGCAGGCTTTTGCCACCGCCGCCATGTCCGGGGCATTGGGCGAAAGCTTCACCATGAGGGGCGTGTTCGGGGTGGCCCTGCGTACCCGCCGGGTTATCCGGCCAGCCGATCGTGGGTCAAGCCCGAAGGCCATTCCCCCGGCCTTCACGTTGGGGCAGGAGATGTTCAGCTCGATGATCTCCACGTCGGAGGCATCGAGGAGACGCGCCCCCTTGACATATTCGCTGATCGTCCCGCCTGAGAGGTTGGCGATTACCACGGGGCCCATGTCCTTCAGACGGCGGAGCTCTTTCTCGATGAAGGCGCGTATGCCGATGTTTTCAAGGCCGATCGAGTTCATCAGTCCCGAAGGCGTCTCGTGCAGCCTGGTTCCGGTGTTCCCGGACCGGGGGTTCAGGGTGAGGCCCTTCGTGCAGATCCCCCCGAGGCCGGCAACGTCCAGAAGGCCCTTGTACTCCTGCCCGTAGCCGAAGGTCCCCGAGGCGGCGATGACCGGGTTCCTCAGCCTGACCCCGGCAATGTTGAGCGAAAGATCCGGCTCCCTCGCCCTCAAGTTTCTGTTCCTCAAGCTTTAGTCCTCAAATTGGATCTCCTCGGCGTTGAACACGGGGCCGTCGACGCAGCAGCGCTGGTTTCCCCCGATCGTTTTCACGGTACAGCCCATACACGCCCCCACACCGCACGCCATGTGTTTTTCCACGCTTATATAGCAGGGAACCCTGCCGTCTTCGCAAATTTTCGCGACTGTTTTAAGCATCGGTTCGGGGCCGCAGGCAAAGACCCCCTTGTAGCCTGAGGGCTTGAAGAAATCCGTGACGCGCCCTTTTTTCCCCTCGGAGCCGTCTTCGGTCGCGAGGACAAGGGTCCTGGCTTTCAGTTTTTGCCCAAAGGAGCCGCTCCTGAAACCGGCGTAGAAGTCAAACACGTAATCCTTTGACACCTGAACGTAATCGGCGGATTCCTCGGCGAACCTGTTGGGCTTTCTCCCGATTTCGGCAGCAAGCGCGAGGAGGGGCGCGATACCGATGCCGCCGGCGACGAGGGCGACGGGGCCGCTGGGGAAAAGCTCCATGGGCCAGGAATTTCCCAGGGGGCCGGTCAGTTCCGCCTCCTCGCCGACCTGCATTTCGGCAAGCTCCCTGCTGCCGCGGCCCTTGAGGGCAACAAGGAAGCGCAGGGTCCCCCCCCTGTAAACGCGCCGCGTATCCGCGTTTTTCGCGGGGTTCGGCTTTTGCCGGGTTTCCCAGCCCGCGACGCTGATGGGCCTTGCGAGGAATACCCCCGTTCGCCGCGGCTTGACAAGAAAGAACTGCCCGGCACGGGGGGCCGGGCCCGGCCAAAAGAATTCCAGCCTTACCGTATCCACTGTGACTTTGTCGGAGAGGGTACATTCACAGACGCAGGTTTTTTTTGCGCTTAGGCTGTTCATACGGCAATTCCATCATTCCAATGTAAAAAGGCGTCTACTCGAGCTTGGTAATCCCTTTATACAGGGAAAGCAGGGCCCTTATGCGCTGTTCGTAAAGGGTTGTGTCAAGGTCTGAGGAAATGCCGCTTGCTATGCCCTCTTCCGAACTGCCATATTCATTGGGGTTTACGTTATATGTTAAGAGCGCGCCGCCATTGAAAACCATGTTTTCACTTAAATAGGGAGAGAACGGTGACAAGCCGGCGTACTTTATGTCCCTTCCTTCACCCGGCCAGGGAAACCCGGTTCGGGTTACGCTGTAAACTCCCTCACCCGGATAAAGCCGGATATTCTGCGTTCCTGCCGGCAGTGTTTTGGCTTTGATGCTTTTCAGTGTTGCCTCGTTCATGTAGCCGTAAGGCCCGCTGGAAGCGTTGATATAGTTGGCGGCAAGCCAGGTTTTAAGCAGGGTTCGCCAATCGTCATAGCCCTTTCCTTCCATGGCTATATCGGCCGCCTCGGTTACTGCCCGATAGGTATACTCGCTTGAGGCGATCAGGTTGGTAAAGATAGTGTTGCTGCCTGTCTGAAGTCTCAGCCAGTGGAAGAAGAGGTAGACGGTAGCGTAATCATCCAGTTCGGCGTAATTATGCTCATTCGCGTGGTTGCCCCATATAAAAAAATTGTTGCCTTTTTGGATCAGCCCCGATGGGTCGGCGTTATAGTAAACCCATCTTTCCTCGTTATGCTGCCCGCTGTAAACCCATTCGGCTATCGCGGAGAGCCCCTCGTTAATCCAGGTATCCATCTCATGGACAACATAAATATCATTCTTGTCCCTTCTCAGCAGGGCGCTTGTCACGTAATTCATCAGATGCTGCATTTCGTGGGCAAGGGTTTTGTTTGAAGTCCACGAGCCGGGCCTTTCGGGATTTGTGTCAATGTAGAGTATGTCAGCGTTGTTGCTGTGGGGCGAGTTTCTTATCAGATCGTACTTTGAAAAATAGCCTGTCACGCGGGTTTCGTTGACACCCTGTTGGTAATTATCCTGTATGTCCAGAAGCAGTATGGCGAGTTTCTCGTCCTTGTCGCCAAACCAGTCGGCAAGCTGCATGGTGTTATTTGCGATATGTTCACTGCCGGAGGTTATCATCGAGTAATAACCGAAGGTTTGCATCATCTTTGGGTAAATTATGGTGTCAAAACTGCTGGCGACATTACTGGCGGTAGTCGAGCTGACATTTGCCCCCTGCTCCAACCAGATCCTGCAGTATCTCCCGTCCACAATCAAATTTGCGGTAATCAGGTAGTATCTCGAGGTTCTGTAGTTGAACGCCCAAAACGTCCTTGGCGGAACATCCTTAACAACACTGTTGTCAGGCTCAGAAGGATAATCCCCATCATCCATATCGCATGAGCAGACGAACAATACCAATACGCAAAGTAAAAGCAGGATTTGCTTTGCCTTCATTAGTATATAATGCTCTATCTTGTAGAATAAGTAAAGTAGTTTGATAAAAACATTAATATCGCGACCCGAATAAAACTTCTGCTAAAGGGTGGGCAAGTGACACGGCGAAAACTTTTGGGGAACCCGGCTGCGAAGCCGCCCAGCACCTAATATAGTTTACTGGTGATTTATAAAATGTATTTAGGTGCTGGGCCTGCTACCCCTTTAGTCTTGCATATTCTCCTCGTCTTCTGCACCGGAGAGTCCAAAAAGAGGTTTTCTCCGTGTCACTTGCCCACCCATTCACAGAAATCATTCCGTCTTAATATGTCAACTACCCGACAAATAGGCATTTTTGTTATGGGGAAGAGGGCATTTTCCCTCCCGTATGTAAATCCTGATTTGCCTTTCTGATTGCTTTGCTGTCTGACATATCTTTGTTGCGGTGGGAGGGGGAAATCCTATTCGGGCAGCATGGGCGTTATATAAAGCCATTATGACCATCTGACGCAGTCAGGTGGTTGGGCCATGAGAAAAAGTCGTTCCGCCCATCGAGCTGCCCGAATGGGATTTACCGCTCCCGCCGCTTCGATTGATATGTATGACGACGGTTGCGATCAGAGCGGCAAATCAGGCTTTTACCGGAATAAACCTGCTGTCAGGGCGGGAATTGTCACGAAAGTACCGAGTGCGCCGCCGAGTTGGGAGAGGAAGAAGACAAGCAGGGCGTGGGTGATGCGGTTGTGGTAGAAGCCTTTGACGCTTCCCACGTCGTCGATGAGGGTTTGCGCGTCCGCCACGCGGGGTTTTTGGAAGATTGCCTGGACCACACCCGAAAAGAGCCCCACCCCGATGAAGGGCGTGAAGGTCGTGATGGGGGCGGCGAGGAAAGCGACAAGCACGGCAAGGGGATGGCCAAGGGCGATAATCGCCCCAAGCGCCGCAAGGGAACCATTCCATAGTATGTACTGGCGCAGCATTGAAAGGCTCAAGCCCGCGCCGCCCCGTAAAAAGCCGAACACGAAGAGGGCGGCTATCACGAGGGGGATGAGGAAGGGCAGCGCCTTCGATAGCACGCCCCGTGACGGAATGTCATTGAGGCACGAAACATCCGGGGAATTCTCGCTTGAAGCAATTTTTTCCATCTGGCCCTTTATGCCCTGTATGTGCCCCGCCCCGACCACGGCGACAATCCGTTTCGCGGAAACCTGGTTCCGGGCGCTTTCCCAGATCTTCGCCGCGAGGTACCTGTCCCTCTCGTCGATGAGCGTCTCCTTCACTTCGGGGAGGTAGTCGGCAAGCTCGTTCATCATGCCGTCAAGCTCGTTGCGGTTTTTCAGTTCCTCTATTTCCTCGGCGCTTATCTTTTCGGTGGTGAAGGCGCTCGTGAGGAGGGTCGCCAGGAGTTTGCTCTTGTTCCAAAGGCCGCAGCTCGCCCACGCCCGGCGCAGGGTGACCTGCACTTCCCGGTCGCAGAGCGCGTGGGGAATCCCCAGTTCCTTCGCGATATCCAGGGCGGCTTTCATCTCCTCGCCGGGTTTGACGCCAAGTTCCGCGCCCATGCGGCGCTGAAAGCCCGAAAGCACGAGGTTTGCGAGGAGGAGAAAGCCTTTGCCTTCCCTGAAAACCTTGACCATGTTCAGGTTTTCCCAGCTTTCCCTCGAGGTCATGGAAGTGTAACGGCCCTCGTCAAGCTCCACGCAGATGAGATCGGGCATTTCCTGCCGTATGATCGCGCTTACTTCGTCGATGCTCCCCCTGGAAACATGGGCTGTGCCAATCAGGATGAATTCCATGCCGCCCAGGGTAAGGGTTATTCTGGTATCGCCAATGTTATTCTCGCCGCCAATTTCGCCGTTCATCCGGACTCCGTGCTTTTAAGAATACTTTAAAGTATTTATAAAAGCTTTAAAAAATGTGGGGATGCATGCCCCTGTCTATCAGTACCCATTCGTTGAGCCGCCATTCGGGGATAGCTTTCTTGTCAATCTCGTTGACCATTCGGAAGTACCTGTTTGCCGAGTTCGCGTTGCCCCTGACCTCGAAATACCACGCCATGTAGAACGTCATCCTGGCTTTCAGGGTCTCGTCTGGCTCCCTGTCCAACCGGGTCAACATGTCGTATTCACCCTGATAGTTCCTGCTCGTTAGATCATAATAAAGGCGAAACATATACCATTCAAGGGTGTTGCGCGTGACCCTGTTCTGCGCCTGGTTGAGAAAGGTCCGCGGCGCGGTGACATCCCCCATCTTCATCCAGCATATGGCGGCGAGAAGCGCGAAGTAGTACTCATTTGGGGCCTGCCTGTACGCCTCCATGAAAGCGTCCCGGGCCGCCGCCCACTCCCCCTTCCTCATCTTGTGAAGACCCAGCCCCTCAAAGGCGTAGTAATAGTCGGGCTTGAGCCTCGCGAGGATCGCGTAGTCCCTTTCCGCGCCCTCGTGGTCGCCGAGGTCGTCCTTCAGCCCCGATGTGTAGACGTAGGGGTAGTAGTGGTTGGGGTTGAGGGTTATCGCCCTGTTGTATTCCGCAAGCGCTTCCGCCTTCATGTCCATTTCGAAGAGAAGGTCCGCCCTGTCAACCGCCAGCCAGAAGTCGTTCGGGCTCAGCCGTATCGCCGCGCTGAATTCCTCAAGGGCCTCCCAGAACCTTGCCCTTCCCCAGTAGAAACGCGCCCTGTCGCTCCTGGCTTCGACCATGTCCGGGTAAAGGGACACGACCCTGTCAAGCAGCATCTCGGCGTCGTCCCACTCGGTGTTCATGCGGAGGGCGCGCGCCAGGCCCAGCAGCGCATCGGCGTTCCTGCCGTTGCTGGTCAGGACCTTGTAGAAGTAGTCCGCCGCCTGCCGGTATGCCCGCGTCTCAAGGTAGAAGTTCCCCAGGGCGACCAGCGCCTCCGCGTTGTCGCCCTCAATTGCGATGATCCGCTCCAGCGCGCGCTGTTGCTGCTGCCGCCTCCCCGTCACGCCCTCAATCGCGGCGAGCATGAAAAGCGCGTCGATATTGCCGGGCTCCACGGCAAGGACAGCCTCAACGCCCGCCCTCGCATCGGTGTACTTGCCGGCGGAACTCAGTATCGACGCCCTGATGAGCTTCAAAGCCGAAGCGTCCCGCTGGGGCTGCGGAATCGTGTCAAAAACCGCGATTGCCTCGTCGTATTTCGCCACCGCGAGGTACTCGACGGCCTGCGTGAGTATCCTCTCCACGATGTCGCTGTCCCTGTCCCCCGTATCCGGCCCAATCTGAGCCGAAACAAAAGCCGCCGCCAAAATAAAAAAAACCGGTATCAAGTATCGAGCTTTCAATGAAACTCTCCTTATATCATATTATCGAAAGAAAATGATTATAGTATAGGGTTACAGGGGGAATTAGGGGAAGAGAAACCACGGAGGGCACGGAGTTATGCACGGAGTTACACGGAGGAAGAGGGAGGGAAAAAAGGGAAAAGGGGACAGAGGTATACTATACAGGTGTTAAGTAGTTGCTGTCTCCTCTTCCTTCTCGGAAGTTTCGTCTTCCGGGGCTGTTTCGTCTTCTTGCGTGAGGCACAGTTCATCAAATTCCCGCATTTCAACATCGCTTATGAAGCCTGAGCGGTGCATGTCCATCATTTCCTCGTGAATAACTTGCAATGCTTCACTTTCGTACTTATACATCATAGCATCCTCCTTATAGTTCTATAAATTTGCCTTGCCCTATCTTCTCTCTGAGTTGATCGGGGGTCATGAAAAAATACCTTTTCGCCGCTTTCTTGAAGGCTATTAGCTCCTTCTCGCTAATATTAGCCTTTTTAGACTTCGCATAGCAATACTCGTAAAAGGTCCGCTCCTCGCTCCTGAAAAACACGATTATGCGGTAGCCGCCCGATTTGCCCTCGCCTGGTCGGGCAAGGCGCATTTTGTACACGCCGCCGCCGAGGTCGGCGTCGGCCTCGCCCGCCTCGAGATGGTCTACCAGCTCCCTCAACTCGCTATCGGTTATGCCCTCTTTGGCGGCGAAGCGGGAAAACCATGTGTTCTTGAAAATTCTCATGTACAGTATACTGCATGAAAGTGTGTTTTTGCTTGGCTTTTTCGGAAGAAAAATGAAAAAAATGTGACAGATATGGCGTCATCAACTTAAGAACAAAAACCACGGAGGAATTCACGGAGAAACACGGAGTTTTTTATTTATTTTGCCTTTTCTCCGATCTGTCCGCAGGACAGCAAAACTCCGTGTAAAACTCTGTGAAACTCCGTGGTAAACTTCTTTAGATATCATGTACAGTTCCAATGCCTTTTTTATCTGAAGTCCCACCGCTTCCGCAACAGGGGGCGGAAAGGCGTTTCCGATTTGCCGGTATACATTGGTCTTGCTGCCGGTGAATAGCCAATCCGGAGGGAATCCCTGAATTCGCGCAACCATCTCTGTGGTGAGCCGGGGTAAGCCTTCAAAATCCTTTTCCGGTGGATCGTTGGCGATTCCCTTGCCATCAACGCCCAGCGAAGCCCACGCTTTCCGTGCCCTTGTAGGGCCCAAGTCCGGGCCGCCATGCTTTTTACTCCCGCCGACGATGGTCGGCGCGATATCACAGGCGATTTTTTTCCATCGAGCCGCATTTTTCCAGCCGTTTTTTGCCATCAAATTATACAATAATTCCCCAACGGTTGGCGGATTATTTTCCGCTGGATTGGGCCAGAAGAAGTAGGGGCCGAGCTCCTTTTTCATGCCGACAAAAATTACCCTGGGGCGCAATTGAGAAACGCCGTAATCAGAAGCGTTAAGCAAACGCCATTCCGCAGAATATCCCAGTTTTTCCAGTTGCCGGATAATATTCGTGCGGTATTCGTCAAAAACGGAATCCAGTAACCCCCTGACATTCTCCAGCATTACCGCTTTGGGTTTTAGCTCCGCAACAAGCCGTAACGCCTCGGGAAATAAATCACGTTCGTCATTTGAGCCTAATTGCCTGCCCGCTACGGAAAAAGGCGGGCAAGGAACGCCGCCCGCCAGTAAATCTATTTCCACAGAAGGTTCCGGGGAATAGTCACGAATATCCCCCTCTATGACATTCCACGCTGGGCGGTTAAAACGCAGTGTATTACAGGCATTATGGTCTATTTCAATGAGTTCAATATGCTTAAAACCTGCTTTTTCAAGCCCTAAAGCCTGTCCGCCAGCCCCGGCACACAGTTCTATGGAATGATAAACCATCAAAACCTCTCCCAAACCCAGGAAACCGAAGTCTATCATACATTTTGAGATAACTCAATGGTAGAAAATTGTAACTGTTAAGTAGTTGCTATCTCCTCTTCCTTCTCGGAAGTTTCGGCTTCCGGGGCTGTTTCGTCTTCCTCGCCGAAAATTATATCTTCAATTTCCCGCAATCTGGCATCGCTTATGAAGCCTGAGCGGTGAAAATCCAACATTTCTTCGTGCATAATTTGCAATGATTCATGGTCGTACTTGTATTTCATCCTCTCCTCCTTCCAACTCAATAAACTTGCCCTTCTCTATCTTCTCCCTCAGTTGCTCGGGGGTCATGAAAAGGTATTCCTTTGCGACTTCCTTGTAGGATTTTAGCATCTTTTTACTAATATTACTCCTTTTCGACTTCGCAAAGCAATACTCGTAGAAGGTCCGCTCCTCGCTCCTAAAAAACACGATTATGCGGTAGCCGCCCGATTTGCCCTCGCCCGGCCGGGCAAGGCGCATTTTGTACACACCGCCGCCGAGGTCGGCGTCGGCCTCGCCCGCCTCGAGCTGGTCTACCAGCTCCCTCAACTCGCCATCGGTTATGCCCTCTTTGGCGGCGAAGCGGGTGAACCATGTGGTTTTGAAAATTCTCATGTACAGTATACTGCGCGGGGATGGGTTTTGCTTGGCTTTTTGGGAAGAAAAATGAGGTAATGGATACTTTTTTTGGGGGATTTATACTATACAGGTGTTAAGTAGTGCTCCCCCTCCACCCCTATTGCAGTCCCTTGACTGCTTCCTTGATTAAATCAAGGTTTTCCTGCATTTTGGAGAGATTTTGGCAGATTAGGTCGATTTGCTTTCGGTTGTCGAGGACTGCGCCTTTGACCAGAAACTCGACGGAGGTGTTGAGGGACACTGCTATGCGGATTGCCTCGTTGACCCGTGGGAAGATGCCTTTGGAAATCCAGCCCTGAAAGGTGTTGAAACTGATGCCCGAGTTTTTCGCCACCCATTCCTGGGTGGTGTTCTGTGATTTTATCTCCTTTTTTACGTTTTCCCAAAAGACCGAAGCGTCGTCAAACATAGGTATATTTTAGAAAAAAAAAGCAGAAAATCTGTCTAAAGTGATTGAAAAATAATCGACAATATGTTAATTTAGATGTATAATATTTGTTATCAGTCTGTTTGGATGAGTATAAGGGAGTTTTTATGAAAAGATTACGATTTTTTGGCGTATTGACAACAATTCTGTTGCTGGCACTTGGCTTGGCGCTGAGCTGCGACAACGGTACTACGGAGACGGACGACACCGACGCGGTGACGACGACGTTCTACGATTCCGCGCAGAACATCACGATAACGTTCAGCAGCAAGCCGATTGAAGCGCGTGCCCGTGCCGTCGGCCCCAACGACGGCGACTACTACCAGATCAAGAGGGGGAGCGCACTCCTTTCCAGCGGGACGATCCAACTGCAGGGCAACGGCACTACCATAAAGTTCATCGAGGATTCCGGGGCGACGTTCACCGGGCAGTTCCTTAATAACTTACTTACCATAAATGATACCGTGGGCGGCCAGGCGCTTACCGTGGCGGCGTCGACGCCCGGCACGAGCGGCGGCGGCGGTCCCAGCACTGGCCCCAGCGGCGGCGGCACCAGCCCCAGCAGCGGCGGCGGCGCA
>JGI24698J34947_10000167_pt1 | contig 25410 bp, 23 predicted proteins | sample TergutMp193P3_FD_34947 | JGI IMG/M metagenome (IMG submission 34947) | reverse complement strand
TTAGGCGCGAATACACGTCTTGATTGGCCTTGTAAAGTCCTTGTTGGAGATTGCCCGCTTCACGGACAAGGGTGTCAACCGCCTTTGTGGACAGGCTCGTGCTGTAACCGTGCTTGATGAGGAACGCTGTCAGCTTTTCGGTCATAATGTTGGTATTTGTCTGATGGCGCAAATTGCCGTAATACTCGTAATTAAGAGCCGCTTTGTCGCTGAACAAAGCAAGTACGCGTTCTTGAGTTTTTCGTTCGGTTTCGTTAATCTTTGCCATCGTCAGTTTCCTCCTTTTGCGGCGGGTTCAATTTTGCAAGTTCTTTGACGGCACGGTCAAAGTCACTCTCAAGCTGCTTCATTTCCCGTTCCCGATAAATCTCAAATTCCTTCTCGGCTTTTTTGATAGCCTGGTTATGGGAAATTAGTCCCTTTCCCTTCAAGACCTCCCGGCGCAAAGCGATAATTTGATTGTCCAGCGCGGCAATCCAGTCCGCCATGGCCATCGGCTGCTGTTCCAACGCGGTAAACTCAGCAAAGTCCAGGAACTGGGACACAAGCAGATTCAGGCGTGTTAACTCTTTCTCGGATAAATAGTTCTTTGCTATCTTTACATCGTCCTTCGTGATGTAATCTCCTTTGAAATTGGTCATGCCGATCAAAGGCTTGTCGCTGTCAACACGGTCATAAATCAATTCAGCCGCCGTATTCGAATGTACCGCAAAGTGTAATTTATTTTGAATTGTGGCAAAGAAATTTTTTGTCATATCTGAACGAGGATCGTAGTCAACGGCTGTAGCGTAAATATCCGTGACTTGTTGGTAGAAGTTGCGCTCTGAAGACCGAATATCGCGGATACGCTGGAGCAGTTCACGAAAATACCGGCTGCCGCCTTGTTTTAAGCGCTCGTCATCCAAAGCAAAACCTTTTTGAATGTATTCATGCAGACGTTGGGTCGCCCAATGACGAAAACGAGTGGCAATCTGAGACTGCACACGATAGCCGATAGCAATAATCATATCAAGGTTGTAGTGGTCTATGTTACGTTCGACCTGCCGTTTGCCTTCTGTTTGAACTCGCAAGAATTTCTTGCAAGTTGGGTTTTCAGCAAGCTCGCCTTCTTTGTAGATGTTTGCGATATGCTGGTTTATATTTTGACGCGAGGTGTCGTAGATTTCGGCAATCTGCAACTCGGTCAGCCACAAATCTTCATCTGAAAAACGCACGGACACGTTAGTAATACCGTTTTCATCCTGATATAGGATAATGCTGTTATCCGGTTTGCTCACGGTTAATTATTCCTCTATAGCAGTACCTGTAGTTCCTGAATTGCGTAAGCGATATTGGCATCACTGAAGGTCTGTTTTTTCAATTTTGCCTTCCATTCCCTATTGGTCGCGATCAGGTTTTTAATAGAATTAACGGAAACAGTTATTCCAGCTTCCTCCAAATCGCAGATAGCCATATCCACAGTGGCGAGCAGTTCCAACTCGTCTACTTTCTTGAATTTCAGCTTGTCGTCAACCCATTTGATGTCGTCCTGCTTGCCCCAACTCTGTATATAACCGAGGGCTTTGCCGATGTCGCTGTCACATGCAAAGGTAGTACCCTTGCCCATTACGGTAGTTGTTTTAATGTAATGTGCTTTTTTGGCTATCGGCTCACCGCCTTTATACCGTATTTCATCGGCGTATGGACCAGCGGCTTTCTTTTTAAACGCCGCCGTACTTTCATCCTGATGACGGCGCAGGAGATAAAGGCATTTCTGCACCTTTTTCCTGCCGAGTGGAAATCTGTCGGAATAGAGAACATTAACGATGCCCGCAATCATTACGGCATCATCAAACTGTTGGCTGTGACCGCCAGTTTGTGCGGAATCGGGTCTAGGCTTTCGTTTTGGCAACTCCACAGTCTTTGCCGCAGGAGCGGCTTCCGCCTCCTGTTCCGGAAGCCTTATTCTGCCTGTCAGCAGTTCGGACATCATGCCCTGCTTGATATGTTTGAGTTTTGCCAGCTTCGTCGTAAGCGCGTTAATCTCGGCGTCCATGTCGGAGAGGATGGCGGCGATTGCGGTTTGTTCGGTGTAACTCGGTAACAGCAGGATAGTATCATTGAAGTAGGCTTTTGAAAGATTATACCTCGTTGCGCCTTGTGCTAACAATGTCATTATCATTCTGCCCTCATTACTATTGAAATAGTACGAAAGAAATAATCCGTTTATTTCACTGTCTGTCAATCGAAATCCGAAGCAAAAGCTATTCAAATACGTATTTGCAAGTTCTTTCGTCAGCACTGCACACATACCAACTTCTTCGGGAGTTTCGGACGAAGTGTTAAAAAACAAATCCCCGCAGTGCACAGCGTTTTGATTTTCGAGTTCATTTACATCAACATTTTCTAGAATATCGACATCAATAATCGTATTCATTAACACATTAAGAAAAGTTATATACCGAGCATTGCCTTTTCCGAAGTGTTCTTTTCTTTTACCTGAAAGCCCAGAATAGGTATATCCAATATCGCCTATTTGCTTCTCCACCCACTCACCGCTAAACCCCGACAACCGCCGCTTGCTCGTGAGCAATTCATGCATTGCGCTTTGCTTGATGTTGTGTTTTTTGACGATGAGCTTTTCCAACGCGGCGATGAGCGCGTCCGTGTCCGACAGCACGGCGGCGATACGGCGTTGTTCTGGTAGAAGTGGGATAATTAAGTTTACAAAATATAAATCGCGTGTGTAAATTGCAGCAACGCTTGTAGTACCAATGGCAATTTCCTGCATCTTCTTTATCATCTCTTTTGTGTTGAATAGGTAATTCATAAAGAAGTGATCGCAATCTATAAACTCGATTCGCATTATATTTGAATTAAAGTACGCACGAGGTAATTCTCCTCTCCAAATAGCTACCTTTCCTACTAATTCCGGGGTATTCCTTGTATTAAACAAGATATCACCATAACAAAGCTCATCCAAATCATCAGGTTTAATATTTTGAATATATTCAATTTTGTCAATGTTGATATATCCACGAGAAATATTCCCCATTTTAATAAGAGGATATAACGATACCATTTCACTATTCTTATAGTTACCACCAAGTCTTGTCGTTTTGATTACATTTCCAAGCGTAGCATTATACCATTCATTTTGTTCTACCATGCAAACCCCATCCTTTCCAAATGGGTTTTGACCTTGTCCTCCAGTTCTGCGACTTCTGCTTCAAGCTCCGGCAATGTCTGCCCGTAACGGTCGGCAAGTTCCGTCACCTGTTCGGCAATGCGGTGACTCACCGCCGTATACAGCGCGTCTATTCCGCCGATAAGCGAACGATACCATTTGCGTTCAAGTAACAGAACCAGACACTCCGTATTGGTCAGCTTGGCATAATGATCGCGGGTTTTCTTGTCAAGGTCGGCGCGGAGGTCTTTCAGCGCCTTTGTGCCTTCGTCAACTCTTACAACCAAATCGGACAGGCTCTGTAACACCGTCTTGTCATCCACTGCAAGCGTTTTATCTTTTAATTTTTCCTTTAGCTCCGGCTTATCAAGACTACCGTCATCCTTCAGTACTTCTTTAATGACCGAGTCTTCCTCGGCGTTCTCTATCAGCTCATCCAGTTCGGCTTGATCCGCCGTGATGGTTGACTCTTTGTCATTAATCGCTTTTTGATCGGCGGTAAAGAACATCTCTATCACCAGAGTTTTCGGTACGAGTTTACCGTCCCAGCCGGTCTCTTTTTTCTTTTTCTCACCGGTTTTTTTGTTTTCGGTGGTCTTGTAAAACGTCTCTGTCTCGCGGACGGCTTTATATCCGTCCTGAACGAGCATGTACACATCATCGGACATTACATCGTTCCAATAGGAAAGCAAAACGTCATAGGCGTCATATTTATCAACAAGAATGACAGGCTCGTATTCCTCCAAAGTATACCCGGCGATTTCAGCAATCAATAATTTAGGCTTGGTTGATCTATTTATAGCGCGAAGTTTGCCGTCAACTTTTTTCTTCCAATTTTCAAAAGCCGTCTCGACTTTATCAGCATACACCGAGAAATCAGCGTCGTTGTAAATAGTGTCGTGAATAGCATCCTTCTCCACCGCAAGCGAATAATACCCTTCACGGAGAGGCTCGAACAATGTCCATTGCAATTTCGGGAANGTCTGCCAGTAAAGCGACAGGCTGTCAACATCCGCGCTTGGCATACCGCCGTTAAGGTGGCCGTCAATACTCTGCAAATCCTCAGCCGCACCACCGTCTATGTAACGCGGAATGTTTAGATTGTAGTCGTTCTTCTTTTTTATTTCGCTGTTTAGCACGAAGCGGGAGTATTTTGGCAGTTCAATCTGTTGATTGAATACCGTTGTGATTTTATAGATGTCGCGCTCGCGCAGGCGGTTCTTGTTGCCGTCTTTGATGAAATCGCGGCTCGCGTCAATAATAAAGATGCCGTCCCGTTCATTATGCTTTTCTTTGTTAATAACAATAACACAGGCGGGAATACCCGTACCATAGAAAAGATTCGTGGGCAAACCAATGATGCCTTTAATGTAACCGAGATCGATAAACGATTTGCGTATAGCCGCCTCGGCGCCACCGCGAAAAAGAACGCCGTGGGGCAGTATAACCGCCGCTTTGCCGCCCCACTTCAATGATTTGATGATGTGAAGCAGCCAGGCGAAGTCGCCGTTTTTCGGCGGAGGGCGGTCGCCGTAGCCGTTAAAACGTCCGTACTCTTTCAAGCCATGCGTCCAATTCTTGTCAGAGAACGGCGGGTTGACCACGGCAAAATCAAACTGTCTGAGTTCATCGTCATTTTTCGGATTTTTATACTGTGGTTCAGAAAATGTACTACCGCTTTTAATTTCAGCGGTCGCACGGTTATGAAGGACGAGATTCATCCGGGCAAGTCCGGCAGTAGTAACTTCTTTCTCCTGCCCGTAAATGGTTACTTCCACAGGGGCGGCTTCGGCGGCCCGAATTAAGAGAGAGGCGGAGCCGCAAGCCGGGTCGTACAGGGTGGCCGCACTTGATTTGGCGTGCTCAATCCCGACAATTTTCGCAAGCACACGCGATACTTCAGCGGGAGTATAAAACTGCCCCTTGCTCTTTCCGCTCTCGGTGGCAAATTTTCGCATAAGGTATTCATAAGCGTCACCAATAATGTCATCCCCATCGGCGCGGTTTTTGCTGAAATCCGGCATCTGGTCGCGGAATATGCCGAGCAGTTCACTCAGTTTGTCAACCATTTCCTGGCCCCTGCCGAGTTTGTTCTCATCATTGAAATGCGCGTTGTCGATAACCCCCCGAAGGTTGTTTGCTTCGGCGAGTTTGCCGATGATTTTATCCATCTTTTCGCCGATGCTCTTGTTGCCAATCAGCTTAAGCATATCGTTAAAGCTGCCACCGGAGGGAACATTGATATCGTCGTAGGGACTTCCTGTTGACTTATCTGAAACATACTTAACGAACAAGAGGGTCAATATATAATCTTTGTATTGTGAACTGTCCATACCGCCGCGCAGGCTGTCGCAGCTTGCCCAGAGGCTTGAGTATAGTTCGCTTTTCTTAACCGCCATATGCTTTTAGGATACCATAAACCGATCTATTTAGGCTATGGTGGCTAGTACCGTGTAAATTCGCCTCGTTGAGATTGCGAAAGGGATAAAAACCATCACTTGACAGTCACCTTTTTCATGAAAACCTTGATTGTCGGCTTGTTCGCTTTGTAATCAGACATATCTTTGTCGCGGCGAGAGCGGCTAGCCCGCTTCGCCGCGCCGGATCAATATGTCTGATATTATTTGCAATCAGAGCGACAAATCAGAGTTACAGCGGCTCTCTTTTACCTTCAATGTCCAGAACCGGCAGAACCGCGACGGATTGAACCGCGGCCTTGTTTTCCGCCTTGATCGCGTCGAAGACTTCCTGGCGGAAGACTTTTACAGATTTAGGCGCGTCCACGCCTATGCGTACCTGGTCCCCCCGTATTTCGATAATTGAGATGGAAATATCCTCTCCAATCATTATCTTTTCGTTTGTCTTTCTGGAAAGTATCAGCATAGGTCTACCGCTCTTTCGCGGAATCAAGTTCCGCAATGATATCGTGTTTCGTCTTCCACCTGGAATCGGTCAAAATCGCCTGTAAGCCCAGTTTGGTTTCACGATTGATTACCAGCGGCCCCTGGAGATTAGCGGTCATAGGGCCGTTATCGGGGGGTATTGTAACGATGGACAGGATCACGGCTTTTCCGGGATCGTTTATGCCTATGGGGACGAGTTCTGCGTTGTCGATGTCCATCTCGTAATCCGGCCTGAAGAGGAAGGGATTTATGAGTATGAACGCGACCTGCTCCACGTCAATCGACTGGAGCCAGAAGAATGGCTGCTGCTCGGCGTCAAGGATCACAAAATCCTTGAACGACTCAAATCCGAACAGACCCTGGGGAAACGTGATCCTCTGCTTTTCGTCCGCTTCAATAAGACCGAACGCTTTTGTTTTTACCTTCACCGTTCACTCCTCTAACGCAGGAAATCAAGCAGGGTGGGCGGAATAATTTTTGCCGCCGTCTGCAGGGCCGCGGTATGGGCGAATTGCATCATGTTGAGATCGGTGGCCGCGGTAATCATGTTTACCGACGCCTCCCTTGCCAGCATGGCTTCAATATTGGGGATTTCATCGTTAAGCCGCATCCATGTCATCATCGCCCTCTCCTGACGGCTACCTATGTCCGTAAGCCGGGTTTCCAGGTTGTTCAGCGCCAGGTCTATGCCGCTTATACCGAGGCTCCCGATGAAATTCTGATCCCCCCGGTACAGCGCGTCCCTGAAGCGTATGACCATGTCAAAAAGGGAACCGCCGGCCACCCTCGCGTCCGGCGACCAGTTGGGCGCCGAAGGATCGTTGTTGGCCTCGATTATACCAAGTTCTTCCATGGTTCGTGAACCCTGTTTGTCTTCCACCCTGATTAAGTGCGGATTGGTTCCTGTGAGCAAGAGCCCCCTGGTTTCAGGATCGACCGAGGCTTTCACCGGAGCGCCTGATTCGTTTATCTTCGCGACAATCGCCGGGAGGGTGTCGCCCGTCCTTACCGGTATCTCATAGCCGTCTACGTAGAAGGCGCCGTCTTCCGCGGAACGCCAGTTTGAGGCGTTGACGCCGGAAAAGATCTGCATCCTTTCCGCCCAGAACGCCTCTCCTCCGCTTATGTCGAGTTCAGTGTAGGTCTTCTCGCTTATCTCCGCTTTTCTGGCGGGCCCGGCGCCGCGGTACTCCACGTTCACTACGAGGGTTTCTCCGCCGCCTTCAACCGTTCCTTCGACAATTCTGAAGGGCTCGGTGAAAGCTTTTTCCCCGGCGAAGAGCTGTTTCCCGTCGGGTCCTACCGCGTTGGAAATTGAAACCAGCTCTTTTAAGAGCTCGTTTACCTCGCCCGCCATGTTACGCGTATCCTCTTTGTTGTAAATGCCGTTTGCCCCGGCAACCGCGAGTTCCCGGATTCTCTGCATCACGTCCACGGCGCGTTGAAGGTAAATATCGATCTGGTTGAAGTGATCCTTCGCGTAGAGCGTATTGTTCTCAAAGCGCTCAAGCCTCGCGAGGTACGACTCGTACCTGACCGCGTGGGAAGCCGCGAGCGGATCGGTTCTCGGCAGAGTCAGTTTATTTCCCGTCGTGACTTGATTCGTGAGATTTTGAATGGCGTCTTCCTGACGCCTCAGGTAATACTGCATATCCGTATTAGGCATGTCTGTCGAAACACGTCTCATGGTTTACACCCCCAGTCTTAGAATAATATCCAGCATGGAATTGACGGTGTTGATGAACCTTGCCGCTGCCGCGTAGCCCTGCTGGTACATGATCATATTTGAAAGCTCCTCGTCGACGCTGACCCCTGAAACAGACTGGCGCATCTCCTGGAGCTGTTTCATAAGCAGATTCTGTGTTTCCAGGGCAATCTGGCTCTGCTCTCCTAAAAGGCCGATACGCCCCACCGAAACGGCGAAGTAGTCGTCGAAAGTTTTGAATTGCCCCACCATCGCCTCGGTGTTTCTGATTGAAGCGATGGCCATGGCCGCGTCTCCGTTACCGGGGGCCGCGGGCCTGTCGTTCATGCCGAAACCGGCGGCTACCGACAGGGGGTCGCGGAGCAGGGCAGGGTTAACCTCTATCCAGCCGGCGGGATGGGCGATGGGCGCGACTTCCCAGTCCGCCGGGCTGCCGCGAAGGGCGGCTACAGCGTCGGGCCTTGCCCAGTCATAAGCGCCCTCGGGGCCGGAGGCTGCGAGGAGCCCGGCGTAGCCCTCCAGGAAGCGCCCTGAATCCTCGATATGGCGTATTACAAAGTCGGGGTTCTGCCAGTTGTCGGAAGGCGTCGCCTTCATGGTCAGATACCCGTCGCGGTCAAGCCTCGCGGTCACTTCCGCGCCTGAGTTGTTGATTCGGTTTATGATGTCCGCCACCGTGTCGGTGGGGTAGTACTGTACTTGCCTGTTTCCGCCCGGCGCGGAAAGGGTGATTACGCCCTCAAGCCCGACCTGGGCGCGGCTTTCGAGGACGTTGGTTCCTGAAACCCTGAAGATGTACGTCGAATCGAAGTCGCCGTCGCCGTCCCTGTCGTAGCTGCCGTTCACGTTTGTGACAAAGGGGGACTCGGAAAAGAACTCAAGGCCGGTGACGCCGTTAATACCGTAGGCCTTTTCATGAATTTCGTTGACAAGCCCCACGAAGTTCATGGTCATGTTATCCAGGGTTTGAATTTCAGACCTTATCGTATTGTCGCGGAGATCCACCAGCGCGCCGAGGCTGCCGTTGTGTCCTGAGTTGTGAAATTCCAGTTTTTTTCTTACGTCGCTCCAGACTATGTCCGAATAGCCCGTTTCTGCGTTGAGCTCCAGGTCAAGGCGGCGGCCAAGACTGCCCTGTACGATGATAAAGCCATTGGTATGGACCATGAATTCATCGCTGTCGCGGTTGTCGGTGGAAATATTGATCATGGACGCGAGCCTGTCAACCAGAAGATCACGCCTGTCCAGGAGGTCGTTGGGGTTATCCCCACGTGACCTTACCCTTTGAATCATATTGTTGAGTTCGGCGATCTGGCCGGAAAGATCGTTTATCTGGCCCACGGTCATGCGTATATCCTCGTCGGCTCTTTCCTGCAAGCCTTTGAGGGCAAAGTAGCGCTCGTGAATGCCGTCGATGAGGGTCTTGCCGCGCTCAAGTACCGAATGTCGCGGGGCGGTGTCCGCCGGGAATATCGAGAGTTCCTGCCAGGCGTTCCAGAATTCGTCCATCTTGCTTCTGATGGAATTCCCGCCCGGTTCAAGGTATATCATCTCCATTTCCCGCAGATAGGGATCGCGGGCTTGCCAGTAGCCCTCACCCCCGGCCTGCGCTATGATGCGCCGGTCCAGCAGTTGATCGCGCAAGCGTTCTATCCTCGTCGTCACCGTGCCCTGACCAATCTGCCCGGCCGTTTCCTCACGGTTAAGCCCCGGCAGGTAAATCGGCTCAAAGGCGGTGAACTCGACGCGTTGGCGGGAATAGCCCGGGGTTCTGACGTTGGAAAGGTTGTGGCCCGTCACATTCAGGGCCTGTTGATGGGCGTCAACAGCCCTTTTCCCGATTTCAATGCCCATAAAAGTCGATGTCATCTCATACTCCCTTTCAGAAACTGTTATTCAGCACTATGCTTTTCAGGTCCTGTGAAACCCTGCGGCCCTTGCGGGTGTAGAGTTTTCCGCCCCTGGCGGGGCAAATCGTCTCAATGTAGGCGGCGGCCAGCGCTTTGGCTTCGTTTAGGTAGGCCAGGAAGGTCTCGTTCAGTGCCCGCATCTTCAGGGTCTCCATCTTGAGATCCCGGTACAGGCGCGAAAGTTCGCGGCTTTCCTCGGCCGGAAGGTCAGCGATTGCCGCGTAGAACGGCTTTTCCTCATCGGCGGGAAAAAGCCCGACGCGTTCGGCTTCAAGGCTAGCAAATTCCGTGCCAAATAGGTTTAATTCCTGGGTTTTTACGTCAAAATCAGTCCAATCCCGGCTCATTACCGCCTGCCGTACCTTGCCCTGCAATACGGATATTTTTTTCAGTAAATCAATCTCGCCGGATAAAACCCGGGCGCAGCTCTCAAAGTTCAATGTCTCGTTCATACCTCTCTCCAAGCGTAAAATGAAGAAGTCTCCTCTTTATTTATCGGTTTCCAAAAAAGCGAATTTAGACGCGCATTGACAAAATGGGCTTTTTCCCACATATTTATATAATCGTTCAAGGTGGATGTAGCTCAGTGGTAGAGTCCCAGATTGTGGATCTGGTCGTCGCGGGTTCAAACCCCGTCATCCACCCAGATCTTTTATATTTGGGATAATGCGGGGTTTGAAGGGTTCGACGCGCCGACCGGTAGGGAGGTAAGGCGCACAGGATGTGCGCCGCCAGCGTCGAACCCCGGCCTGGAAGCCCGAAGCATGGATGCTGAGGGCTGGAAGGCAAACCCCGTCATCCACCCAGATCTTTTACATTTGGGATAATGCGGGGTTTGAAGGGTTCGACGCGCCCGTAGCTCACCTGGATAGAGTAACAGACTTCGAATCTGTAGGCAGCCCGTTCGAGTCGGGCCGGGCGCAAACGAGATTATGGAGAAAGGGAAATGAAAGACGAGCCCCCGGTTTTTTCATCACCTGACGATATTTCAAAAAAAGACCTTATCAAGTCCGGAAACCGCGCGGCCATCGTCGAAATGCTGAACAAGGCGATTGAGATTTTTACCGTCCATGATGAGGGCGGCCTTGAAACGGTTATTTCAAACGGCATACGGCTCATAGCGGACGCGGTGGGCCTGGATCGCGTTGTTTTTTACCGTAGAATAGACAATGACGGCGGAGCCGGGACCTTTGGGCAGGTATACCGTTGGGACAGGTCAAAAAACGGGTTTGACTCCCTCGATGACGCCCTGAAAATACTGCCCAATACCCCGCTAATGGAGCGCTGGATCTCGATTTTGACGAAAAACGAGTGTATAAGGCTTCGGGAAAGAGAAATGGCCGCGGATGAAAGGGCCTTTTTCGGTGTATACGGCGTCAAGGCTATTCTAATGGCGCCTGTTTTCTCCTACGGAAGTTTTTGGGGCGCCGTTTCCTTCCAGGATCATACCAACGACAGGTATTTTGACGAAGACTGCGGGGATTTGCTGCATTCCGCCGCGCGTTTGTGCATCAACACCATTATCAGGGACGAGAAAATTAAAAACTCCGAAGACGCCATACAAACGCTCAAAGGCCGTGAAAAAAAGACGGATGTGCTCAATAAAATGGCCGTCACGTTCCTCTCGCAAAGTACGGGATCATTCGAGAGCATGATGACGGAAGGCGTCAGGTTGATTGCCGATATTGCGGATTTGGACAGGGTGTCCATCTGGCGTAATTTTCCCATGAGCGACGGCTTGCACGCGTCGCAGATTTACAAATGGGACAGGGAGTCCGGCGGCACCACGATTCCAAGGGCGGAGTTTAAGGATGTTACTTACGCCGACCTTGCGCCGAACTGGGAAAGTCTTTTTTCCAGCGGCAAGGTAATAAATAGCCCGGTCCGCCTGCTGCCGGAACGCGAAGCCGCCTCATTGGGGATGTTTGGTGTGATTTCCGCATTTGTTACGCCGGTTTTTATTAACCATGATTTCTGGGGATTTGTGCTTTTTGGCGACCACCACAATGAGCGTTATTTTGAGGATGATAACGCGGAAATCATGCGCTCGGCGGCGTTCCTGTGCGCCAACACCGTTATACGCGCCGAAATGGAAGATATCATCGCCGAGGCGGAAGGGTTGACACGCGCCGTGACGGAGGCGAGTCCCATTCCCTATGTGATGTTTGAGGGTATGCTGCCGATTGACTGCAATGACGTCGCCTTGAGGATTTTTGAATGCCCGAACAAAAAATTCTTTCTGGAGCATTACTGGGATCTTTTTCTGCCCGAATCACAGCCCGGCGGGAACGATTCTTTTGAGACGGCAAAGGCAATGCGGGACAAGGCGGTTATCGGCGAGCAGGTCACTTTCGAGTGGTATCACCGCACATTCAAAGGCGAACTCATCCCCATGGAAAATACGTTGACGCAGGTGGTGTACAAGGGCAAGAAATTGATCATTTCGTTTAAATACGATCTGCGTAACATAAAGAAGATGTCGGAGAACATACAGGAGCAAAGCGAACTGCTAAAAATCAGGCTGGAACAGCAGGAATTGATATCAGAAATTTCGAGAGGTTCCATTTCAGCCGGAGATTCGGAAACGTTTGTAAAAGAGGCCATTGCCAGACTGGGGCGCTACCATGAGGTGTCCCTGGTATATATTTACAGTATAGATTACCTGCGCTCGGAAGCTCATCCGGTGTATTACTGGTCCGCCGAAGGCGAGCTTCCGGTCATTGCTGATTTTGATCTGATTGATTTTGTAAAGGAGAGCTTCCCCAAAAGACTGCCCGAATCCTTTTCGCTGCCGTTGTTTTCCTGCCCAGATATTGCCGCCAGCCCCCAGGAAGCTTTCCACGCGCTGCTTGCTTTTGATGTGCAGGCGTTCATCTGTACGCCGCTCTACGTTGACGGCGAACTGTGGGGCGTTATGTGCGTGGAGCAATGCCATACGACCCGTCAATGGACGGAAAACGAAAAAAGGTTTTTCGCCATGACTGCGAGCACAATCGCCGGTGTCATTATGCGCAATATTTATACTTCGCGGCTGAAAGACGCGGTTCGCCAGGCAACCGAAGCTGACAAGGCGAAGAGCGACTTTCTTTCCAATATGAGCCATGAAATGCGCACGCCGTTAAACGCAATAATCGGCATGACGGCGATAGGCAAGAACGCCCAGGACATCGAGCGCAAAGACTACTCTCTGGGAAAGATTGAGGACGCGTCAACGCATTTGTTGGGTGTAATAAACGACGTGCTTGACATGTCGAAAATCGCGGCTAATAAGCTGGATCTATCGAATATTGAATTTGATTTTGAGAGAATGCTTCAAAAAGTGGTAACGGTTTCAAGTTTCCGCATGGAAGACAAGAACATTGATTTTAGGCTGCACATCGACAAAAAAATCCCCAAAAACCTGATTGGAGACGACCAGCGGCTTGCCCAGGTAATTACGAACCTCCTGGGAAACGCGGTAAAATTCACCCCCGAGAACGGTTCCATCAAGCTTGACACGAAGCTGCTGTCTATCGAAAGAGACGTCTGTAACGTACAGTTCTCTGTGAAAGACACGGGGATCGGCATAAGCAAGGAGCAGCAGGAAAGGCTCTTCCACTCGTTTCAGCAGGCCGAAAGCAGTACGGCGCGCAAGTACGGCGGTACGGGTCTGGGTCTGGCTATTTCCAAAAACATTGTGGAGATAATGGGCGGCAAAATATGGGTCGAGTCCGAACTCGAAAAGGGATCAAACTTTATCTTCACGGTCAAGATGAAACGCGGCATGGAAGAAAAAAACGAAGGACCGGTTCTTGATGTCAACTGGAGTGATATCCGTATCCTTGTGGTGGACGACGATCAGGATACACTGGAGTTCCTGGGGGAAATCTCAGGCGATCTCGGTGCGTTATGCGACACAGCCGTCAGCGGCGCTGACGCGCTTGGGCTTGTCGAGCGGAACAACGCCTATAGCATCTATTTTGTTGACTGGAAAATGCCGGGAACCAACGCTTTTGAGCTGGTAAGCGCCCTGAGATCAAAAGACGGCGATTCCGTTAAATCCACCATAATTATGATGTCCGCCGCCGAATGGTCCGAGATTGCGGATGACGCAAGGAAGGCGGGTGTGGACAGATTCGTCGCCAAGCCTTTGTTTCCGTCGGTCGTCGAGGAATTAATAAAGGATAGTGCCGGCGTGAACCGTGGATCGCAGGATAAAAAACACGAACCGGAAAAAAATTATCATTTCGAGGGATACCGCGCTCTGCTGGCTGAGGATGTCGACATTAACCGTGAGATCGTTGTCGCGCTGCTTGAGCCTACGCTTCTGGCGATTGACTGCGCGGTAGACGGCAAGGAGGCCGTTCAGATGTTCACCCAGGCGCCGGAAAAGTACGATTTGATCTTCATGGATGTGCAGATGCCGCAGATGGACGGCTATGAAGCGACGCGCCTCATAAGGGCCTTTGAAGCGGAAAAGCTTTCCGGCCCTGGAGCCGGAACGGGGAACGCTTCGCCAGGGATTCCGATTATCGCCATGACCGCGAACGTATTCAAGGAAGATATAGAAAGATGCCTTGAGGCGGGGATGGACTGTCATGTAGGGAAACCGCTGGATCTGGATGAAGTTCTGGAAAAGCTGAATACCTATCTGCCGCAAAAACACGCGGCGGAACAAAACAAGACCGTGTCAAAGTCTTGACGTTCCCCGAGCTTTCCGGTACAGTACAGGCAAGTTAAATTACGATCGGGCCGCTAGCTCAGCTGGTAGAGCAGCAGACTCTTAATCTGCGGGTCGAAGGTTCGATCCCTTCGCGGCTCAGAGTACTAAGTCCTTGTAGTGCAAGGAAATATAATTCGACCGCAGCAGGGCGGCCATGATATACCAATTTTTTGAAGGGAAACTTGAGGGGAAAACCGTCAATGGGGGTATATTTATGGCGTCGTATTATTTGTATAAACACGTAAACAGGAAAATCCATGCGGAGATTTTAGATCCACAGACCGGAGCGCGAATAGCAACACGGATTTTGGGATTATGACAATTCACCTTATATCCGCGATAAGAAAGCGCATGGTCATACGGAAAGTGGCGTTATACGCGAACACAAAAGGCAGCCGCCTGTGTGCATTGAGCCTTGTATTATTGACGGGCATTGTTTTAAGACCGTGAGAGCGGTGCACCGGTATCTCAAGGTACAGCGAACCCGGTATAAAAAACCAGAGGCCGAGGCGTTCAGGGTTCATTATCCAGTTGAGGAGATGGCGGCAATGCATTTTCTGAATGATCAATAATTGAAAGATTTTGTGTTTTTGCTATTTCGTATACATTAACCAATGGAAACAACATAGTACCAAAACCAGCATTCGATAATATATTTGTCATTGCTGCCCTTAGATATGGCATAAGTAAGGCAGGCATATTTATCTTAACCATTTTTTCCTCAGTTATTTTATCAACATTGCCGTCTGTTGTAAAAACTCCTGTTATTCCAAATTCACCTGTTAAAACATTTTCGTTTTCGGAAGATAATATTTCTAATTTGGTACCAACATTACACAAGTAATGGATTTTTTCATTAATAAAGTATTTACTTGGATTCCCTATCCTAACCGCCAGTTTAGCATTTTCTGGTGTTATTGGATTATTATCCATGAGATAACTTACCTTATTAGTTAAGTTCATTTTAATTTTATCAATCTTATAAGACACAAATTGAAATTGAGAGTTTACGCTGCCATTGGCCATATATGTTCTCCATCGCTATCTGAGTAAGTAGAATGAACCGGTTGAATATTGATTGTTTTCGTCATATCAAAATAAAAATTAAGCAAAGGAGCCGATGGAATGGTAAAAACAAAATCAATAGGAATAAATGAATCTTTATATTCCTCTTTGACAAATAGATAATTGAAAATATTATTTTTCCACAAGAGATTTATTTTAATATCCATAACTAATGCAAGATACTCTTCGGAATAATATAAATCGTCGTTAATAGCCACAATAATATTATCTTGAGTTTCATCTGGGAAAATTGATATCTGAAGCATAGGAAACTTTTCATGAATTGCATTCAATATTTCATTGTTCAAATCCATGTTTGTCTCCTTGTACGATAATTCTAAGAATTGTTTCCATATCATTGATACTTTGTTTTAAGTCCTGTTCGTTGAACATTTGATCAGCGTAGTCAGCCAATCTTCTTTTACGGTACAAATTATCATAAACGTTTGCATCCCCAAGGTTAACTTTTTCATTGCTCTCAAGAATAAACTGAACCATCGCCTGTTGCATTTTCCCATGTGGTATATGATCACCATTAATTTGATTTTCTATGAGAAAAGCCCCGTAATTAAAAATAGAATTATTTTTTAAGATATATTCAACCCTTTGAAATGTAGCATAATAGGCCCGGCTTATCCCGGCATTAAAAGCTTTCATATCCAAGCACTTCATTGCTATACGTTTATTTTCTTCGGATTTCTCAAAAAGTCCCATTGGAATATACCCTACAAACACAAAAAAATCCATACCGAAATTAAATTGCACCAGCAATCCGATAAGAAAAAACATCCTATTAGTATAATTTCGGAAGATTTGCTTCTTGTCTAGACAAAAAACCCATAATGAAAACACATAAACCAGAGCGGGCAGTCCGGGTAATTACTTTCCGTGTCATTCTGATCTCCTTGTTTTCTGGGGCCTAGAAAAAATAGCCTTCTCTTTCATGTACACCGGAAGACACAATATGTAAATCTTTCACAACATACCGTCTTGCATCAGTTTAAGATATTTTATCAGATCATTCAGGTTTTGTCAATGAAAAACCAATTAATAAGAGTCTTTTGTTATTGGCTTCGCCCGCTCATCCACCCGCCCCATTACTCCCCGGCCGTGCAAATTTTCACGAGAAATATGACAAACGTCATAATTATTACAGCCCATTTCAACAACCTTGCCGGCATTTTCTATGACAAAACCACCGTAAATCTATGCAATATAAAGAATTACGCGAGACAATTTCAGTGGCAAAAGAGCGGTTACACCCACGGGTGATACAGCCTATCTCCCCTCTCATCCGCCCACACTGGCCTGGGCCTCTTGTTTCATAGCCTGCGCCTGTTCTTCTTTCCCGGCATTCTCCTGCCGGTATAGAGCCATCAATGAATCCTGCAAGATCTGGGAAAAGTTGATATGCCGCGCCTCGGCAAAGGTGTTAAGCCAGGCGGGGATGGTCAGGTTCTTCCGTACAGCCTTATTACCGTACTTCTCAGCGTAAGCGTCCATATCTAGCACAAGCATGCTGATAAAGCCGCCGGCATCAGGATGAACGACATCTATAGGGCTTGCCTTGGGCGCCGTCTTCCCGTCCTCAAGCTCGGTGAGAACCCAGCCGGAAGCGGCATCGGTTCCCATAATGATCGCCTCGGCAAGAGAGGCCCCGCCGCTTGTGCAGCCGGGAAGATCGGGAACCTCCACGGCATAGCCGCCTTCGCCCGCATAGAAAATTGCGGGATATGTAAGCTGCATTATACCTCCTGCTTTAATCCGGCCTGTTTCAGGATGGAATTGATAATAACCGGCGCAATATCCCCGGTATGACAGGGAATGGTTACCTTGCCCGGCTTTGAGGGATGTACATATTGATGATGCGAGCCTTTAACCGCCTTAAGGCTCCAGCCGTCATTCAGGATTATCCGCTCAATTTCCTGAAACGTCATTATTTTCTGATTGTACGCACAATGCGCATTGCTTGTCAACAGGGACTATAATTCTATTTTGTGTTTTATTGACAAATATCGTGAATGTTGTTAACATCGTAAATTAAGTTCACGTTGTGGACTCCGCCGCCTGAGTGTTCTCCGGTTGACCAAATATTGAGGTCAAAATAGTAATAATTATGGTGGCTGTCAATTATTTCAAAACCCAGGCAATAGTAAGGATAACGATGGATTGGGATTTGACGATAACATCCAGGCAAAAGATGTTGGACATAAAACTTCGGGAACTCATTCATTACCGGGATCTTGTCTTAATGTTTTTCCTCCGGGATTTTACCACTACCTATAAGCAAACCATATTGGGGCCTCTCTGGCACATCGTAAGCCCCCTTTGCTCAACTCTGGTGTATGCCTTTACCTTCGGCAGTATTGCCGGTATTGGTACCGACGGTATACCGGCGCTTCTTTTTTACTACGGCGGTACCATGCTCTGGACGCTTTTTTCCTCCTGCCTTAACACGGCTTCCGGTATTTTTCTTATCAATGCGGGGGTATTCGGAAAAGTGTACTTCCCGCGCCTTGCGGTACCAATTGCCACTACCTTTAGTGTGGTTCTTAAAATGCTGATCCAGTTTGCCATGCTTATGGTCTTTCTGGGGTATTATATCCTTTCCGGCAACCCTGTCCGTCCAACCCCTATGGCGCTGCTTTTTCCCGTGATGATTCTCTGGCTATCCGTCCTGGGTACCGGCATCGGAATGATTATCTCTTCCCTCACCACCAAGTATCGGGATCTGAACCATGTATTGAGTCTGGCGCTGCAGCTTGCCATGTACGTTACTCCGGTGGTTTACCCTTTGTCCCAGGTACCGCAAAATTTAAAGTACTTGTTTTATCTCAATCCGGTAAGCGCTCCCATGGAGTTGTTCAGAATCTGGTTTTACGGGGTGGGCGACCTCCCGTACAAGATGATAGTCGTCAGCGTCGTCGTGACGATCCTGGTGGCGCTGCTGGGACTTATACTTTTTAACCGCAATGAGCGGACCTGTATGGATGTAATATAAATGGCCCTGGCAATTAAAGTTGAAAATCTTTCGAAATATTACCGGCTTGGAGTTATTAATAACGGGGTGTTATGGAAAGATTTACAGAGCCATTTCGCCCGTCTATTTGGGAAAGAGGATCCAAATTTAACCATAGGGCACGAGGCAGTGTATGACAAAGTCGGTTTCTGGGCTCTTTCGGACATAAATCTGGAGATAGAGCAGGGGGACCGCGTGGGGATTATGGGAAGAAACGGGGCGGGAAAGTCCACGCTGCTTAAAATACTCAGCCGGATTACCGCTCCCACCGAGGGATGTTTCCATATCAAGGGAAGAACAGCCAGCCTGCTTGAGGTGGGAACAGGTTTTCACCAGGAATTGACCGGGCGTGAAAATATTTTTATGAACGGCGCCATTTTGGGAATGAAACGCCGGGAGGTAGCCAGGAAACTGGATGAAATAATCGCTTTTAGCGAGATAGACCTCCACCACATTGACACGCCGGTAAAGCGGTATTCTTCGGGGATGTATGTACGGCTTGGCTTTGCCATTGCGGCGCATCTTGAAAGCGAGATATTGATAGCGGACGAAGTTTTGGCAGTTGGGGATTATAAATTTCAACAGAAGGCTTTGGGTAAGATGCAGGATCTGAGCAGGAACCAGGGACGAACAGTATTGTTTGTGAGCCAAAATATCAGGGCTGTTCCCGTGTTGTGCAACAAGGGGCTTATTCTTGAGCAAGGCCGGATAACAACTGAACAGTGCCCGGTGGAAAACGCCGTAGCCAGATTTAAGGAAATTATGGGGATGCCATGATAAATTCGATTTATCACGCATTGGGCAAGTTTACCGGCGTACGTGTTCTCCTGCTGGGCGATATTATGCTGGATAAGTATATATACGGAGACATTACGCGTATATCCCCCGAAGCGCCCGTACCGATTTTGCGGCATACGGAAGAGAAAAATATGCCCGGCGGTGCGGGCAATGTTTTTCGCAACCTGGTAGCGTTGAGCGGCAGACAGCATATTCTGTTAAGCGCAGCGGGAAAGGACGAGCATCAAAATCAATTACAAAATTTACTGGCGGATACGGCGGAATACCATCTTTTTATTGACCCGGAGCGGAAAACCACTTTAAAAATGCGTTTAGTGGCGCAAGGCCAGCAGGTTATCAGGTACGATGTGGAAACCTCTTCTCCGCTTAAGGCTGAACTGAGGGAAATGATTCTGGAAAAATACGGAGAAAAGCTCGACTCCTGCGACATTGTTGTTCTTTCCGATTACGCCAAAGGTTTTTTCCACGGGGATTTTACACAGGATATTATTCAACTGGCAAAGAAGGCGGGCAAGCCGGTTATTGTTGATCCCAAAAACCGCGATTACTCTGTTTATGCGGGAGCCGATTATGTAAAACCAAACCGGCAGGAATTATCGGAGGCAGTTGGGCATTCTGTTCAAACCATAGATGACGTAGCCGCGGCGGCACATTCCCTTTGCCGCGAACATTCTATCGGCAATATCATAGTTACCCTTGGCGAAGACGGAATTGTCTGTGTGCCGGGGAACGGCGACAGGGCAATCCATGACAAAATTGAATATACGCCTGAAGTCTTTGACGTTTCCGGGGCAGGGGACACCGTGCTGGCCGTTTTGGCCCTTTCGATCGGCTGCGGAATAGAGATGACGCATGCTTTGTATATGGCCAATATCGCGGCACAAATTGTCATCAGTAAATCCGGCACAGCGGTTGTTACGCCGGAAGAAATTATTCATTTTGTGCATAGCCGCGCCATAGAAACATCAGCCGGCAATTTGCTTAATAAAATAGTAACACTGCCGCAGGCTAAACAAATCGTACAGACATGGAAAAACTTGGGTGAAACTATTTGTTTTACCAACGGCTGCTTTGATCTTTTGCACTACGGCCACATCAGCTCTTTTTTGCAGGCAAAAAAACACGGCGACAGGCTGATTGTGGCATTGAACAGCGATGAATCCGCAAAGAAAAATAAGGGAGCCCAGCGTCCGGTACAGGATGAGAAAACCCGCGCCGCGCTCCTGGCTCTTTTGCAGTGCGTTGATCTGGTAGTTGTCTTTGATGAAGATACTCCTCTGCTCATGGTACAGGAACTGCGCCCGGATGTGATAGCCAAAGAAGGCTATTCCCTGGAGAAATGGGCGGAAGCTCGTTTTGTTCAAAGTTATGGCGGCAAGGTCGTGTTTTTGGAACGGGAAGACGGTTACTCCACCAGCGAATTGGTTGAAAAAATCATCAGGCAAGAGGAACCTGTCCAATGACAAACAAAGCGCTTTTTTTGGACAGGGACGGAGTAGTAAATATCGACCGGGGCTATGTTTGCCGCCGCGGGGATTTTCAGTTTCATGACGGTTTTTTTGAACTATGCCGGTATTTTCAATATAAAAATTACAAAATCATAATAATTACCAATCAATCAGGCGTTGCGCGCGGATATTTTACCGAAGATGATTTGGGTGAACTGCACAAGTATATGTTAGGTGAACTGGCAAGAGAAAATATAACAATCACGGATATTTTCTATTGTGTTTCCATTGATGACGGACACCCCGACCGCAAGCCAAACCCCGGAATGTTTTACAAAGCGCGGGAAGCGCACGCTCTTGATATGGCGGTCTCGGTGTCAGTCGGCGATAAAGAACGGGACATTCTTGCCGCGCAAAAAGCGGGAGTCGGCGTTAATATACTTTTTACACAAAACGTAAACGCGGTAACCGCCGCGAAATATACCGTCAAAAATTTGCGGGAGGTTTTGGAGCTATGTATTTCATGACAGGCGTTGCGGGGTTTATCGGCTCCAATATTGCGGCGGCCTTTGAGGCATGGGACAAGCCGCTTATCATAGCTGACACTCTGAGCTGCGCGGATAAATGGCGCAATATAGCCCGCCTGCCATTGGAAGACGGCGTTGGGATGTATGTCAAGGATTATCTGGAAAAGGGAAATTGAAAATGAATAATAGCCGGATAACATTATCTATTATTACTATTAACCTTAATAATGCAGCCGGATTAAAGGAAACAGCCGAAAGTATAGGCAGGTTAGCTTATCGATATTATGAATGGCTGGTTATAGATGGGGCGTCAAAAGATGAGTCGCTGCAAGTTTTAAAAGAATATAATCATCTAATCACTAAACTGGTCAGCGAAGCTGATAGCGGCGTTTATAATGCCATGAACAAAGGCGTCAGGCTGGCTAGCGGAAATATGCTTTTGTTTATGAACAGCGGGGATATTTTTGCTAACGATACTTGTTTGGATTTTTTGGATGAATACAAGTTTTCACCGGAAGAGATTTTAATAGGGAAACAAATGTATACAATATCCGGTAATATTTTTCCAACTACGGAAGATTCTGATTACTTAAATAAAAAAGAATATTTTTATGAAGGATTTATCCCGCACCAAGCAACATTTATTCCTTGTCAGTTACTGCTTGTTAATCCATACAATGAAAAAATAAAACTTGCTAGCGACCTGGAATTTATCTATAAAATGCTTTTTCGCCAGAATATTAGGTTAGTTTTTGTAAACAAAATTGTTGCGTTGTGCGATCAAACTGGGTATACAAATAATCCCAAATATAGAAAATCTGCTTCATGCGAAATTCGCAATATAAGACTCAAATATTTAGGTCTTTGTTATATTTTCCATATTCTTAGAAATAAGTCAAAGAACTGTGTAAAGAAATTATTGCGTATATGCAAGAACTGTGTAAAGAAATTATTGCGTATATGCAAGAACTGTGTAAAGAAATTATTACGTATATGTAAGAACTGTGTAAAAATTTTTTTTTGTGTTATTATATATTTTCCTGTTGATTGCCGCAAAATAATTACGCGTATATTACCTGTCAGCAAAACAATTCTTATAATACGTCCGGATCATATTGGCGATTATGTACTCTTTCGCAATCTGTTACAAGACCTTGCCCATGCGCCCCAATACCACAAATTTAAGTTTTGGCTATTTGGTAATAAAGTCTTTGCGGATTTGGCTGAAACACTGGATAAGAAATACATTGAGAAATTCATTTGGATTGATCATCAATGGTACAATTGTATCGGAATTAAGGAATATTTGAATTTCAAAAATATGCTTCACAGACGAAAGACAGATTTTATTCTGAGTGGAACAAAATTTCACAGTATAATTTATCCTGTCTTTTCCAGATGTACCTGTTATGACATATTATGTAAAAAGCTGTCTGCTGTGCATAAGATAACCATGAGCGGTGATACTGTGAATATGGTTGATCGTTCTATCATAAATAAACATATTTATAATCAAATTGTACCTGTAAATACAGACTTCGGGATATTTGAATATTACCGCAACAAAGAATTTGTTTCCAATTTGTTAAGGGAGCATATTACATTAATAAAGCCAACTATTGATACATCATTACTGCCAAAGCCGGTAATTGCTTTACCTGATCAATATGCCGTTTTTCACATGGATGCCAGTGGTGAAGCAAGCGAGTGGCCTCTGGATAGTTATATACAAACCTCAAGATATATTTATCAGAATTATAATTACCCTGTCATATTTTTAGGAAACAGCGGTAGAAAAGAGTTTTTAGGAGATTTTTTGGCCACAGATGGTATTATCAATCTTTATAATAAAACAACTCTTTCAGAAGCTGCCGCTATATTGGCAAGAGCCAGTCTTTTTATTGGCAATGACAGTAGCCTACTACATATTGCCGCTGCGGTTGGAGTACAAAAGATTATATGTCTTTGCAAAGGTAATTATTACGGCCGATTTGTTCCTTATCCTTACTTTTCACCTAAAGAACGGTATTTCTTTATTTTTCCACCAGCGGTTGGGCATGAAATAGAAGATGAAACCGTATTGAAAGAGAAATATGCCGATGGTAGTTTTGAGGATATAAAGACTATCCCTTTATGGCATGTGTTAAAAAGAATTGATGAAATTTTTGAATTAAGAGGAGATTAAAATGATAAAGAAAAGCCTTAAAAAAATTCGCGATAAATTTTTAAGTCTGATTTTAAACAAATAGAATAAATTTGCTGATGCGATAAGCAATAAGCTAAATTATCTGGAATATATAGTTAATGCTGTCCTTAAGACTGCAGATAATGTTGGTAAAATAAAAGAAGATTTGAATGATTTCTTTTCTACTTCTTATGCCGTCTATCAATATTCTGCGAAAGAAATGTTTATGCAGGAAATATACAGTCTAATTGTAAAAGAAGGTGATTGTGTAATTGACGTAGGGGCCAATCATGGCCTGTATACAATTCCCTTAAGCAAACTTGTTGGAAAATCCGGCAGAATAATTGCCTGTGAAGAGGTTCAATCTCACATTAGTGATATTAAGAGGAAGATTGATACGAATAATGTTTCTTTTTATTGCACTGCGATAACTAAACCGCAAGTGGCAATGGAAAACAAAGAAATAAGTTTTACATATTATCCCGATCTTGATGGCTGCTCTGGTATAAAAGAAAACCACAATGCGAATTTAAAGAAGAAAATTAGAGTTGTTCCTACCTTAACATTGGATAAAATTGTGTTAGATGAGAATCTTGATGAACACATATTGATTTCATTTATTAAAATTGATACAGAGAGAGGAGAATTTGATGTTTTATAAGGTTCAGCAAATATTCTTAAAAAATACAAACCAGTAGTATATTTTGAGGATCACAAAAAATATTCTGCGAATATGTATAATTTCACAAAGCATGATTTTTTCAGATATCTTTACGGACTAGGATAAGAATTGTTTCAATTTAACGGAGGAAAATATGATAAAAATAGTTGAGGGGAGGGGAGTATATTGCTGGAACATGGTTGGTTCATACTGAATCAAAATACATGAGATTTTTTGAAAGAACATATGTGAATTTAGCAATTTCATATATGTTAAAAATAAAATTTAATCCCACCATATATAGTATCTAATATCTGTTTTTTATTAATATACCGTTATATATAGTGTACCCGTTCGCAATTAGAAAAGCGATGTATGCTTCTGGAGTAATTATAGTGTTAATTAGTCGTTCCTTACAAAGGTAGTAAATGTATATAATACAAAGAAATAAAGAGAAAAAAGTGAAACAAAAAAGACCGGAAATAATATAGTAACCGCGTAAAATCCTGCAAAACAGGGTAACCTTCAAAACTACCGCTTCTACCATCCAGTAACTACTTGAATTAAATTATCTTAAAAACCAAACATTGGAGGAAGAAATGAAATTCAGCAAGGAAGAAAGAGGCATGTGGCTTAAGGACTGGAAACAGAGTGGGAAAAGCGCGTGGGTGTATACAAAAGAGAACGGGCTGGATCAGCAGACGTTCATCAGATGGACTAAGGCAGCAGCGTCAAAGCTATGCTTCGTCGAGGTATCAATGTGGATAACAACGCAGACAATGAACGCGCCGGGAATGGTACGGTAAAGTGGCATTTATCGGACACGACGGTACAGGAAAACAACACGACGTTTCCGACGGACGAGAAATTATGCAAAAAGGTGATAGACGGGTGCAACCGGATAGCGGCTGAAATCGGGATAAAGATGAGGCGGAGTTACGGGCGAGAGAGCAAGCAGTTGTTACGCGACAGCTACAACGGGAAGCACCAGGGCCGCGTAAAAAAGGCGAAGAAGGCGCGGAAAAGGCTTAAAACCATAGCAAACACGCAAATACGGAGCTTGAAACGCAAGACGAATGAATGGCAGGAAGCGGCGTACCACGACCGGCTGGAATTGTACCTTCGAGTGGCGAACCAGAAGCCGCAAGATAAAGACAAAGTATACAGCTAGCACAAACCGTTCACGCGGTGCATGGGCAAAGGCAAGATGCAAAAACAGTACTAGTGTTCTGTAAAAAACAAATTTCAAGATGACTTGGCCTTTTGAATCTTCGCGAGAATCTCATCAGGTTTTTTTGTCCAGGTAAATGAACGCCCTGAC